>OIYS01000649.1_pt1 | contig 22395 bp, 7 predicted proteins | sample 1588271 | NCBI WGS metagenome assembly OIYS01 (sample SAMN03283286) | human gut metagenome | biome: human-associated habitat; material: feces | host: Homo sapiens | place: Peru | collected 2012
GGGCCCCCGTCAATTCCTTTGAGTTTCAACCTTGCGGCCGTACTCCCCAGGTGGATTGCTTATTGCGTTAACTCCGGCACGGAGGGGGTCAGACCCCCCACACCTAGCAATCATCGTTTACAGTGTGGACTACCAGGGTATCTAATCCTGTTTGCTCCCCACACTTTCGAGCCTCAGCGTCAGTTAGAGCCCAGCAGGCCGCCTTCGCCACTGGTGTTCCTCCGAATATCTACGCATTTCACCGCTACACTCGGAATTCCGCCTGCCTCTACTCCACTCAAGAATAACAGTTTCAACGGCAGCTCATGAGTTAAGCCCATGCATTTCACCGCTGACTTGCTATCCCGCCTGCGCTCCCTTTACACCCAGTAATTCCGGATAACGCTTGCCACCTACGCTATACGGGGTTTGGTCTGCTTATTATCGCACGATTTTAATATGCATACCTTAGCAGCAAAGCCATAAACTTCTTGAAATTATATAAGAAGTCATGCAAGGTTGTTTTGAAAAAATCGTCGAAATTCGCCCTGAATCGTTGCTTGGGAGTTTCGGCATTCAGCTTTTCTTTTACAATAATTTCCGTTCTTGACGAAGCAAAAATATCATTTCCCAAAGAGTCTTTTCCGTAGCAGATCACCGTTATGTAGCATTCGCCTTTGCCGACAGCCGTTACATTTCCGTGTGTATCTACAGTTGCGACGGATGGGCCGCTTGAAGACCACACTTCATTTGTAGTATCAAAGTTGCAGAAGGGCAATAATCGTGTTGTTTCCTCAACATTAATCGTTCGCCTTGATACCATAACCGCCTCAGGCAAATAGTATTTTGCTCTGATCGTTAGATCTTCCGTTTTTATGGCATATCCACTCCATGCGGCGATATATCCTGCTTTCTGCGGAACATCCGGCTCATCTAACCTTTCGGTTTCAACGGTGAAGGGTCTGGTTGCTATCACCTCGTCATCAGCAACGAAGCTGGCGACATATGTAATCGGCGTGCATACGGCATAGATGCTCTCGTCTTTATATGAGAGACTGAATTTCGGCCATTCTACCGTATACCCCTCCAGCTTCGGCGTCGGCGGAAGGATCATCTTGCCGGCATCGGTTTCAACCGTGTATGTGAGTGTTGCGACCTGTTGGGTTCGGAAGTAGAAGAACAGGCGGTATTCAATAGGGACATATCGACCGGAAACAGTCATATTGCACGGAGCTAACGAGTGCTCTTCCCAAACCCACTCATAATGCGGCTTTTGCTCAATAGCGGGATAATCAAGAGAGTCGTCGTCGAGAGTAAATTCATCCGTTCCGATCACTTCTCCGTTATGGGTAAATGTTGCCGTATAAATATAAGAAATTTTACCCCCTGCACTATCGTATTCGAGAAAAACATCTTGCCAGCTCTCATTATATGTATCCGGTTGGCTGCAAGTAATTGTCATCGGGATTTTTTCGGGCGTCGCGCCCTCGGAAACAGCAAACCTCAGCGTCATCAAAAGTCCGTTTGCCGCAACATTCTCGCTATGATTCCATAGAATTTTGAAGCTTCCGTCGGTTGTGCCGATATTCTCTTCAAGCATTCCCGAGGCAAGCATTTCGCCCGCCGTAGCCGAAACGGGAGTAACAACCGAGCTGTCGTATTCAATGTTCAACCCGAGACCCATTATACCCTGATTGTTTTTGATATAGATGGGAACTTCTATTATCGAGTCATGGCATCGCAGCCGCTCTTCGCTATAAATAACCGCATTTTTGTCTGCATAAGGATTTGAAATGTTGATCTCTGCGTCACTGCAAATAATGTTTCTTGCGCTCCCGTCATTAAAAGAAGAAGCGGTACACAAAACGGAAACAGCTTCGGCAGACTGAACATAATCTTTAATTTCAAATGTTACATATAGCAAAGCTCCATCCCCGGCAAGCGCCGAGCCGCTCCATGCCAGAAGCAATTCGTTTGTGCTGCCGACTGTTGCCCTGATATTTTCGCCTGTCAGCACTTCGCCGTTTTTAACCTCTGAAAAAGCGAGCACTTCACCGTTGTATTTCATCTTTAACTCAAATGAAGTCATTCCGCTTGAGTTCTCAATGCGCAGCGGAAGTGTTACCGATGACCCCGCCTGTGCGCTGATCACGCCGCCGTTTATTTTTACAGATTGCTCAACAACCGAATTTGATACCGAAACATCAAAATTGCCGCAATCAAAGGCAACATCTTTGCCCGCTTCATTAAAAGTATCGGGCTGAAGATACGAAACATCAAAGGTGTAGCTGCCCGCCGCAGCTTCATTCGCAAGGAAATCCACCGTGAACAATGTGCCGTCCCCGGCAACATCCTCTGAGCTGACATAAACAATTTTCAGATACTCATATGCCGTTCCGATGCTGTCATTGAGAGTTCCGCCGCCAAGCATTGAACCGCCCGTTACCGAGACGGGAGTGAATGCATCCGAGTCATAAGCGACCGTTATTGCAAACCCCATGAAGCCTTTGTTGCCGTCGATTCTGAAAGGCACGGAGACCGTCTCCCCTGCCGATGCAGAAACCGAATCAGCCGAAATAACAGCATTAGGTTCAATAACCTTGGGATTTACCGTTATCTGATATGATGCCGAAACCGTTTTGCCGTTTTCCGTGTAGCTTACGGTTACGGTTTTTGCGCCTAAAGTATCCAAATCGCCGGTTGCCGTAAAGCCCTCGGTTATTGTTTTGGCGCTTGAATTATCATATACCACAGTCAATTCAAGATCCGTTGTATCAAGAGCTTCTCCAACGGTATATGAAGTCTTGCCGGGAAGCGTTGCAATTGAAGCAGACACCAAAGCTCTGGCCGAAACATTGACGATAAAAGAGACATATTTCCCACCGTAAGATGCTTTGATGATTTTCTTGCCCGCAGAGTTAAATTCAGTTAAGGAATATTCAAAACTGTCGGCATCAATTTGGGCAGCCGAGCCGTTTTCAAAGGCCGCAACGGCAGACAAACCCGTTGTATCAAGCGTATCTCCCACATAATAATCGGTTTTCGTCGGCTTTGAAGCAAGTCGCAGCTTCGTTACCGCAGACTTATACCATCCCGCATAAAGGATATGGTTCTCTGCCGTTTCGACTACAGTATCTTCGGTGATTTTTTCTGTGCATTTTTTATCGGAATACCATCCCATGAAATCCGCCCCCGGCAATGAGCACCCGGGCAGCTCGCCATAAGGCTCACCAAAGGATACTGTTTTTGACGCTTTGTCAGATTTACCGCCGTTGGATTCAAATGTAACCGTGTAAGCTTTCGCCTGCCATTTTGCAAACAGAGTGTGATCCCCCGCAACAGAAACAATAGTATTTTCATCTGCTTTTACGGTGCAAGACTCATCGGTATACCAGCCCATAAAGCTGTAGCCCTCTCTGCTGCAATCGGGCAACTCACCGTAAGCCCTTCCGAAAGTTACTTCTTTTGATCTGCCGCTGCATTCACCGCCGTTTGCATCAAAGCTCACGGCATAAGTATTTGCGACCCATCGTGCATACAAAACCGTATCTGCGGTTATAACATCGGTTTCAAAATTCCACTTATTCTGCAGCGAGGGCTCCTTATACCATTCGGCTGTGTAGCCCGGCTTATAATCTTTAAGCGGCTTATCGACCGGCAGACCGCCCTGAACCTTGTATCGGTTAATAACCGAGCCGTCGGGATTTGAAAGAGTAAGGACTTGCTTGGGCGATTCGTATTCGACGATGAAAACGCTTCCGTCATAGCCGTAGCCTTTATTTCCTATATCGTTCAAACCGTTTGTATACCGATTGATCTGTATATAATTTTCAAATCCCGTGTATCCGTTAGGTTCCTCCGCATCCCAATTGGAATAAGCAAAGCTTTCGCCCGTTATCCAGCGATACCCGGGCTCGTGCTTATACCTGAAGCCGCCTATATTCAGATATTTATCGTCGAGAGCTAAATCTTTATAAAGAGCGTAAACATATGAGGCTTCATCGCTGTCCGTAACTGTCGCTAAGTGGCCGCCCTTGCTTTGAGCTATCTGCTGCTCATCAAGCCAAGTCAAATTATCGTTATACACTTCATAGCGGTTTCCTTTGAAATAGCCGGACGCTACAGGCAGAGCCGAGAAAGGCTCTATTTCGCAGATAAATCCTCTGTAATTGACGACTTCGTTGTCATTCCAAGCATTATTATACTCCAAATTGTTTTCCAAGTAATGTTCTAGAGTCTTATAATTATCAGGTTGTCCCGAAGCCCACTTCGTATAAGAAAACGGCTCTCCCGTTACCCATTTCCAGTCGCCCTCCGAGGCTTCGTCCGTTGCCCCTAACCAATACGCCGGATAGAACGAACCGGAACACAGTTCTTCAATCACCCTCTGCTCTTCCTCGCTCGTAATCGTGGCTAAATGGCCGCCTATGCGTTGACAAATTTCTTTTGCCTTATGCCAAGGAAGCTGCTCATCATACCGGCAATAAATGTGCCCGTTATAAGTAATTGTTTTGCTCGGAATAAAATAATTCTCGAATTCGCACACAAATCCTCTGCCGGTTTCATTTTCGGTGCCGTACAGATTATTATCATTCCAGCTAGCGCCACGGCCCCATGCTTCCAGATAGTCTTCGACTCCGCCGCAGTCGTCCGGTTGATTAGCACCCCACAAAGAGTAATCGAACGGCTCTCCCGTTACCCACTCCCAAGTGCCTTCCTCTCTTTCGTCACTTGCGCCGAGCCAGTACGCATCGTACAACCCTCTTGAAAGTAAGTCTCTTACCGTTTCCATTTCTTCGGCGCTGCAGATCGTGGCAAGATGCCCTCCAAGCATTTCGCAGGCACGCTTTGCTTCTTTCCATGTGCATTTAACTTCAATTCTTGCACGCCTTTGACCCAAATGAGGAATATCATTATAAATCCACTCGGCAATAGGATAAACAGAGCTTAAATTACTATAGCAATAATCTATTGAGCTCGATATGCAAAACCCATTCGCATATGAATCCTTATCACAATAAACAGTCAGGTTGGGGCAGCCTGAAAAAGCAGACGCATCTATGCTTTTCGTTGCATTGGGAATATTGATTTTCAGCAGGCTCCCGCATTTGCCGAAAGCATTTGAGCTTACGGAGGTCACAGTCGAAGGTAATTTCACCTCGGAAAGTGCGGAACAGCCGTAAAAAGCGTTAGGCTTGATCGCTGTGACGCCTTCGGGAATCTCAACCGAAAAGAGAGTGCAGCAATTCACAAACGCATACACCCCGATAATCCTTACGGTAGACGGGATGCTGATGTATATAAGCTCCGAGCAATTTGCAAAAGCATATGCTCCGATTTCCGTTACCCCTAAAGGAATAGTATATTCTTGCGTTATTCTACCCTTCGGAAACAGAAGCAAATTTGTTTTGTTTTTATTGAAAAGCACACCGTCAACATCAGAAAAATCAGTATTCCGAGATGAAACCGTCACTCTTTCAAGCACCGAGCACTCAAAGAAAGCCGACGCATCAATTTTATTAACATTTGTCGGAATATCAATAGCCTGCAGCTTGTTGCATCCGGAAAAAGACATTTCGGAAATTTCCTTGAGTGACTCGGGCAGGCTTACATCCAGCAAATTTTTACATTCTCTGAAGCTGTCATTCCCGATTGCTGTAATTCCTTCGTTGATTTTAACATGCAATATGTCTTTTCTGTATTTATCCCAAGGCGCTTTTATGCCCGAAACCAGCTGATACGAGCCCGTAGAACCTGTACCGCTTATCGTTAATTCTCCTGTTGCTTTATCCAAATACCACTCTGCGCCGTTGCCGCAGCTGCCGCTGCGCGAGCCGAGACTTTCTACAAACGCATAAATTCCGAACCAAGGCACACTTATTCCGATGCTCAGCACCAAAACAAAACATATAAGTTGCTTTAAAAACTTTTTCAACTAAAATCACAACCTATGATTTAATAAAAATGGATTTTGCCTGCGGGTCGCAATGACCCGCAGGCTTTTAAGTTTTAAAGTGTTTCTTTGCCTACGAGATATCTTGATACCATTGATGCGTCTCTGTTATTAACAAACCCGTCGCCGTTAACATCAATTGCTACCATCTGGCAGAAATTTGCCTTTTCTTTCTCAACAAGATATCTTGTTATCATGGCAGCGTCTCTGTTGTTGACATAGCCGTCACCGTTCATATCGCCGGTAATAACGATATAGATCTCATCAAGCACCTTTTCACCGTTCATAAACTTAATGACCGAGCCAGTGCCGACAAGCGCATCGTCCGCAAGAACATTGCCGTTGATATCGGCAATCTGCATATCCTCTTCTTCATTCATGAATTCCTTCTTGATTGCAGAAGCGGTCCATACGGAGTTCGTCACACCTCTGAGAAGCGCATTCTCTCTGTCAAGAGTAAGCCCTGATGAATATGTAAGGCAAAGTGTTTCTGAAGGATTGGACGAAACGGTGATAACACATTCGTCAATCATTCCCGTTGATTCCGTTTCAACAACGATGCTTGCCTCACCTTCGCCGACCGCAGTGACAAAGCCCTCGTCGGATACGGTCACAACAGCTTCGTCCGTTGAATACCAGATAAGATTCGGGTTTTCGGTATCCTCGGGAGTGACGGTCGCAATAAGCTTGACGGAGTTGCCTGCCATCATATTGTATTTGCCGTAGTTAAGCGATACCGTGCAATATTCATCCTCGTCAACATACTGAGCCGTTGCAATAACATCTTCGGTTATGAAATTAAGGTTTTCATAATCCCAGCCTATAAATACATAGCCTTTTCTTTCAAGCTCTGCACCAAATGCACCTGCGCACTGACCGTATTCAACGGTTTCTTCAAGAATAACCGTTCCGTCATAGTCAACGAAGATAACCGTAAATTCGTGAACCTTATACTTGGGATAGAGCGTCATTGCACCGCTTACGGGAGTTGTCTTGTGATTGAAATATGTTGTAAATTCGCTGTCGGTATAGAAGCCAAGGAAATCATAGCCCTCATATGTGTACTCGGCCTCATCAACTGTCAGATACTCATTTACTTCCACAATTTCATACAAGGTTTCAGCGCCGAAATCGGAATACTGAGGATCGATTTTAACGAGGCACATCTCGGGGATGAGATACTTATAAACGGTTGCGCTTTCGCTTTCTCTTGTTTCACCCTCAACAGGCGCTTCTGTAGTCCATGCGCTCCACTTCTCAAGAGCATATTCCTTGAGGCGGTATCTGAACATCGTGTAATCGGGAACAACCTCAACCTCTGCAAGCTGATAATTGAACCATTTTTCACCGTTATAGGTATAATATTTGGTCGTTGTGCCGCTCAGATAGCCTGCTGTGGGGAGCTTTGTTTCAAGCTGAATTGTTTCAAGCTCGCATTCGGTGCCGCTTACCGCTGTGGGTGAATAAGCATATGCGCCCGATGAATCAAGATATTTGTAATGCGTATACTGATATCTTATCTCAGGCTCGGGCTCGGGCTGCCTGGTTTCGGATTCATAAGCCAAGCCGGTAAGGTCGGGCTCTGCCATAAACCAATCGCTCCATTCGCCGTATTCAAATCCGTTCTTTTTCCAGCCCTGAGCTTCATAGCTTGCAATATCACTATAGTTGGAGCTTACAAATATGTCCTTATATCTGTAACCTTCTGCGGATTCGATTTCATACTCGCCCTCATTTTCGGTTACATACCCGGGAATATCTTCGTGGAGCATCCATTCGCTTTCGCTCTGACCGGCATTGATCGCATAGTAATTTGTCATTACTTCGCTGTCGTTTTTCTCAAATGCGCAAGCATAATATTTGAGGGTTACGCTCCTGCTGAGGGTAATCGGGCCTGTGTACTCAAATACTTTTGCCGCCTGGTCAACATCATTAACGGCCGTCTTGGGATCTGTTCCGTCGAGCGTATAATAGATAACCGCTCCTTCGGTTTCAGTTGTAAGCTCAACCGTCTGAGCTTCTGCATATGTTCCGTTTTCGAGGCTTGAAACGGGATCCTCAACGCTCTCGTCAAACACAAAAACAGGGTAGAAGTTTACAACGGGTTCGCCTGCGTAAATTGTATCGCCTTCAACAATTGAATTCTCAAACAGATCCTCTGTGTATTTCCAATCGACGAAAATATAGTTGTCTTTTTTGTCAATGGCAACATCAGAAGCTGTTGAGCCGTACTCAACCGTCTGGGTATCAATAATTTCACCGTCATAGTTATAGAAGTTGACCTCATAAGACTTCTTTGTGTGCTTTGCGGTGATAACCGTGTCGCCCGTTACAACGGGATTCTCCATATTAAGGCCTTCCCAGAGCGCCTGATATCCTTCTGCGGTCTTGATGATGGGGGCGACGATATTTTCGCCGTACTCATAGCGCTTCATGACAAGCGAATCGTTATCCCAGTCAACAAATACAACAACATATTCCTCGGGCTCGTAATCGGCTTCAAATGTGATAATCTTCTCATCTTCTTCGGAGCCGTATTCCACAAACATAGTATCTTCGGTGATGTAGCTCAGATCCGTAAGCCAGCCGTTGAATCTGTAGCCCTCAAACTCAACATGCTCGGGAGCAACGGCAGCGTTGCCCTCTTTGACAATCTGCTCATCGAGGATAATATATTCGCTTGCATTGTCTGCGGGGTCGCTTCTGTACTTGAATACAACCTTATATTCAGGCTTGGGAGCAACAATTTTGCCGGTTGTCATCGTATCGCTGCAACCCTCAACACCGATCGAAACAACATAGTCGCCTGTCTCGGCGGTGGGCTCTTCTCTGAGCTTGAAATTAAAGCTGTAGTTGCCGTCGGGATCGATCGTCTGCTGGCCGATATATTCGCCCGTCCAGTCGGATGCTTCGTTATACTTATAAATATAGAGCACCACGGCTTTGCCTGCAAATTCTTTAAGATTGGGAAGAAGAATATCGTTTTCGCCCAAGCCTGCATAAACGGTTGACGCAACTCTTGCAACGCCGCTGTTGTCTTCAATGCCGAGACCGTTCATCTTGTAGCGATACTGAAGCGCCGTTTTTACTTGCTTTGTTTCCGATGCAGTGTTAACGGTTGCCGTCCATGCCGACCAATCGCTCCACTTCTCAAAGTAGTAAGTATAATAGGTATCGGTATAGTTATATCTTGTTTTTGAGCCGGTTTGCTTCTGGAAAGCGGTTTCGCTATAGAACCAAGTATTGAGGCACTGCTTATTTGAAACGGTGTGCGGGCAATTTGCGTAGTATTTTCCGATATTCCAGGTTGTTGACGTCTGATACGCAAGGGGAGATGCGCTTTCATAATAATGAGGGCCGATATTTGTGGGGCCGCACTTATCATCATTATTTCCGTACCAGGGTGAGCAAGCCCATGTTGCATTTTTACCTGTGTTAACATTATAACCGCCGTTTGTATAATGGGCATAGCGATACCAGGTTGAATAAACAGGCTCGGTTATTGTTGTTACCCTTCTCACATGGCCGTCGGTATTGACCTCGCCAACATAATCGTATGTTGAGCCGCTTGAGGATGATGTGGTCGTATTATAATTAGTCCAACCCGGCAGATTCTTTGTGTTTGCGGTTGTCGTTGATTTTGTCTTGTAGCTATAAAGAGTTCTTGTCTCGCTGTCATCATATGTATTATCCGGCCATTTATCAAATGTCCAGCCCGACCACTCATCGTTCATATTGATTGATGTTGTTTTAACCTCGGAAATCGGAATTGAATTACCGAAGCTTTCAACAACATAAATCTCGGCAACGGTTGCAGGCTCCTCCGCAGGAACAAAGAGCTCATCCATATTTTTGAGCTGAGTGTCGCTGGGAAGGCTGAATGCGGCAGATTCCGTTGTCACAACCTGCTTGCCCTCTGCGGTTTTAAGTGAAACGATAACACGGCCTACCCGATATGAAGCGTCCGAGCACGAAATCTTGAGCTGGATCTCATAGCCGCCCTTTACCCTTGTTGCCGTTATGTTGGTGATGCCGACAGGAAGGGTTGCGTTTTTCCACTGGAAAACAGCCTTTACGGTAAGACTGCTCTTGACGCACTTATACTCTTCGTTATTCCAGCCCGCAAAAACATATAGCTCGTTGGGAGCCTCAACATCTGCGGGAGGTGTTGCCGCACTGCCGTATTTTACCTTTTGGTTGGAAATAATCTGCTGCTCCGTTTTGCCTGTTTCGGAGTTCTTGATCTCTCTGACAAACTTGACGGAATATTCGATTATCTGATACTCCGCCTCAACCGTGATATCTGAGGTTACATGGTCAAAGGGCTGCTTCCATCCCTTGAAAATATAGCCTTCACGTGTGGGGGTGATCGGTGCGGTTGCAGCCTCGCCGTATTTAACCGTTCTTGTCTCTGTTCTTCCGTTCCAGTCGAGGAAAGTGACCGTGCAGGGAGCATGCGCGGTGAATGTTGCCGTGGGTGCGGATTCATCACCGACATACTGCGAATTTGTTGCGGCAACGGTGATATAGTATGTACCCGCTTCGTCAACGGTAAAGTAAGTGCTTGTGCCTCTGATATCGGTCTGAGCTTTGACGACCGTGCCGTCGCTCTTTTTGAGATATGCATTATATGCGTCGGCGTAGTTGACCGCATCCCAGCTTGCGTTCACAATGGAGCCCGCCGCAAAGTCCCTGTCGGAATTGTACTTAACAGCAACCGTTTCGGGCTTCTGAATTGAAGCAAACGCCTTAATGTATGTGCAGTAATTGAGTGAAACCCAACCGGTTACGCCGTTATAAACCGTTTTGCCCCAGCCGTTTGAAGAAACCTCGGTTATGCCGATTTCCGTTCCCTTGGGGATTGCCGATGTTGCTTTTGCATAGCTTGAGCCCGGGCCCGTTCTGACATTGAGGGATGCGGTTACACGGTAATGGCCGGGGTAGTAAACTTTAGCTGCAGGTGCCGATGTTGAGCCGCTTCCCGAGCCGCTGCCTGAGCTGCCTCCCGAGCCGCTGCCGGTGTTGCTGCTGTCGGGTGTGGTTTTCGGCTCAATTACGGGTGGGTTGACGAGATCTTTTCCTTTTTTCTCCTGCTTCAGATTTTTCAACCCATCAATTGCCGAAATTACAAAATTACCCATTATCTGTATTGCTTTTCTTTTCAGGGCATCTTTTGTTTCTTTGTTTGTGTTTTCGTCATAAACCGTGAAAGTGCTTTCTTCCAAAACATAGAAAACCTGGTGATCTCCGGGGAGCTTGGATTTTTCAATCTCCGCCGTAAGAACAAATTTATATGTTCCGGGTTTTAACGACTTAAAAGTCATTGCCTTGTCAAGGGCCTCGCTGCCAAGAGTATAGGTTTCTGAATTCGGTTGAACCGTTTTACTGCAAACACTTTGAACCGGTCCGGCTTTATCTGTAGAAACAGTTATCATTGCCTTGATTTCTTTAATTTTTCTGCCGGGAGAATTAATCGTTCCTCTTACGGAAATGCCGTCATTTTTCGATGTTGTGGTTTGATTGAATTTTTCATATCCGTCAAGGGTGTCAAGCCTTTGCCTATAGCTGCTTGCCGATTTATATCCAACATAAAAATTAATATCGGCTTTTAGCGGTGCCTCCTTTGGTGTGGTAATCCATTTGTCGTACATCCAGCCCTCTTTATCGTTATACTTTACTCGCCACCATCTGTTGCCATACTTATTCATTATCCAACCCGATATAGAAACCTTGTCGCCCTTTTTCACTGAAATCGGTGTTTCTGTTTTAATATGGTATGGTGTCGAATAAATGCCTTTTGAATTTGCGCCCGATGCATCACTTAAAACAGTTGCGGTTGCATTGGTCAGCTGGTTGTTTTTTCTCATTTCACTTACATATGGGTCTCTGTTATCGCCAATGTCATTAGTCTTTTTCCAGCCATCTTTTATCTGCCCTTTCATATGGCGCTCTTGCTCCGGTGTAATAAAAAAAGCATCACGAATACGGACACGAGTTTTTTTGCTTATTTCAGTTCTTTTGCTTTTTTCAATAGCAAAAGCGTTTTCGGAAAAAATCTCCATATGGACATGATTTCCTGTTGCCTTTCCTTTTTTTCCCTCTTGATAAAAAGCTGTTCCTTGAGGAATAATAATTTTACCCTTTTTTTCTTTTTCTAAATTTTTTAAATAGTCAATGTTATCATCATGACCTACTATTATGTACATATAGTCTAAACGACCATCAGCATAATGCACTTTATCCTTGCTCTTAAAAGTAATTGAATTGGCCTCTCCTCCATCCCAACGAAGGTCCGTAATTTCCAATGTAAAAGGAGCAAAAAAGTCGTCACACTCACTATCTTTTCCGGCCAAGTCATTGGCATATCGATATCTTCCATTATGTATTTTCGTGTGTTTATCTTCACTATAACTAATATTCACATATTCCATTGGAAATATTGCGTTCTCATATCCATCTGCCGCAACGGATGTAAACAGCACATCTCCATCCTTCGCCGCTGCTTCCACGCCAAACAGCGAGCTGAAATCGATACCGGTTAAGGTTTCGAGAGATGCGGAGCCGAAGAGCATAACCGCAACGAGGAGCGATGCAACTATGCGTTTAAATGTTTTCTTCACTTATTTTTCCTCCTTTGTCTTCTTTTGCTTTTTCTTGATGATCAATGCAAGAGCAGCAAATACAGCAATACCTGTGATAACGACCGCAACCATTATTTTTATGAAAAGGTTCTCCGTTTTCCGCACCGCAGAAGCAACCTTTGTGCCGAGCCTCTGATTCTCCGCATTCAGCGATTGCAGAGATATAACGGCATCAATCGCCTCATCCTCTGTTAAGGTATCGGAGACGATATCAATATCCGATGCCTGCTCCCTAAGACCGCTCTCAACCGCTGCAACAAACTCCGCTTTCTTTTCAGAGGGAATTGCGTCAAGCGCTTCGGCGCCGACACCCGACAGCGCATTATCTATGATGCTGTCAATCACTCCGGGGTCAACCGCATCAACTGATGTATTTACAAAATCCGTTGCGGTCGCCGCCTTATATGCTTCGATTATTTCATCAACAGAGCCGAAATAACCCTGCGTGCCTGTTATTATATTTATCGTCTCATTTACGCTTTCAAGAAATTCCGAATCAAAATCATGATCAAAATTATTAATTGAATCAAACGGCATTTCTTTCAGCGCAGAATCGACGGCAACAATAATATCCTTATAATCAGGCTCTTTTATTTCACCCGAATAAATATTTGAAGCCTCTTCATCGGTGAAAGATATCGCAACCTCCTTGCAGTCAAAGATCACATCTTCATACTGCTCATTGAAGGTATCGGGCTGAGAATAAGAAAGCGTCAGCTTTGTGCTTTTCGCTTCCGTTTCATCAACATTAAAGCTCAGAGTAAACAAGGTTCCGTCGCTTGCAATTGCAGAGTCGCTTGTCCATACAATGTCGATTATGCCCGCTTTTGAAGCACCGATGCTGTCATTGAGCATTCCCTTTTCGGTAACCGTTCCTCCGGTTAAGGCAGGCAGCGTAAGAATCTCCGGGTCATATGTGACGGTAATCTTAAATCCCATAATGCCGGGGTTGTTTTTTATGTGAACAGGAACAAAGAAAATGGAATTCGGCTGTGTCGCCACCGCATCACCGTAAACGACCGCAGTATCCGCCGCATAAGCTACCGCCGAAAACGGCAGTATCAGAAGTACAAACGAAAGAAAAACGGCAAAAATTTTTCTATGCAATTAAATCACCCCCTTATTCAAATATCGAAATAACGAATGCTACAGGAACAACAAAAATACCGAGAATTATATTCAAGGGTAACGGCAGAGCATTTACCCATTCTCGCATTCTTACGGAAAGAGCTTTTCCCGGCTCAGGCTCAGCCGAAGGCTTTGTGGACGGTTCGGTTGCAGGCTGAGTTGTGGTTCCCTCTGTATCGGGATCGGTTGGCGACGGCTTCGTCGTTGTTTCCTCTTCCCCTGATGACGGCTTCGTAACAACGGCCGATGTAGGCTCGGTTGTTACGCTTGTGGGAGCCGTCGTTCCGTTAACCGTAACCACGATTTCAGCCTTCTCACAGCTGAATACGGCATTTGACCAATCCTCCTTGAATGTGTCCTGCTGAGAATAAGACAGTTCAATGTCATAAGCTCCCGACGCCGAATCCAAGACATCAAACACAACGTTAAAAAGAATTCCGTCTGAAGTGACATTGCCCGTTCCGGTGAAAATAACCTTGAAGCTGTTATCGGTTGATGTTTCGATGCTGTCATTGAACATCCCGGAAAGCATAGACCCTTTTGAAACGGAAACAGGCGAAAAAGCCTTGGAATCATATCTCACAATTACCGAGAATCCCATGAAGCCGTCATTGTTTTTAATCTTAATTGGAACAGTTACCTGCTCACCCGCCTCAACAGTTACAGAGTCGGCGTAAACCGTATTTGATACATTTAACGCAACCGCATTATACATAGCAAATATCAGAATGACTGTTGAAAGAAAAACTACCGCTGATTTTTTCATCCACAATTCCTCCCAAAAAACGAATCCGTATTGTAAACTTAAATGAAAGTTGAGAACCGCCCAAGCCTTATGGCGCAGTTATTTCACCGCAAAAACGAAGCACTCCTCCTGAATCATGATTACAGGAATTATCCGGCTACCGCCGCAGAGCCAAAAAGTGTAACCATTCTTCCTTTGAATTGAAATCCGCTGAGAGAATTTGCTTAATTGGTTTTTTCACGAAAAAAGCACTTCCTTTTTAGATTTTTGAAGGTTATCTTAATTATCCTTCTAATAGTTAAGATACTTGCAAAAGCCGAACGGTTCACGTTTTTTGAAAATTTTGTGAAAAATGACGAAAACTTTTTAAAAAATCACGCAAAAACTCCGCTGTGAAAGACCACAGCGGAGCTTGCAAGTTAATATTCAATTTAATATTCGATCTTAAAAGAAAACCATTCCGCTTCTTTTTAGCAGCCCAAAAACGGTCTGAATCCCCGAAAACGGGAATGCGAATTTATAGAATCGGATGCGGATGCTGTCCGTTGCGAGCACATTGCCCGAGGAATCCGTAACGGTAAGGGTCACAGTCGCTTCCCTTGGGAAGAAAAAGCCTTTGCTTGTGACTTTGCCGCTCTGATCAACGATCACCTTGGAGTTATCGGAGCTCCAATTAATTGTGTAATTATCCGCATCGGGCAAATTGCACTCAAGCCAGAGCGATTCGCTCGAATAGCTCCTATACCACTTGACTTTTTTGCTGTATTCACTTAAATCCTTGCCGTCAAGAGTAATATTTGCCGCGAGCTTGTCCGCCGAAACGGTTATCTCAAAAGAAACGCTCTTTGTAACATCATTATAAGTGTAATATACCGTAACCGTTTTGCTGCCGATGGAGGAAGTATCAACATTTGAAACATCGTAATCGGCTATTATCTGCGAATCCCCGTCGCTCATCAATGCAGTTACTTCCATATCGGATAAATCGAGCTTCTCATTGAGCGCATATACAAGCTTTGACGGCATTTTGGTTATTGAAATACCGCTCAAATATGTCTCAACCTCGATAACGGCAAATTCGCTGAAATGATCGGTCTCAAAGACAATATAGTTGCCGTCCAGCGTGCTCGCAAAGCGAACAAGCGGGTCAACCGGATCCTCGGTGACGTGATAAACCCTGCATTTTTCGGGCTTCACATCATCGGGAATTTTGATTTTAACGGATACAGTTCCATCCGGCTGAATCTTTGCGCCGTCACGGATAAGATTGATATCATAATATTTCACATTTTTAATGTATCCGCCGACGGCGAAGTTTGCGGTTTCAAAATTTGACGGGTCAAGCATATCAACCGTAAGCGATGTGGTGGGATAAATCTCCTTTGCCGTTGCGCTGACGATAACGCCGTTTGGCTCATTGCGAAGCACAACATCAGCATATTTAAGGGCCGAAATTGCGGAATTGATCCTGTCGGCAAAGCCGTCAACTATGCTTTGCTGAATTATTTTAAGAGAGTAGTCAACGGCCGCTATGCTCTGGTCAAGAATCGCAAGGGTTGCCTGCGAATAAAGCAGCCGATCGATCGCCTCACTTGCGGCAATCGCCTCATTTACTTTCTTGTAATCAGCCGGGAGATATTCAAGATTGTTTATTGCATCGTTGATTGCCTTTGCATATGCGGCAACCAAGTCCTGATCCGAAACATCGAGAGTTTCGTCAACGGAAGAAAGCGCTTCATCAAGAATCGCAAGGCTTTCCTGCGTATAAAGCGAGCGGTCAACCCACCCGGCTCTCGCCTTGGCGGCTTCGATCTCGGAATAGTCAGCCGGGAGATATTCAAGCTGCTTCATTGCGTTCTTGATATCCGATACCCATTTATCAACCATTTCCTGAGTGATGACCGTTATTGTCATATCAATATTTGAAACAGCCTCATCGAGCGAAGCAAGAGACTCCTCAAAATATTTATCTCGGTTAAGTTTTTTGTATGCGTCAAGAAGCGCATCAAGCTCCTGTGTATCGGGATACTCAAGAATGACATAGGGAATATCGTTTTCGCTCGCATAATAATATGCCGCCGTGTCTTTGTAGCAATAGATCACCAGCTTGTCGCACTTGGCAAAAGCATCGCCCACTATATATTTGACTTGTGCGGAGATGACTGCTTTTTGCAAGCTCTGGCAAGAGCTGAAAGCCGTTGAATCAATGAATTCAACAGATTTCGGGATCTCAATTTCTTTAAGCTTTGTGCAGTAATTAAATGCATGATTGCTTATTCTTTTAATTCCGTAAGGAAGATTAATGCTTTCGACGGCGGATTCTCCGAAAGCCTCAAAGCCCATCTCTCTCACCGTCTTGGGAAGAACAAACCTTTTGACAGGCGAAGATCCAAACGCCTGAGCATCTATTTTTTCAACCGTAGCGGGTAAAATGATCTCCTCATCGGTGATCATCTGATATGAGCCGTAAACAATCTTCTTATCTTTGCTATAGAGAATGCCGTTTTCGTCTGTGCAATAATACAGATTATCGGCATCCACGGAAAATGATTTGAGCGTATTGGGCTCAAACGCAGTTAATCCTATGTCTTTGACGCTTGAGGGCAAATTGATGTTTTCGAGCTTTTTACAATACATAAAAACATTGATTCCCAAGCGCTCAAACCCTTCGGGGAAAGTGATATCTTCAAGCTTGTTGCAATTTTTAAATGCCGCATCTTCAATATATTTCAGACCGCTGCTGTCCGAAACGGTTATCTTTTCGAGACGATAACACTCCGAAAACGCCCAGTTGCCTATATGCTCAAGGCTGTCGGGTAATATTATGTTCCTAAAAGTGCAGTGACTCGAAAAGGCCGAGGGAGAAATCGACACAATTCCCTCGGGGATAACAAGCTTATCCATGATATCCGAATCATAAATGGCTCTCCAAGGAAAATTATAATAATAGAGCACCTTTCCGACATAAATCGGCTCATAGTACGGCTTTGAATAAAGCCAGGATGTGCCGTAAAAGGCTCTTTCGCCTATTCTTTCAACGCTGCTCGGCACGATGATACCAACCATGCTGTTTTGATTATTGAACGCATATTCGTTTATGGCGTATGTCCCGTCTCTCACGGTTATCGTCGTATTCGCAGGCATTGATCCTTTGTATTCAAGAAGCATATTCCCCAAATACACATTGCCGTCAGGCTGATTTTTATACCAAGGCACATCTCTGAAATAGTTTGTAACCTTAAAGTCGCACAATCTGCTGTTTTCGGGAATTATAATTTCCTCAATATAAGTCATGCTCAATGCGTCAACAGCAATCGTTTCGAGAGTTGCGGGGAGAGTGATTCTTGTAACTCTACAGTCAAGAAAAGCACATTCGGCAATCTTGGTGATGCCCTCTTCAATGACAACAGAGTAAATTTCTTTTCTGTATGCCCACCAAGGAACATCGTCATAGAAAAAGTTCATTTCTCCCGTGCCCTTGACGGTCAGAGTGCCGCTTGCTCTGTCGAGATAAGCCGTCGCATTTGATCCGCAAGGGAACTCCGGCATATTCGATGTTTCGGCAGAAACAGACTTAATCAAAAATGCGCAGCTCGTCATAACAATAGCAAGAGAAACAATCAGGGATAATACTTTTTTCATAATACACCTCATATCAATTCGTAATCAATCGAATTTTCAACGGCGTAATCATGCGCCGCAGAACCGCTCGAACATTTTATTGTAAGATTATCGCATCCGCCGAAAGCGTTGTAGCCGATAGAAGTTACACTTGACGGAATTGTGACTGTTTCAAGCGATGAGCAATCCGCAAAAGCGTCATCGCCGACGGTTGTAACCCCTGACGGAATATTTACGCTTGTGAGGCTCGCACAGCTGCAAAATGCGCCTATGCCTATACTCCGCAGCGATGAGGGCAGCGATACGCTTGTGAGATTTGAGCAATCCACAAATGCTTCCTGACCTATCCTTGTTACGCCCGAAGGAATATGCACGGATCTTATATCTGTATTCCCGGCAAACGCACCTGTACCTATTGCCGTGACGGTTTCCGAGCCTACGGACGAAGGAACCGAAACATTGCTTTCCTTGCCGGAATATTCGCCAAGAACGCCGCTTGAAACATCATAAACCTCTGCCAAAGATGTTGTCATTTTTTCGGGTGTTTTCCCTGGCTCTGTGGTTGTGACACGGGCAGTCGTATGCAAAGCTGTCGTTTTGTGTTCGGTCGTATGTACTGTTGTTTTAGCCTGTCTGGTTGTAGAATAGTCCCGTCTTGTGGCGGTCGGATCGTTCCTTTTAACCGAAGTCGTAAATTCTTCTGCTGTATTGGTTATTGATTTTTCTGTACCGGATACGGCTGTTCCGACCATTTCCTGCGCTGTAGGCAGGATTTTTGCCGATGATTCTTCGGGAGCGGTTGTGGTTTCTTCAACAAACAGCATTGCGGCCGTCGCATACTCCTCGGTAATAGTTTCGTAGACAATAGCGGTCGTTGCTTCATTCGCACGGTGCTCTTTCACGACATTTACGGTCGCTACCGTTCCGCCTGTCGCAACCGTCGCAGCTACAGCGATTGCGGCAATTTTGGTTGTAACGGCAGTTGCCGCACCTGTCCTCACGCTTGCCGTTACGGATGCTCCCGCCGCCGTTGAGCCTGCGGCTGTGGCGGAAGTTGCTCCTGCCGCCGTTGAGCCTGCGGCAGTGGCAGAGGTTGCGCCGATCGTCGCCGCACTGTTTACCGCTACGGCACCTAAAGCGGCGCTTTCAATTGCTGCGGGTACGACAATATTCTTTGTTTGATAAGCAAAAAACGTCACAATCAAAGGTATAGCAGAAAATCCAAGCAGTGATTCGTCTTTGCTTTGCAGCTTTTTGAACTTTTTCTCGAGAATTTTTCTTGCATGGTAAAGCCTGCTTTTTACCGTTCCCTCCGGAATTCCGAGAATCTCCGCAATCTCAGACAAACTGTTCTGCTCAAAATAATAGAGCACAATGCAGGCACGCTTATCATCGGGAAGACTGTTGACAATATTTCGGACAGCTTCGCTGATTTCCTTTCGTTCGATCAAATCAAAAGGCAAAGCTTCCTCGGCAGGGGACTCGAATTCCTTTGTTTTGGTAGCAGTCGAAAAAACATCGGTCATCCGCTTGTGCTTCGCTATGTGTTTTTGGCACTCACGCTTAACCGTTATACTCAGCCAACTTTTAAAACTTTCAGGATTTTTTAAGTCTTTTATGCCCCTTGATACCTGAATATAGCTGTTTTGAAGAGCATCTTCAATATCTTCTTCGTTTTTCAATAATAAAGATACTATGCTGTAAGAAAAACTTATTGTTTCTTTATATAATTCTTCAAAAGCACCTTCAACATCATTTTGAGTATCAATAACAAGTTTTATAAAATTATCATCTTCGATTTTATTCATAGAAAATCCTCAAAATCTGATATATTTTAATTATTTTATCATATTATGATATATTGGTTCAATATTTTTGAATTAAAAATATTTTTTAAAATTTTTAAAAATCGTGAACCGATTTGCGATTTTAAGTATCATAAAAACAAAACCATACAAGCTGACACAAAATCAACTTGTATGGTTTTGGGAGGTTATTCTTATCTTATCTATAATCACGGTGTTTTTGCTTGATAAAAGCCGGTTTGCTTAATATCGCTTTTCCTTGACTTTCTATTGCCGATTCCCTCTTGCCGTGAGGTGCGCAAAAATCAATTTAAAGTCGAAAAAATCAAAGAATGGCATTGAAATCACCGAATATGCAGGTAAAAATCGCAAAGCACTTGCTTGCGAAGCTGCCGGCCCGCAGCCAAGTCAGCTTCCTCTGACGAGGGGGCTGTCACGGAGTGACCGGATGAGAGAGGGTAGAAAAATAAAGTCGTCAGCCCATTCCGCCTTCTCCTTGAAGAGAAGGTGTCGAGCTTGCGAAACAGAGGAGGCGTGGAGCAGACAAAAAATATTATTCAGTCTCGGCATCACACCGGTAGGGCGGGAGCTTGCTCCCGCCGCTTCTTATTACCGAGCTTGCAATAAATTGTAGGGGACGACGTCCTCGGCGTCCCATGGCACGGCAATAAAATAATAGTAAAATTTATTAGTCTTTTCTCTCCCACCGTCACGGCAGAGCCGTGCCACCTCCCTCGTCAGAGGGAGGCTAAGAAGCAACAGCAAAAATGACGCAAATCAAACCAAAGTCACGCACTTTAAAGGCTCCCTTGTGTAAAGGGAGCTGTCACGAAGTGACTGAGGGATTGACACAATAAGCGGTAGCTTGGAATATTAAATCGTTTTTTAATAAAATAAACGGCCTACAGACAAGTCGGCTCCCTCTGGCGAGGGGGCTGTCACGGAGTGACCGGATGAGAGACGGTAAAAAATAAAGTCGTCAGCCCATTCCGCCTTCTCTTCAAGGAGAAGGCGTCGAGCTTGCGAGACGGATGAGGTGTGCCGCAAGCAATATAAACAGCTACGCTCAAATCGCCATTTAGGCGCTAATCTCCGCCTCCAAAGCAATTGCCGCACTTGCCGCCGCAGGAAATTTGCGGGTATTCGAGTGTTCGCTGCCGTCAACAATACACCTGATTATGTTGATAACACCGCCGTGCGTAATAAGCAAAAAATTGCCGGCACAATCGGAAACATTTTGCACAAGCTCATGCCAAGCGTCAATTATACGCATATAAAACTCTTCCGGGCTTTCACCGTTCGGGTATCGCTCATCCCATTGCAAATTGCGCCAGAATAAATTCGGGTAGAGCTTTTCGGCGATATCATTTTTCATCCCTGCAAGGTCGCCGTTATTGACCTCTCTTAACAAAGGCGAATACTCGACGGGAATATCTAACCTCTCGGAAATTATCTCTGCCGTCTGCCTTGCCCTTGCAAGGTCGCTTGAGTAAATCCTGCCAATTTGATATTTTTCCTTGCCGTTTGCAAGCTCATCGGCAAGGATTTCGGATTGACGAACGCCAAATTCCGTCAGAGAGCCGTCGCTCCATCCGCCACGAACCGTATCATCATCCTGACCGTGACGAACAATAAAAATTTTCATATTTTGCCTTCCTCTTTATCTTTCGAGTTAGTTCAAATGTGAGTTTTACAGCTCAATTATAACCCAAGCGCCGATATTTGTCCATACCGATCGTAATTTACCGTACATTCCGCAGCGTCAATAGTAACGAAGCTGTACCACACCGTCACCGCAAGCGTCGGAAAGAATTGGCCATTCGGCTTTATGTCGCTCGTCCTTCGAGTCCATATAAGCCGGGTAAGCAAAAAAGCACTTGCAAAACGCAAGTGCTTTTTCCTTGCGCCCCAAACAGGACTCGATTCGCGCGCTTGCGGGCGCTTGGTCGCTCGCGGTCGCAACAGTCCACCGGACTGTTGCTCTGTGCCGCTCGTCCTTCGAGTCCGTTAATATGGCTCGAACCTGTGACACCATCGGTCAGAAACATAGTCGCACTACAAAGGGTCCCCGAAAAGGCAAGCCTTTTTGGGGAGAGGACGAGGTGCGTAATGAATGAGTTTTCGCCAAAGGCGTAAACGAACGATATGAAGCAACCGAGGACGAGAAGCGCTTCGCATTGCTCCTTGTTTCTTCCTGCTCAACGGACTTGCTTCATCTCGCACCGCGAGCGCAAGTCCGTGAGCCAGTTAACAGCCGCGACACCTCTGCCGAAACACGATGACACAAGTTGAAGTACTATTGAGAAGCAAAAGGAAAGCACCTGCAAAAGCGAGTGCTTTCCTTTGAAAGTAAAGACCTATTTTGATACCAAATTTACACGGCACAGACCTTTTATTAAATGACTTACCGCCGTTAAAAGGTATATTCAAGCGCAGTATTGAGGAACTGCTCGACCGGAGGATACGAATATCAATAGTGTGCAATCCCGCAAGAGCAGGTTTTGTTAATTTTAAACAGCTTCC
>OIYS01000651.1_pt1 | contig 22388 bp, 20 predicted proteins | sample 1588271 | NCBI WGS metagenome assembly OIYS01 (sample SAMN03283286) | human gut metagenome | biome: human-associated habitat; material: feces | host: Homo sapiens | place: Peru | collected 2012
CCAAAGTAGCAGCCTCTGTTGGTCTACCTTCTCTTTTAATAAATCCTCCTGGAATTTTTCCTACTGAATATAGTTTTTCTTGATATAAAACCATAAGTGGAAAAAAGTCAGATAAAATATTAGCTGTCTTTGATACTACCGTTGTTGATAATATAACAGTATCACCATATCTAACCAATACAGACCCATGTGCTTGTTTAGCAAGTTCACCATGTTCTACAACTATTTTTCTTCCCCTAAAATCAAATTCAAATACTCTTTTAGCCATTTTAACCTCCATTATTATTTTGTACCATTAACTAACTTTAATATTTTATTTTTAGACATAAATGGTTTATTAACTTCAATTGGTACAATATAGTCAAAATTTACAATATCATACATATTTTTATCTTCTATATTGTAATATAAGTTACTTTTTTTCTTTAGAACCAATCTATCATTACCATATAAAGATTTCATAGTTCCTAAATATAAATTATTTGTTCTCATGTATTAACCTCCTGCAAAAAATAAAGACACCAAAAAATAGTGTCTACTTTCTTAATCCTAATTTTTTAATTACTTCACGATATCTATTGACATCTTTCTTTGCTAAGTAATTTAACATGTTTCTTCTTTGACCAACTTTCTTTAAAAGTCCACGTCTTGAATGGAAATCATGTTTATGTTCTTTTAAGTGTTCTGTAAGAACTCTAATTTCCTCAGTTAGAATTGCTATTTGAACCTCAGCTGAACCAGTATCTTTTTCATCTCTTGCGAAATCTTTAATGATACTTTGTTTTACTTCTTTAGTTAAAGCCATTTTAAAATTTCCTCCTTATATAAATTCACAACATCTGGGTATTGGTCGGAAAACTCCAAATACCAAGATATCGCAGTAACCTTAATATACATTAAATATCAAAATAAATCAACACTTTTTATTTAATATTCAATTAAATTTATGATTAAATATTTCATAATCCTACAATTGCTTTATAAAAAATAAAGAAAGTCTAAAATATACAAATATAATTTAATCTTTAAAAACATTAAGTAATCTTTCCTTTGCATCATTTACCAAATTAATTTGTTGTTCTAAAAATTCAAGTTCATCCAAAGAATTAGAAACATAATTTTCGTACTGTTTTTTATCACCATCAATTAAATCAATAACTGATAATAGTACCCTAATATCTAAATTTAATTCATTTCTTTTTTCTTCTATTATTTCTTTATTCATTATTTACCAAATCCTTTGTCTGGGTCCCTTTCTAAAAGTTCAGGATCTACCATATAAGTAATTGGGCCATATACACCAAATTGAGATTCAGCATAATTTGAAAAGGTTAAAGGAGGTTCACCTAAAGCCTGGCAATCAACCCTATATTTTATATATGCCCTATAAATTGTATTTGCAAAAGGGCTATCTTTTTCTCTTTGCTTTAATTTTTTATAATCCGTAAGTCCCAATGTAGCATCACTATATCCAATTCTTAATGAATTTAACTGAGAACTTGTCAATGAATCTAAAGTTGCATTTTGTTTAAGAATACCCATTTTTTTCCATTCACGTAATCCTCTTTCTTCAGGCGATATATTAGCCCATTTTATAAGTTCTTTAATTTTTTCTTGTACTCTTGATTCTTTATCTTCAGCTGAAAAAGAATCTCCACCATTTTTAATTAAATAACTTTCGTCTTCTTCAACTAATCCTTCAGCAGCTTTTCTCAAATCTGACATTGCTTTTTGTAATTGTTCCTCATATTCTTCCTTCGCAGGCAGAGCTTTATTTCCCCTAACTTCTCTATCATAATCAGCCTTTCCATTTGTTTCAGCAAATTTAATTTGTTCATTAGTTAAACCTGCTGCTTTTAAATATCGAATTTGTTCTTTAATTCTACTAATTTCATCTTGATTATTAGAACCATCTGATTTAAGCTTTTCTAATTGGTATACTAACCTTTGAAGTGAAAGCATTTTATCAAAAGTTAATTTTTCTTTCGCATCTTTTGCTTCTTTTGACTCTATTTGCTCCTTAATATCACCAAAATCAAATTTTTCTAAATATTCATTAGCTTTTTTTCGCTCCTTTTTATATTTATTTTCAAGATTTAATAAAAAATCGATTATACCTGATGTATCAAATTCTGAAATTTTTGAAAGTTCTATTCTTATAATTGGCGATAAAGTTAAAATGTTTTGACATTTCTCGCTTAAAATAAACATTTGTCTTATTTTAGAAAAATTACTAATTATACTATCAACATTTTTGCTGTGCTCTAACTGATTATTACTTATCATATCTTCAATCTTAAAAATTAATGGTGTATCAGACGACCACAATTGATCGGTTTTATTTTTTTGATGTATAAATACACTATCAACACTTAATGCTTCTAGTATATCCCTTTCAATTATTTGAACAGCATCTTGATAAGTAGTCTTTCCTTTTACTTCATGACCAAAATCATATATTAAAAATGGTTTATCTGATAGACCCAATTTATTTAATGTATTTCTAATGTCTTCACTTTTTTCTTTTAAATCTTTTTTTTCTTCACTATTTGCCTTATGCAAGTCATGATTAACTGCAGAGCGTAATTGTTCTAATTCTTCTTTATTAAGAAAAGTTCCTAAATCTTCAAATTGCTCTACCAATTCAGTAGGAAAAGTATATTTATCGCCGTGTATATAATGATGTAAAGAAGATAAAGCCTTTAAAAGTTCCTGTTGCTTTTTTAATTCATTTGTTATAAGAAGAAGATCAAGCTTTATTCCTACTTTTTCAAGTTGCTTAGTTTGTTTGTTTTGTAATTCTTCTGTTAACTCTTTCTTTCTATCAACTTTTTTTTCTATTAGTTTTTTTATTTTCTCTTCAATAGCTAAATAGCAATCCAAACCATTAATTTCCATTTATACCTCCAATTGTATTGAATTTTGTTTTGTAACAACGTTTCTACGATTTAATAGTATCCAATTATAATCTTATTTTCAATACCAAAAGCATAATGTTTACACAATTTTACGAAAATATATTGTTTAAATTATAAAAACAATAAATATATTAATAGATATATCTTTCAAGAACATTTTAACTATTATTCTCTTTTAAAATTTATGGATTTATAACTATTTTTTATTCAATATATCCTTTATTTGATCAAATAATGAATTGTTCTTTAATTTAGGAAATGCATTAAGTAAACGCTTTTTGAAATAACTATTCTTAAGAACGCTTTTCCTAACCTCCGCTTTAATCTCACTACTCATATCTTTTTTCATAGTCATAGATGTTTTTCTTAATTTGTATGTTGTTACAATTGATATAACTGAATCAGTCTCATATATAACAAAGAATATAATACCCAAAACAATAGTTGCCGTTTTTCCAAGCAATCCTATTAAACTAGTAAAAGCCGGATTTATAAGATACATTATAACTACTCCACCAATACCAAATAAGACCGTATTAGTAAAACATACTCTACCATTTAAATTGAGTTTGTGATTTGAATAATCCCACCATCTAGCTTTGAATATTTTCTCCATAAAGTAACTTGCAAAATATTCAAGTATAGTAGCAATTAAAGCCCCCATTACAAATAATACAATTGGATCCTTTAAATACTTATTTAATAAAAGAATTATGCATATAGCACCCTTACCATATATTGGTAAATATGGTCCTATAAGGAATCCTCTATTTAATACTATTTTTTTATCAATTATTGAGCAAAACGTACATTCTAAAATATACCCTAAAACACAATACATAAAATAAAGTAAAAACCAATAACAAAATGTATACATACTACCCTCCAAAATATAATAATATTATACAAAATCTAAACAATTAAAACAAGGACAAAATATTATACTTTGTCCTTAGTCATTAATTCTTTTTATCTCATTAACTATTATCTGATACTTATCAAATCTTCTTTGCACTTCTCCTTTTACAAGCACTATTTCTCCTTTATCTATATCTTTATACTTTTCATAAGCTTTAGGAAATAATGTTAAATCAGTTTGAGCAGTATCATCGCTTGCTAGATAAAATGCCATCCTATCATTATTTTTAGTATTTACTACCCTTACTTTATCTATCATAACAAGTAATTCAATTCTTTTACCAAAATAATTTTTAATATCCGCTAAATTAACTACATTAGAAGTCCTAGATTTATAAATAGTTGTTGGATGTGAACTTAAATAAAATCCTAAACTTGCCTTTTCATTAGATAATAATTCTCCCTTAGAAAATTCATCCATTATTTCTATATCAGGTTTTATAACTAAATCAGGATCTAAATCCTTTGTAAGAGTTGCATAATTAATTAGATTATCTAAATTATAATAAAGCGTCTTCTTATTATAACCAAATGAATCAAAACAAGATACATCTATTAATGCTTCTAATGTAGATTTATTTACATTTCTAGATAATATCTTAGAAAAGCAATCATAGATATCACTAAATCCATCACCCCTAGAATTTATAATATCCTTGCAAGTAACTATCCCAACATTTTTAATATTTGATAGTGGAAATAATATTCCATTATCCACAACTTCATATTTATTGGTACTTCTATTAATATCAGGCAAAATTACATTGATTCCTAATTTTCTTGCCTCATTAATATATTCAATTGTCTTAACCTCAGACCCAATTACTGAAGATAATAAATTACTAAAGAAAAACTTTGGATATTTTGCCTTCAAATAAGCCATTTTATATGCAACTATAGCATAACTTACCGAGTGAGACTTATTAAATCCATAATTAGCAAAGTTAAGAATTAAGTCAAACACTCTTTTAGCATCTTCTTCCTTATGTCCTCTTTTAACACTACCTTCAATAAATCTAATTTCTTCGCCTTTTAATAAATCCAATTTCTTTTTACTCATTGCACGTCTTAATATATCAGCTTCACCATAACTAAATCCAGCCATCACATTGGCTATCTGCATAATCTGTTCCTGATATATTATAATACCATAAGTACTTGATAAAATACCCTTTAAAGATGGATCTAAATAAGTCACTTGTTCTAACCCATGTTTTCTTCTAATGTATGAATCTATATTAACCGCAGGTCCAGGTCTAAACAAAGCAATTGCTGCAAATATATCATAAATAGTATTAGGTCTTAATTTTCTTAAAAAGTTTTTCATCCCCTCCGACTCAAATTGGAATATTCCACACGTATCAGCAGTTTCAAACAACTTAAGTGCATCAGGATCGTCAAGAGGAATATCTGAAAAATTAATTTTTATTCCTAAACTACTTTCTATATCAGCTATAATATTCATTATTGTAGTAAGATTCTTAATTCCTAAGAAATCCATTTTAAGAAGTCCAAGTTCCTCTAAATATTCCATAGTATACCCACTTATATACATATCATCATTTCTAACAAGAGGAATAATCCTATCCAAATCAATTCTACTCATTACAACACCAGCCGCATGAGTGGAAATATGTCGTGGAAAACCTTCAATCAAAGTAGATATTTCATATAAAAGTATTAACTTATCAGAAGAATTTATTATATTTCTAAAATTTTCATCTCTATTATAAAAATCTTTTAATTTATCTTTAGTTACAGTAGGAATTTTTTTACATAATGTATCTATAGTTTTAGGTGGAATATTAAGAACTCTACCTACATCTCTTAAAACAAGTTTTGCAGCCATAGTACCAAATGTTATAATACCACTCACTCTTTTTTGTCCATATTTATTTCTAACATATTCAATTATGTTATTTCTATATATATCAGGGAAATCAGTATCAATATCAGGCATACTTACACGTTCTGGATTTAAAAATCTTTCAAATAATAAATCATATTTTATAGGATCTATTTCTGTTATTCCAAGAGAATATGCAACCAAACTACCAGCTGCACTTCCTCTTCCAGGACCAACTAAAATATTGTTCTTCTTAGCATATTTAATAAAGTCATATACAACTAAAAAGTAATTGGAAAAACCCATTCTTTTTATTACATCTAATTCATATATTAATCTTTTTTTATAAACATCACTGACATTACCACCAAGTCTTTTATTAAGCCCCGCAACACTAAGTTTAACAATATACTGATCACTATCAATGTTAGTATCATATACTGGTAGCAAATCATCTCTTTTAGAAAGCTCAAGATTACACATATCCGCAATAACATTAGTATTATTAAGTGTCTCATTACTAACTAAACTAATTGCATCAGATAAAAGCATATAATTATAGTTGTCTTTAAAGGTAACATCATCCGCAATAGTCTTAGAATCTCTAATCATAAATAAATACTTTAAATACTTTTCATGATTCTTATTTAAATATAAAACTTTATTAATAAAAACTACATTTTTCGTAACTTTATAAGATTCTTTTTCCTCTATTTTATTTAAAACGCCAATATATAAATTATCATACAATCGTGTTAGTTCATTATACAAAGCAAAATCTTTGTAAGGTAAAACCACAACTACGTCATTATTGTAAGTTTCTAAATCAGTTATAGTGATATCTCTTTCACTCGATATAGTAGATAACTTTATAAGTGATTGATACCCTGTAAAGCTTTTAGCATACATTAAGATATTACTATTATTATATTTTAAATCTAATCCTATAATAGGTTTTATATTATTTTTAATACATTTATCATAGAATATTTTAGTAGAAGTCATATTATCATCGCATATTGCAAGTGCAGATAATTTATGTTCTACAGCATAAAGAATTAAATTATCAATTGAAACTAGACTAGATAAAAGGGAATAATTGGTTTTAACATATAAACTTGTAAACATATAATCCCTCCTCTACTAATAATATACCATATATTTTAAAAATTAAAAAACAAAACAAAAATATTTGACTAAATCAAAATAATATGTTAAAGTTAATAAGCGAACAAATATGTATTAAAGGAGGAATCTTTAATGGCTATAAATGTAACTGGTAGAACACCAAATTGTAAAGCAAGAAATAGATCACACGCTTTAAATAAAACTAACCGTAAACAAAAGTTAAATCTTCAAATTGTTAGATTAGCTGACGGAAGAAGAGTTAGAATAAGTAGTAAAGAAAAAAGAGCAATCTTTAAAGATGATAAAGTAACTGCTTAATATAGACAAACAACATATTAAAAATATGTTGTTTTTTTATTATTTTAATATATTTATAAACAAAAAAAGAACTTCTAATAAGTTCTTTGAATTACAAATGGTGGGCCTGGGGGGACTTGAACCTCCGACCTCACGCTTATCAGGCGTGCGCTCTAACCACCTGAGCTACAAGCCCATTTGAAATTTTTAAGTTACTTTTACATTCTATAATAAAAATATATAAAATGCAAGAGTTTTTATTAAAAAATTTCATTTTAATAACTATTTATATGACTTTAGTTTGTTTTAATCTCAAAATCATCAATTAAATTAAAGTTAGAATACTCCAAAGTCAAAACTGAAGTTTTAATATTCTTATCAGTTAAAACAGCATATTCACCTAAATCAAATGTTATTTTTGTAATTATACCATTACTTTTAGTTAAATTAATGTATATATCCCCTTCTGCAGACTTATCACTAGAAACCACTTTTGAAAAATCATTTATTGATATAACATAGTCATCCTCATCAACCTTAGCACTAGATATAATTTTCTCTACTAATTCAACATCAAAATAATTAAAATATTTAGAAGGATTTGTTCCAATCACATAATCATTTCCCTTTTTAACAGAAACTACATCACCAATAACATAATATTCTAATTTGTTAGTAGCATCGGTAAAAAGAATCTTATTTTCTCTTTCTTTTCCCTGATAAACAACACTCTTACCATTTTCTAAAAGAGTATACTTAAAAGAAAAGTTTTTACCTTTAATATCATTAAATCCACTAACAACAGACTGTGTCCCATTGCTATTAATATTATTATTGGTATTATTAGGTACACTACTACCAGAAAGTCTAATCATAATTATTAAAATAATTATTGTGCCAAAGCCAAGAACTAAATTAAGAATTGCATTATATTGTTTGTTTGTTATTAAGTCTGTTATTTTAAATTTCTTTTCATTATTATTACTATTATTATTAAATTCATTCATATTATTCAAAAACCTTTCCTAATAAATCTTCTTCCTTTTTTCCATTCAAGAACTGCTTAACACTTACCCTATTTTTACCTTCTACTTTGATATCAGTAATAATTAGCTCAGAATCCTCAGTAGAAATTCCAATACCATCATCATAGATTTTAACTATCTCACCATTTGCCTTTTCAGGATGAATATGAGAAGAAATTCTTGAAGAATATATTTTAACAACCTTACCATCAAGCACTGCATATGCACCCGGCACAGTAGAAAGTGCTCTTATTTGATTATGAAGTTCAAATGAAGTTTTATTAAAATCAAGCTTTTCATCTTCCCTCTTAATAATTGGCGCATAGGTTGCTTCGCTATTATCTTGAATAATTCTTTTTGCTTTTCCCTTAATAATATTAGGTAGTACATCTTGAAGTAAACTAGCTCCAATATTACTTAAATTTTCACTAACTTCATCAAAATTATCATCATTTCCAATTATAAGTTCTTCCTTATCAATAATATCTCCAGTATCCATTCCCTCATTCATATACATAATTGTAATACCAGTTTTTACTTCACCATTCATAATAGCTCTTTGTATTGGAGCACCACCTCTATACTCAGGAAGAAGCGAAGCATGAACATTAATACATCCAAATTTAGGGTAATTAAGAATCTCATTTGGAATTATCTGACCATATGCACATGTTACAATTATGTCAGGATTAAAATCTAAAACCTCTTGATATTGTAGTCTAACCTTCTCCAAAGTTGCAACCGGAATATCATGTTGAAGTGCTAACTGCTTTATTGGAGACGGAGTAAGAATCCTTTTCCTACCAACTAATCTATCAGGTTGAGTCACAACACCAACAACATTATAATTATTAATAAGCATTTCTAATACAGGTACCGAAAATTCAGGTGTTCCCATAAATACTACTCTTACATTTTTCAACTATCATCACCTAAAATAATTATAGTATAATAAATAAATTTTTACAAATGAAAAAGCAATTATTGTAAATCTTTACACAATTGCTTATTTTTTTCATTATTTAAATTTTTCTTTAATATCTGATATAAAAATTCAGCTTCATTAAACATTCTATCATCTAAAATTATAGACTTAACATTATCTTCCCCATCAAAATAAAATAAAACATCAGAAATAGAATTTTCCTCTCTAGAAACAATATTCTTATTACCCCTAGAATCATAAGTATCTTCAATAAAATACTTACCATTATCTATAGACAAACTAATTTCCCTTTTCTTGGTTGATAATGTTTGCTTATCATAAAAAGAAGATAATAAATATAAGCTCCTTATATCATAGTCATCTGATTTAAACATAGATTTACTATAACTATAACTTTCCAAAACCCCATTTAAAAATGAAATTTTATCAAACGCTCTAATTACACATCTATCTAGTTCAACTCTATATTTAATAGGAGTCTTAGGACTAATACCATTTGGTATTTCAAGTTCAAAAGAAGAAATACCCTCTTGTTTAGCCTCATTAACAAGTTTAGTAAAAATAAGTTCTTTTTCTGCATTATTCATTTCTAAGTAACATGTTTCTAATGCATCTTTTATACTAATGAATTTTTTGCTTTCCACAACACATCACCCCCTTAGGTACCCAAACATTTAAGCACCATGTATAATAGCATCTTTTAAAAAGGATGTCAATTAAGAAAAAAACTGTTGATACTTAATTATTTAAGTACAACAGTCGCATGATTAGAAAAGTCAACCTTACTCATAACTTCATTAAATTTATCAATATTCATTCCTCTTATAAAATCAATTTCATCATCGAAAACCTTACCAAACACAATTAAATCATCCATTGCGTTTTCAACCGATGCCTCTATATTATCACTTTCCATAACAAGATATGATATCTTAACCTTCTTATATCTTTCTAAGTCCTCAGAAGAAATACTTTTTGATTTTAACTCCTTTAATATTTTATCTATTACTATATTAGGTTTATTAGTCTCAGCATATAATTCAATAGTATAAAATCCATCTAAAAGCATTGCACCATATGTAAAGCTAGTAGCATAATTATTAGTTAGTATCTCTTCCTTAAAATCAGAAGCAGATGCAAACTTAAGGCCAACATATGCCATTACATATGCAATAAACTCTCTTAAATCTTTAACACCTTTTAATGAAATCTTTACATTCATAGCAACCTTAGGGATCGCAAGATTAGGAACAGTAATCTCCTTATAAATATCTAGTACCTTTAATGGTTCTTTATAATCCTTCATAATAATTTCACCAGTTGATTTTCTACTCATCAAATCTTCATTTGACTTTATTAAATCAAGAATTTTATTAACATCAAAATTACCAGAGACAGCTAAAATCATATTACTTGGAGAATAAAAAGTATCATAACAAGTATATAAATCTTCTTTTGTAATCTTGCTAACCGTATCAGGATATCCTCCTATATCATATCTAATCGGATGATTTTTATATGTTGCTTTAGAAACCTCATTAGTAAGAACAGAATCAGGATTATCCATATACATATTAAGCTCTTGTATTATTATTCCCTTTTCCTTTTCAACATTCGAATCAGTAAAATAAGGTTTATTAACACAACTAATTAAATAATCTAAATTCTCTTCTAATTTATTAACTCCCCATAAATAATAAGATGTTCTTTTATAACTAGTACCCGCATTAGATGCAGTACCGCTTTTAGAATAAAACTCAAATGGACTTTCCCCATCTTCTTGTTCAAACAGCTTATGTTCAAGAAAATGTGCTATTCCCTTTGGAGAAGAATACATTTTTTTAGAGCCATTAGGTATAAAATCCAAATTAATAGAACCATATTTAGTTGTGTAATTAATATAATAATTGGTTTTATTTTTAAATGGAAGTAATATAACTTTTAATCCATTTGACAATTCTTCATAAAAAACACTTTGATCTAATCCTTTTAATTTTATCTCCTTCATATTATTTATCCCCCTCTAATAGATAAATTGTATCCATATGAATATGTTTACCAAATTCTTTTACATCATCATAAGTAACTTTTTTTATCTTTTCCATTCGAACATCTAATGGGTCATTTCCAATTACTAAAACAGAATAATAAGAAGAAATTATTTGCGCAGGGGAATCCTTAAATTCCTCTAGCATAGCAATATATTGCATTTTAGCATCATTCATATCATCTTCATCAAACTTACCTAACTTCATTGATTTTAACTCTTCCTTTATTAATGTAACAACCTTATCAAAGTTTTCTTTATTAATACCAGATGTTATAAACAATACATTATCAAGTTTATTGGCAGATGCAGAAATATAATAACAAAGTGAATTTTCTTCCCTTACTTTATTAAACAATTTAGAGTTAGATCCTCCTCCTAAAATCATTGAATATATTGGTAATACATAATTTCTCTCATATGCACTTAACTCATCAATTTTACACCCTATACTTAACTTAGACTGTGAAAGAGGCATTTTATCAATTACTTTTTTAGGAATTTTCCTAAATTTATTATGATATATAAATGGATCACATTTTTTCATTTTTAGAGTGTTAAATTTAAAATTATTACTAACTAATCTTTTTGTTTCTTCAAAATCAATATTTCCAAGAACATAAATATCAATCTTAGAAGTTCTAATAAACTCTTTATAATATTCATATATTGATTCTGGAGTAATTGAATTTAAATCATCTAAATATCCGAATGTATGATAAGAATAAACATCATCTCCCATATTATCAAGCATATTAATCATACTTAATTTTCTTGTATTTTCCTTGATACTTTCTATTTGATTTTTTATTCCCTCTTTAATAACTTGAAAACACTTTTTATTAAATGCATTGCCCTCTACATTTGGATTTACTACTATATCATTTAAAAATTTAATAGTTTCTTCATACATTCCAGGCTCAGAATATTTTTCATTTAAAAAGCTAACATTTATATCTGTATTATAAAATCTTCCTATTCTATAACAAGATGATGATAATCCTAAATTATATAATTCTTGAACTCTTATACAAAGCTCTTTATTAGTTGGATATGAAGCATTGGTATATACTAAAAAATCAGACAAAAAATTTCTTAAAGTTATTTCCTCTTTTTTTATTTCTTTACTAAAAATAATTTTAATATTTACAGTTTTAAACTTATCAGTTTTAATCATATGTATTTTGTATGATAAATTATCTTCAACACAATATTCCATTATTGTTCACCTCTTTTAGTATAATCAATTATCAAATATTTATTAGTAGATTGTATCAAGAGCCACCTCTATCATATTAGTAAGACTCTTTTCTCTATCTTCACTGCTTACAAGTTCAGTAGTGCATTTAGAATCAACTACAGTCAATAAACATGCAGCTTCTTTATGTAACACTTTGGCAATATAAAATAAAGCAAAAGACTCCATCTCAGTTGCAACTATATCTAAATCCTTTGGAATTCTAGCATTTATTGCTTTCCAATCAACATAAGGATCAAAAACATCACATGTCATTACATCTCCTTCTAGCAATTTAATACCTTTCAAAGAAGCTGTAGCTTTTAACTTATCATTAATTATAATGCTCGGTTTTTCTAAATTTATATGTTCTTTATTAAACATAAAAGCATAATTAGACTCAGTATAAGATGACCCAGCAAGAATTGTATCCAAAAGTTTAACATTAGGATTACTAGTTCCGCAAGTTCCTATTCTAATTATCCTATCTACATTGTAAAATTTAAATAATTCATAAAAATATATTCCTGCGCTTGGCATTCCCATACCATGACTTATAATAGAAACTTCTCTTCCCTTATAAGTACCAGTATACATAAGCATATTTCTAACTTTATTAACAAGTTTTACATCTTCTAAATATTTTTCTGCAATAAACTTTGCTCTTAATGGATCTCCAGCCGCAATTACTGTTTTCGCAAACTCTCCCTCTTTTGCTTCTATATGTGGTGTTGGCATATTATCTAACCTTCTTTCTAATTTATATTCTAACATATTTAAAAATTTTTAAATAGTACAACGTGAATTTATATGTCAATTTTTTTAAGTTGACTTATTTAATATACGAAAATATAATAATAACTCATAGGGAGAAACACTATGAACAAATATAAATGGGACATAAAAAAACTAATAGATGCAAAAAAGAAACTAAATGTAAATGATTTCAAATCTATAGAAGAATTTGAAGAAGTATCCGATCTATATAATCTTCTAATTAGCACGTATATAAAAGATACATTTGAAGAATATATAGAATATGATGATTTTAATCAATTAGAATATTATGAAGAAGTAATTAAGCCTTACATAAACAGATCTGCATTTGAAATATTATCAACTCTTAATAATTATTTAGGTGAAAACAAACTATTTATTAATAGAGGAACAATAGAAAAGATAAGAATGTCAAATGATGAAGTATTTGAACTAATGAATATTATATTTAGACATATACCAAATAAGAATTTATATAATGCTTTTATAAGTGTTAGTGAACCAACTAAAAGCTTAATAAATATTAAATACTCCAAAAATATAGGTCAAACCTATGGTACTACATACATTGATGCACACAATCATATTCCATATGCCACCATTTATAGAGAAAACACCACAATGGACCTAACAACTACATTTCATGAAATATTTCATATGATAGTAAGGAAAAATGAAGAGTCCCTCTTTTCTTATAAACCAAAAACAATATATAAAGAAACAGAAGGATATTTTGCGAATTTGTTACTGCCAGACATTTTAATTGACATTGGATTAATAAAAGATTATAGAAAAATACAAGTAAATGATTTAATGACAACTAGAGATGCATTATATGGAATAAGCTCTTCAAAAAAATTTGTAAGTGCAGCAGATAAAGGTCAAAACATTAAAGATTTATATATAGATGATTACTTATTAGATGATATAGATATAGCATTTTCTTATCTAACTGCATTAGATTTATATAATATGTATCAATCAAATCCAGAAAAAGTAATAGATACAATATTAAATCTTTCAAGTCTAAGTGGAAGCTTTCCCCAACAAGAACTAGAAAAAATAGGTGCAACATTCCATGTAGATGGTTGTAAAAATTATAAAGAACACTATGAAAAAGTTAAAAAACTCAATCAGTAATTGATTGAGTTTTCATTTATTCATCATCTTCTTCCGAACCAAGTTTAACTAAAACTTCTCTAGGTTTAGAACCATTTTGTGGTCCAATTATTCCACGTTCCTCAAGTAAATCAACAATTCTAGCTGCCCTATTATATCCAAGTTTAAATCTTCTTTGTAGTAGTGATGCACTAGCTTTACCTTGAGTTATTACAAATTCAACTATATCATTATAAAGAGGATCATCATATTCTTCTTCTACCTCTTTTATTCCCCCACCTGCGTTACCCTGTTCTTTAGCAGATGAAGTTAAATCCATAAATCTTTCATCATACATAGCTTTTTGCTGTGAAACAGTGTAATCAACAATTTTTTCTAGTTCTTCATCAGAAACATAAGCACCTTGTACACGTTCTGGAGCATTCTCACCCATAGGCAAGAATAACATATCACCACGACCTAATAATTTTTCAGCTCCACCCATATCAAGAATAGTACGTGAATCTATACTACTAGATACCGCAAAAGATATACGTGATGGAATATTAGCTTTAACAACACCAGTAATTACATCAGTAGAAGGCCTTTGAGTAGCAATTATCAAATGAATTCCAGCAGCACGAGCCATTTGAGTAATTCTCATAATTGAATCTTCAACTTCTTTAGATGCAACAAGCATCAAATCAGCAAGCTCGTCTACTATAACAACTATATAATGCATTTTCTTTATCTTAGCATCCTCTGGTAATTTAGCATTTTCTTTTTCTACCCATTCATTATAAGTAGCAATATTCTTAACATTTTTTTCACTAAACAAATCATAACGAGATTCCATCTCTGCAACAACTTTTTGCAATGCAATACTTGCCTTTTTAGGATCAGTCACAACTGGCATCATCAAATGTGGAATACCATTATACATACTAAGTTCAACTTTCTTCGGGTCAACCATCATAAGCTTAACTTCATCTGGTTTTGTTCTCATAAGAATAGAAGCAATAATACAGTTAATACATACGGATTTACCAGAACCAGTTGCACCAGCAACAAGTAAGTGAGGCATTTTATCAATTTCTGCAAACACACTTCTACCCATTATATTTTTACCAAGAGCAACAAGTAATTTACTATTAGCCTTGTTAGATGGAGAAGTTTCTAATATTTCTCTTAATGAAACACTTCTAATTTCATCATTTGCAATTTCAATACCAACCGTACTCTTGCCAGGAATTGGTGCTTGAATTCTTACATCTTTTTTTGCTAATGCAAGAGAAATTTCCCTATTAATACTTAAAATTTTATTAAGCTTAGTACCACTTTGAACCTCCAACTCATATTGAGTAACACTAGGTCCACTATTTACTTCAACTACTTTTCCTATAATGCCAAAATCTTTTAATACAGTTTCTAAAGTTATAATATTTTTTTCTATAACACCTTGATTACCATTATTTTTAACCTTAGCAGGCGGTTTTAATAAACTGATTGGTGGAAGTTTATAATTTTTATTCTCTGCAGGCTTCAAAGAAGTATCACCTGCTTCTACATCATTATTAGATTTTTCAATATTATGAGTTAATTCATCTATACTAGATATTACAAGTTTATTATCCGGTGTAGAAGGTATATTATTATCATTTATAATAACAGAGGAAACTTTCTTTGAATCAGTTTGCTCATCATCATCGCCATTTCTAACTTTTTCTTTATGTTTAGGTAAAATATCTTTTCCTTTTTGATATCCATTTCTAATAAAATCAAAGATAGACACTCCAGTAAATAATCCAGTACCAGTAACAATTAATACTATTGCAACTATTTTAGTCCCAGATGCATCAAACAATTTATTAAACAAAACAGCAAATAAGCATCCTAGCATTCCACCACCACTTGGGTTAAATTTATTAGCATCCATAATTGCATTAAAGTTACTCATCAAATCATTTGCAGTTGCCTCAAATGTCGCAACTACATCACCATCATTTAAAGAAACATAATTTAAATGAGAATAAACAAGTATTCCTATAAAAATTATATAAAAACCAACTAAATGTGAAGTGAAAAATGATGGCTTTTCTCTTTTAATAACCATATATAAACCAATTAAGAAAAGTCCTATCATAAAGATTATATTCCATGTTCCAAATAAAAACACAGAAAAAGCCTTAACTAATTTTCCAACAATTCCAAGAGGAGATCCAATACCTATTCCTAGTATTGCAAGTAATATAAATACTACCCCATATAATTCATTTGTATATTTAAACTTTTTAGTTTTATCTTCTTTTCTTTTCTTCTTTTTTGCCAATTATCATCACCTCATTATGTACGATTTAATTATATATGAAAAAGAAAAAAAAGTCACTAAGGACTTTTAATATTTTACATTATTTAACTAGAAATTTCTTCTCATAAATGGAGGATATTCGTATTCGCCATCATCACTAGAGTCATCATCATCATCTACATCAATTACTTCTTGTTCTCTACTTCTTCTAGTATTAACTCCACTTTGTACATTATTATAAAGTGGTTCTTTATTAGCCTTATCAAATCCTGTAGCAATTACTGTAACTATAACTTCATCAGTTAAGTTTTCATTAATAACAGAACCGAATATTGTATTAATATCAGTATTAGCAGCAGCTCTTACAACTTCAGCAGCTTGCTCAGCTTCAAACAATGTTAAATTCAATCCACCAGTAATATTGATAATAGCATCAGTTGCTCCTGAAATACTAGTTTCAAGAAGTGGAGATGAAACAGCTTGTTTAGCAGCTTCAATTGCTCTATCTTCTCCCATACCTATACCAATACCAATAATAGCATTTCCTGATTTTTCCATAACTGCTTTAACATCGGCAAAGTCAAGGTTAACTAAACCAACAACAGCAATCAAGTCAGATATAGATTGAACACCACGACGTAATACATTATCAACTTCTTTAAATGCTTCAAGCATTGGTGTAGATTTATCAATAATTTCTCTTAATCTATCATTAGGAATTACAATTAATGTATCAACGTGTTTCTTCAATTCCTCAAGTCCAACTAAAGCATTTTCCATTCTTTTCTTACCTTCAAATGTGAATGGTTTTGTTACAATTGCAACAGTTAAAGCACCAAGACCTTGTGCTATTTCAGCCACTACTGGAGCAGCTCCAGATCCTGTTCCTCCACCCATACCACAAGTAATAAATACCATGTCAGCACCAGTTAAGGCTTCTTCTAATTCTTTTTTAGATTCTACTGCAGCTTCTCTACCTATCTCAGGTTTTGCTCCTGCACCTAATCCATCAGTAAGGGTTGCACCAATTTGGATTTTCTTCTCTGCTTTGGAGTTGTTTAAAACTTGCAAGTCTGTATTAGCTACAATAAACTCTACTCCTTTTACCCCTGACTCTATCATTCGGTTAACGGCATTGCCTCCACCGCCACCAATACCAATTACTTTTATTTTAGCTAATTGATCCATTTCTAATGTACCAAACATATATATCCTCCCTTAATTACCAGTAAAATAATCAAATATTTTACTAACTAATGTGTCATTATTAACATTTAATAGACTTTTTTTACTATCCATTAATGCATTTATTTTTTCATCATCAAACATTGTGTAATCGATGTCTCTTAATTTCAACTTCTCATGAAAATACTTAATTATTCCCATAGCAGCAGAATATTTATTATTTCTAATTCCAAGTGTTGTAATATTAAGCGTAGTTGCATTAATTCCTAAAACATTTTCAACAATATAACCAAATCCTGTTAATTCAGTTATACCTCCTGTAACAATTATATAACTAATTTTGCGGTTTGTTAAGTTATTTATGCTTTTTTTTGCAAGTTTCAACAATTCATTAACTCTTGCTTCAACTGCTTCAGACAATTCATATTGATTAATTTTAATCACATCATTATCATTAATCTTTATCTCAACAGAATCATTACTATCTGCATACTTCCTACTGCACACTGAAAAATTCTCTTTTAAATCACGAGCAGTAGCTAAATCAACCCCATAAATATATGAGATATCCTTATCTATATTTTTGCTTCCTAAATTAATTATATCATCTTTAATCATAATACCTTTATTGAATATAGAAACACTAGTAGTATCACTACCTACATCTACTATTGCCCCAACTTCAACTTCAGTATCTTTTCCTCTTGCCTCATAGTAATCCCCAATTGTCTTAAAAATCACATCTTTTGCTTCTATTCCACACATATTGCATACTTCTAAGACATCAAACAGATTCTTTTTAGGAGCAGTAATCATAACTGCTTTAACACTTAAATATTCGCCCGCTCTACCTTTTGGATCAATAATATTATCCATATCATCAACTTTAAATGTAATAGGCACAGTTGTAATTAATTCATATCCTTCAGGAACCTTATCTATAACAGCATCACTTAAAGCATTTACTATATCTTCTCCACTAACAGTATCAAGTACTATCTTAGTAGTACCTGATTCAACGCTTAATTTTCTATCATTAGAAGGAATAGTAACTACAGCTTCTTCTATCTTAATACCAATTGTTGCTTCAATTTCCTTTACCGCAGTCTTTATACTATTACTTACTTTTTCTTTATCTATAATTAATCCTCTTCTTACACCTTTACTTTTCACACTAGTAGAAGCTAGCACGTGAAATTTTTTATTAAAGACTTCACTAACTACTATTTTTATACTATCACTACCAATATCAATTCCAGTATAAATTCTTCTCATTCGTACCTCGCTCCTATTCTTACATACATTATACTATATTTCCACTTTATTTCAAATAGATTTTTTTACTTAAAAGTAAAAAGAAGAGAATTTTCTCTTCCTTTAACAAGATATTCTCTCAAATATGAATCTAACAACAGTACCTAAGTATGTGCCAAGGTTAAATGTCATAACAACCATATAATCAAGAATATAAACAAGAAGTGGAGATAATAATATTAAAAATAATACACATATTTTTCTTTTATTACAACATATTCTTTTTATCATATTTTGCACATTTGTCCACTTCCACCTCTTCTTATTACTGAACCCAAACTTCTTCCAAGTTCAAGTAATATTTTTATACCAGCAGTAAAAGAATTTATTAAAGTACCAGATACAGACAATCCCCCTTCAACAAAAAAAGCCTCCTCATTATTTAATTCCCTCATATGTTATTTATTACACTTAAGTGGTCTAAAAAATCCATCTAAAACTCCAATTAAAAATACAATTCCTGCGCCAATACCAATAATAGCCCACGGACTTACCGCACCACCTTCTATATTCTTCAAATCATTACTGTTTAATTCACTAATAAATTTCACCTACTTTTCTAATTACATATTTCAAAACCGATTGCTTTTCAACAAGTATTTTCAAGTTTAAAACATTATTTTCTTTAGAAATTTTAGAGTCTAGATTAACTTTTAATTCCACTTGATAAATCAAATTATTTTCATTAACTATTGGTTCAACTGATGAAATGGAATATTGATATTCTACCTCATCAATAATAAGAGTACTATTTTTATTTAGTAAAGAAAGACTATTCTCTTCTACTAAGCACTTTAAATATTCGTTATTATCTACTACCGCCTTAGCAAGAAAATATTTTTTATAAGTAATATTCATAGAAACAAATAACGAAAGTAAAACAACAAAAATAGTAAATAATAAATATGAATTAAAGATATTCATTCTATCTTTATATAAATCATTATATCTTATAATATCCATTATAAATTTTTCCATTCTTAATAGTAAAACATTTATCAAATAAGAGATTATTATTATCTCTATGAGATATCACTAATATTGTTTTATCTGCCAAATATCCAAAAATCTTACTAAGTATTTTACCCTCACTATCCACGTCCATTTCACTAAAACTCTCATCAAAAATATAAATACTAGCATCTTTTAATAATGCCCTTGCCAAAATAATTCTTTGCCTTTCTCCTCCACTTATATTAAATCCGCCTTCTTCAAGTAAAAAATTATAACTGTGTAATTTACTTTTTACCATAGTATCTACCCCTGTTATCTTGCATACTTCTAAAAATTTTTCATAACTAATATCTCTTTCCATAATGATATTATTATAAATAGAATCAGTAAACATTACCTCTTTTTGTGAAATATAACAAACATCACGCGTTAACTTTATTATATTGTGAGAATTAATATCAATTCCATCAATATAAATCATATCATTATCAATTTCTAAATAACCACAAATAATCTTTGATAAAGTACTTTTACCACTTCCACTATAACCACTAATAACTATTTTTTCACCCCTATCTACATCAAAAGTAATATTTTTAAGTATTTTATCTTTTTTATTATAAGAGTAACTAAGATTTTTTATAGAAATATCACCATAAATATTAGAAGAAGTATACTTAGGTTCTAAAACCGTATCACAAGTTTTAATACTATATAAATCAATAATTCTTTTTATAGATGCACGAATTTCTTTTAATGCAAAATCAAATCCAACAACATTTTTAATAGGTTCTAAAAAGTATATAATTAAAGCATTATATGTAATTAAAGCCTCCAATCTCATTTTACCTTTTAATACTAAATATCCACCTATTAAAAGTATTAAACATAATCCAAGTGAATTTACAATTTCCTTAATAAACTCTTCAATATTAAAAATCTTTGTAAATTCATAATTTTTATTCAAATGATTTTTATATGTATCACATAACTTATTTTTATAGTTATCTATAGCATTCATTCCCTTAATAGTTTGTATAGAAGAAATATATTCAACCAAGTTACTATTTAATAAAGATGAGTTCTTTTTATTTTCTAAAACCATGTCATAAATAGAATTAGAAAAAAGCTTAATAATCAAGAAATAAATAATACCTATACATAAAGCAATCATACTTAAAGTAAGATTTATCCTACATAAAAAGAAAAATACAAATATAACTAAAGTGCCATCTACAAAAAAATTAATTATTAAATTACATAAATTCTTCTTTATACCATCCAAATCATTTATTCTAGAAAGTACATCACCTGTAGTTCTGGTTTTATAATATAAGTAAGGAAGAGAAAATATTTGTCTGAATACGTCGCTAATCAAAAGAAAGTCAATTTTACTACTTACATAATTAAACATATTATTTCTTATAAAATTAGAAACATTACTAATCAAAGTAAGAAATATAACTACAACGCCAATAAAATATAGGTTAGATACTGAATTCACATTAATCGCATCTTCTATAATAAATTGAAATGAATATGATAATACAACGTTAATTAAAGTATATAGAATAGAAAATATAAAAATTGATGTGAAGGCATTTTTAAACGTTACAAAAAAACTAATTAGTAATTTAATAAATTTTTTATCGTTTTGAATATTAGGTAAAGGTTTATTTAGAAAGAAAATCAAATATTGTTCAGTACTAATTTTTTTGAAATCATTTATTGTAAGTTTTCTAATTCCGCAACTAGGATCCGCTATAGTAACATATTTATTATTAATTTCATGTATAACAACAAAATGTTTATATTTTGAATCTATTATAACGTGTGCTATACAAGGAAGATACGATTTATTTAAATCCTCAACATTTCCTTTTAAAGCTCTAGTATCAAATCCCAATGTTTTAGCTGCTTCTAATAAATAATAAGCGTTTGTTCCGCTTGTAGAGGTTTTAGTAAGCATTCTTAAATACTCATATGGAACATCTCCACCATTTGTTCTAATGATTGTAAGAAGTGCCGCCACTCCACAGTCTTTCATGTTGCTTTGCATGACGCATTCAAATTTTTTTATTTTTTCACCTCCTCACAATAAAGTATAGGAGGTATATTGATCTTTTCCTAAATAAGTTAAAAAAAAACAGGATTTTTTCCTGTTTTAATTATCATATTTACTTGCTAATTCTATAATTTTATCAACAAGTATCATATTATGGCCTATTTCTTTTATGTAATTTTCCCCAATTATTTCTTTTAATGTATTAAGTGCCTTTTCTATGTTATCTCTTTTTAATTCAAACAGTTCTAAATAATTGAGTGCTATATCATTTATAAAATAGAAGCCTTTTCCCTTTAGTAAATTATATACTAATAAAAAATTTCTT
>OIYS01000652.1_pt1 | contig 22376 bp, 28 predicted proteins | sample 1588271 | NCBI WGS metagenome assembly OIYS01 (sample SAMN03283286) | human gut metagenome | biome: human-associated habitat; material: feces | host: Homo sapiens | place: Peru | collected 2012
AATCACTTACTACTTCTAAGGAGTTTATTTTACTTAATGATGGTAATTGGGATTTGAGAGCTAATCATTCTGTTAAGATTGATATTGATGATATTTATGAAGAAGTTGATTCAGATGAAGAGGATACTGAAGGCTTTGACGATGATGATGAAATGAGTGAAGAAGATAATTATGATGATGATTATACTGATAATAGTGATGATGATATTTTAGATGATGATTATGCAGATTTGAGTATTGTTGATGATGAAGAACTAGATGATGAGAACTAGTTCTTTTTTGTTGACTTCTGTTTTTTAATGAATTATAATATATTTATTATTTGGAGGAATATATTTATGAACTGCTACAAGGAAACATATGAGAGATTAGTTGGTGAACTTAAAGAACTTAAGTCTTCTAGGAAAGAAATTTTTAATTGTTATAGTCATTTTTCTAGTGAGTATAAAAGTCTTTCTAATAAGTATGATATAGAGAAGATGAATATTTATAGTGATTGGAAAAAGGAAAAGGGTAATCTTTCTATGTTTTTGTTAAAATTACTTATTATTGATTTTAGTTTATTTACTACACTATGGTTTGTTAATTTTATTATTTCAATTTTTTCCTCTAATATTGTGCATCTTATATCGTTATTATTATTAGTTACTATTTTGATTATTCAGACTCCTTTTGTTATGAAAAAGTATTCTAAAATATTTAGGAACTTTGAGATAAAAAACAAGGAATTAGAAAATAATTATGAAAATGAACTAGATAAGCTTCATAATAAACTTAATAGTTTATCTGGTGAACTTAGTAGAATTGATACTAATATATCTTGTAAGAGTGATGAAATTGGTATGCTTGTTATGAATTATGGTAAGTTGTGTCTTGGTATATCTGATAGTGATGAGGTTGTTTATAAATCAAATAGACCTTATACTAGAAGAAAGACTATTTATGATAAGTAAATTAAAGATGGTGATTTTATGAATAATTATAGAGAAATATATGATAAATTGTTAAGTGAACTTGAGGTGTTGAAGATTAAAAGAGGGGAACTTGATAATGAATATAGTGAGATATCTGCTGATTATGATAATGTTCAGGATGAATATGATTCTAGAATGAATGATATTTATTTAAAACAACAATCTATTTCACAAATGGTATTAAAATCTACTCTTATTCCAGCATTTACTTCTATTACGGCTTTAATTATTTTAATTACTTATTTACTTAGTTCTACAATACCTGTTTTAAACTTTTTTGTGTTATTTGTTTTGTCTACTACACTTCCTTTCTTAATTGGTTTTCCTATTATTAAAAAGATTTTTTCTAAAAAGGTTACTGAGCTTAAGAATGAAAAAAATGAAATTAGTAATTTTTATGAAGAAAAACTTGGTAATATCAAAAAAAATATGTTATCTTTATCAAAAGAGATTCAGATGTTAGATAATGCTATTGAAAATAAGAATAGTGATATTAATTTATTACTTAATGAATGTGGTAAATTATATATGGGGATTATTGATGCTCAAACTAATACTTTGGAAAATGAAAATAAACCTTATGTTAAGAAAAGAATTATTAATGATAAGTAGGATTGAACTAGTTATAGTTCTTTTTTTACTCTTTTTTCATAGTATTAATGGGAGGCTATGATGAAAAGAAAGATTAGAATAGGAATACCTAGAGCATTTTTATATTATCGTAATTATATTTTATGGAAAACTTTTTTTGAGGGGATTGGTTGCACACTTATTATTAGTCCTAATACTAATAAAGATATTATTGAAGAGGGAAAAGGTTTGTCTATTGATGAGGCTTGTCTTCCATCAAAGATTTATTTAGGTCATATTAAAGAACTTTCTTTGAAATGTGATTATATTCTTGTACCTAGAATATGTAATTATGGTAAAGGAAATAGGGTATGTATGAAGTTTAATGGTATATATGATGTTGTTAAAAATCTATTTGATGATAATATTCTCTCTTACAACATAGACTATTTGAAGGGAAGGTATCAGATATTTGGCTTTATTAAAATGGGAATAAAACTTAAGAAAAATGTTTTTAGTATTTTGTTTTATTATTTTAAGGGTAAAATCAAAGAGAAAAAATATTATATGTCCCTTTATAATAAGCAAGATAAGATATTTAGATCTAGTAAGATGAAAATTCTTATTGTTGCTCATCCTTATGTTGTGTATGATGAATATTTAAGTGGTAATATTATTAAATATTTTAGAGATAATGATATTGATATTTTATATTCTGATAGATTAGATAAAGGGACTTCTGTTAGTTATGCTGAGGATTTTTCTAATACTTTATATTTTCTTTATTCTAAGGAAATTATTGGCAGTGCTTTTTATTATAAGAATAATGTTGATGGTATTATTTTCTTATCTTCTTTTCCGTGTGGCCCTGATTCGTTAGTTAATGAACTGGCTATTAGAAAGTTAAGTGATGTGCCTATTATTAATATTACTATTGATGAGAGTACCGCTACTAGCGGGCTTGTAACTAGACTAGAAAGTTTTGTTGATATTATGAAGGCAAGGAGAGACAATGAATAAAATTATTTCTTTTCCACATTTAGGGAATTATTATATTGTATTTGATTATTTTATTAGAAAGGCTACTAAGTGTAAGGTTATTATTCCTCCTGCTACTACTAGAAGAACTATTGATATTGGTAGTAAGTATGCTCCTTCTTTTGTTTGTGTTCCATTTAAGTATAATCTTGGTAATTATATTGAGGCACTTGAAAAGGGTGCTAATGTACTGATTCAAGGTGGTGGTGGTTGTAGATATGGTTATTATGGTGAACTTGAAGAGAAAATACTAAGAGATTTGGGATATGATTTTGAATTTTATAATTTAATTAGTGATAATCATATTTCTATAAAAAAGGGATATAATTTCTGTAAAAAAATGAATAAGAAGATTAATCCTATTAGTATTTTATATTATTTATTTAATAGTCTTATTATGATTATTTGTATTGATAAAATTGAGAAGTTTATTAGACTCAATATGGGATTTGAGGTAGTCAGTGGTTCTTTTGAAAAACTTGAAAATGAATATTTTGAGAGCTTTAAAGATAATGGTGTACTTAAAAATATTTTTAATTATTTCAAGTACAAAAGAAAGTTTAAGAATATTGAAACAGAAAAGCCTACTAATCCTCTTAAAGTTATGATACTTGGGGAATTGTATTCTTTAATTGATAGTAATACTACTTATAATAGTGAAAGAAAAATTATGAAAATGGGAGTAGAGGTATATAGGTATACTGACCTTACTTATTTGCTTATTACTAAGAGATTTAAACTTGGTAATATGATTAGAAAAGGTAAAAAATATATTAAGTATCATTTAGGGGCTGACGCTAGTGGGAGTGTTGTTCTTAGTTATTTGGCCGCACAAGAAGATTTTGATGGGATACTTCATTTTAAGAGTTTTGGGTGTACTCCTGAAATATCTGCAATGAGTATTATGCAGAAAATTAATGATGAGTATGGTATTCCTATTATATATATGAGTTTTGATGCAGAAGATAATGAGGTTGGTGTTGATACAAGATTAGAGGCCTTCTATGATATGATAAAGATGAAGAGAGATAATACAAAATATTAATGTTTTCTCTTCCTTTTTATTTCCTTTTTTGTTATAATTTATTTGAAAGGATGGTTTTTTATAAGAATGAAAGAGAATAAAAGGATGGTTATTATAATTACTATATTGTGTTTATTACTTGTTTTGTTAGGAGGGTATATTATTTATGATAAAGTATTAAATAATAAAAATAGTAATGTCAGTAGTGTAAATGTTATTGATTTACTACAGGGATATTGGTATGACTATAATGAGGCAAATCGTATTTGTTATATTACTATATTTAATAAGGATAGTTTTAATTATGGGATTTATCAAACTGATGGTGCTGATTATGGTGAATATCAAAATATTGAAAAAATTGATGATGATGTTTTTAAGATTTATTTATTAGACCCTGGTTGTAATGATAATTCTTGCTTAAATGTTAGACAATATAGGGAGTATTATGTTATTGTTGATACATCTAATATTTCGAATGATATTATTTATTTAAGTTTTGATGGAATAAATTATGTTAAAAGAACATTTTTAAGTAAAAATAGTAGTGATTTTTATAATCAATTAGAAAGAATTGTTAAGTATTGAGATATTTATTATTTCTTTCTTTTTATTTTGTTATATTTTGGTTAGTAAGTATTTCACCATGAATATGATATCTTATTGTTAATTTATAGACTTTGGCTATAAATTACCCAAAGAAACTACAGGTTCTTTGGGACTAAAAATAATTTTAATATAAAATTAAATAAAATTATTTGTATCTTAATAAAAATATGATATAATAGGTATGAGTAAGAAGGTGATGGAGTGGGACTATTGTTATTTCTTTTGTTTACTACTGTTTGCATTAGTTCTATTTATATAGTTCATAAATATTTTGGTAAACATGAGTTCTATTTATTAGGTATTATTTATACTATTTTATCTTTTTTTATGTCTTTTAAATTAATTAATGTATTTGGTATGGATATCAATCCTAGTATTATTTTTACAAGTGGTTTATTTATGATTATTTATTATTTTATTAATAGATATGATGAGAATGAATATAAAAGATTTATTTGTTTAATTTTGGTTACTAGTTTAGTGTGTAATTTATTTCTTTTATCTACTTCTCTTATGATACCTTCTATTTACGATAGAAGTTCTAATTTGTATTATAGTTTGATATTTGATAATTTTATTATTTTTATTCTTTATCCTATTACTTTATTTATTACTTCTTTACTTTGTGCATATTCTTTTAAAAACTTAATTGATGAAAAGAAGAATAAGAATATTAAGTTATGTACTGCTATTACGGGACTTATGTTTATTGATTCATTTATGTTTATTTATTTTAGTTATGCTGTACTTATTAGATTTGATAAGGCACTTCTTATAGCGGGCTCTAATTATTTTATTAAGTCTATTATTATGATTATATATATGTTTATAATTAATAGGATTTTTAAAGTAAAGAAGGTGAAATAAATGAATTATATTTATATTTTTTTAGAAATTATTTTTACTTTCTTTCTGATGATTATCTTTTATAGTAAAGGAAAGAAAGATGGTCTTTATTTATATATTGCACTGATGAGTGGTTTACTTAGTGTATTTATGTTTAAGTCTATTAATTTATTTTCTTTTGAAGTTAATACTGGTATACCTATTGTTATGGGAATATTTATTTGTAATGGTATTATTATTCAAAGATATGGTATTGATGAAGTGAAGAGAATTATTTATACTTCTGGTGTATCTTATTTGACTACTAGTTTTGGTATGTTTTTACTATCTTTATATTTAGGTAGTGGATACGAAGTTAATATTAATTCTGTTTTTGATGGTTTATTTGGATATAGTATTGGTAATTTTAGGATTTTTATAGGTGGATTTATATCTCTTATATTTATGTTATGGTGTAATAGTTATATTTATTATTATGTTAGAAGAAGTAAAAATATTTTATGGTTTAGTAATATTACTAGTAGTCTTATTGTTCAAATGCTTGAAAGTATTATATTTGTTCTTCTTGGTTATTTAGGAGATGTTAGTTTTACTTTGATATTTGGAATGATTGTTATTAGATATTTAATTAAAATTGTTATTAGTGTTATGGGACTTGTGCCTGTATATATGATTGTTAAAATGAAAGATAAGTAGGTGTTATGATGAGAACAAGAAAGCAAGAATTAGTTAGTGATGATTTAAAACCTTTTGTATGTAATATTATGAAGGAATATAGGGAAAAATATAATTATTCTTTAGAGGATTTGGCTAGAGCTCTTAATTATAAAAAGAATAGACAGACTTTACATAAGTATGAAACAGGTACTCTTAATATTCCTTATGAGATATTTTTTGATATTGCTAGTATTTTTAATATTAATTCTGATGTATTTAATGAGATTCCTATGACAAAAGAGGAGAAGGAATTATTTGAGAGAAAGATGATTAGAAGTTATGTTGATGCTATGGCTGGTAATAATAATATTACCTCTAGAGGTGAAAAGATTGTTAATACTTATAAAAATGCTTCATATGAGCCAGTTAGTAAGATATGTGATTTATCTATTAGGTTAATGGATGATTCTATGTCTCCTGTATACTTGAAAGGGGACAGAATATTTTTTAAGAAAAAAGATAACTATGCTAATGGTGATGATATTGTTATTGCTGTTAAAGGAAATATGTTATCTGTTAGAAGAATATATAAAAGTGGTAAAGCAATTATACTTCAGGCCATGAACCCTAAATATCAGACTATTGTTGTTAATGTTTTTTCTGAGGACATGATACTTGGAAAAGTTGTTACTATGAGTAGAGAAATAAGATAATTATTTCTTTTTTTGGTATATAAGCATTTAAAAAGAACTTCAGTAGTGAAGTCCTTATTTGCTTTATTAGTTTAGAGCATCTTTTAATTTGTTTCCAGCTTTAAATCCAGGAACTGTTCTAGCAGCAATTTTAACTGCTTCTCCAGTTTGTGGGTTTCTTCCAGTTCTAGCTTCTCTTTTTTTAGCAGAGAATGTTCCGAAACCTACTAATGTTACTTTTCCAGTTTCTTTTAAACCTTTAATAACTCCTTCCATTACAGCGTCTAATGCTCTTCCAGCATCTGCTTTTGTTAAATCTGCTTTTTCAGCAATGAAATCTACTAATTCAGCTTTTGTCATTTTCTATTACCTCCATTATTTTTTATTAAGCAATATGTTATGCTTACTACATAAAGATATCATAATATTGTAATAAAATCAAGTATTTTAAGGAAAAATAACTAATTATTTTTGAAAAATTAACCAGTTGTATAACTTTTTTGTTAATGTTTATAATATTATTGTAAGTTTTCTTTAATTATGGTATAATAGTGCTGTTTTTGAGGGGAGATGTATTTTATGATGAATAAAACAAGAAAGGATATTATTGTAATTATTACTTATATTGCTCTTATTATTTTTGCTTTGGTTAATTTTAGTAAAATTATTTCTTTTTTTGGTAGTGTTATTAATATTTTTGCACCTTTTTTACTTGGTATTATTTTGGCTTTTGTTCTTAATGTTTTGAATAACTTTATTGAAAAGAGAATATTTGGAAAAATTAAACCTGGTAAAGTGTGGAATAAGGTTAAAAGGCCTCTTTGTATTACTCTTAGTTTAATTCTTGTTTTTTTAACTATTTTCTTTGTTATGAACTTAATTATACCGCAACTTAGGAATTCTGCTTCTTTATTTACTGAAACTTTACCAGGATATAAAGAAGACATTGTTGGTATTTTAAATAAGTTTGATGTTGATGAAGAAAATATTAATAAAGTTAGTGAATATCTTGATAACTTTAGTAAAATTATTACTGACTATATTAAGGGTAATTCTAAGGATGTTATTACGGTTACTACTGAGGTTGCTACTTCTGTTATTGGTATTATTAGTAAAGGTATTATTACTTTGGTTTTTGCCATTTATATGATTGCTCAAAAAGAGACCCTTAGTAGACAAATTAATAAGGTTATGAAGGCTTATTTAAAACCTAAGACTATAGAAAAGATTACTACTGTTGGTAGTCTTGCTAATAAGACTTTTTCTAATTTTGTTACTGGTCAGTGTTTGGAGGCTTTGATTTTTGGTAGTTTGGTTTTTGTTGGAATGCTTATATTTAGGTTTCCATATGCTTCTACTATAGGGGTTTTACTTGGATTTACGGCTTTAATTCCTATATTTGGTGCATTTATTGGTACCGCTATCGGGTTTATTCTTATCATGATGGTTAGTCCTATTAAGGCAATACTATTTGTTGTATTTATTATTATTCTTCAACAAATTGAAGGCAATTTGATTTATCCTAGAGTTGTTGGCAAAAGTATTGGACTTCCAGGTATGTGGGTGCTTTTATCTGTTACTGTTGGTGGAAGTATTGGTGGAATTCTTGGAATGCTTATTGCTACTCCTTTATGTTCCTTATTATATGCTTTATTTACTAAGGCAGTTAATGATAGACTTAGAAGTAATAGAATTGTTACTAAAGTTAAAGAAAAGGCTTAATCTTTTAGTGATTAAGTCTTTTTATAATACAATTGCTATCATATTTGATGAGCCTTTGTTTATTATTTTTGTTAGAGTTTGACATAATTTATATCTTACATTGTCTGGCATCATTGATAATTTGGCTTGTATTCCTTCTTGAACAATTACATCTAAACTGCGACCGAATATTTCACTTTTCCAAATATCATTTCCTTCTTTGTTTTCTGTTAGATAATTTATTAATTCTTTACTTTGAAGTTCACTTCCTATTATTGGCTCGAATGTGCTTTCGACATCCACTTTTATCATATGAATAGATGATGCTTTTGCTTTTAGTTTTATTCCATAACGAGAGCCTTGTTTTATTATTTCTGGTTTATCTAGTTTCATATCATCTAGAGTAGGTGAGGCTATTCCATATCCTGTTTGTTTTACCATTTTTAAGGCTGATTTTATTTGATTGTATTCTCTTCTTGCTATATTTAATTCTTGGAATAAGGATAGTAGTTCTGCTTTTGATGATACAGATATTCCCATTATATCATTTAGAACTCTACTATAAAGACCTTGTGGTGCTTCTAGATTGATAGTTACTTCACCAGTTCCTGAATCTACTTCTGATATATAGGCTTTGGAAATGTATTCTGATTCTGTAAAGTTTGTATTTATTTTATCTATGTCTCTTAATTTTTTTACTTCTGTTATTGATTCTTTGATGATACGGATATATTCTTTTTTTAGATAGTGGTCTGGAGATAGAATTGCTATCCATTCTGGCATATTTACTTTTATTTGTTCTATGGGAAACTCATATAGTGATTCTTTTAATATGTTATACATATCTCTTTCTTGCATGGCTTCAATACTTATAGGCATTACTGGTACTTTGTACTCTTCTTTTAGGGAATCCGCTAGTGCCTCGGTTTCTGGAAGCATTGGATGACTACTATTTAGTAATACTATGTAAGGTTTTCCTACTGCTGTTAACTCTTCTATTACTGTTTTTTCTGCTTCTATGTATTCGCTTCTTGGTATATCTCCTATTGAACCATCAGTCGTTACTACTATTCCTATGGTTGAGTGTTCTTTTATTACTTTTTCTGTACCTATTTCTGCTGCTTCTGTAAATGGTATTGGCTCGCTATACCATGGGGTCATTACAAGTCTTGGTCCATTTTCATCTTCATATCCTTTAGCTGCTTTGACTACATAACCTACACAATCTATCATTCTTATATTGGCAGTGAAGTCTTCTACTTTTATTTTGGCTGCGGTTGCGGGAACAAACTTTGGCTCGGTTGTCATTATGGTTTTTCCAGCAGCGGCTTGTGGTAGTTCATCTAAACATCTTTTTCTTTCGTATTCATCTTCGATGTTTGGAATTACTAGATTTTCCATAAACTTTCTTATGAATGTTGACTTTCCTGTACGTACTGCTCCTACTACTCCTAGATAGATATCTCCTCCTGTTCTTTTTGTTATATTTTTTATGACTTCTATTTTTTCCATTAACATACCTCTTTTCTTTTTATCACTAAACTATATGTTATTTATCTTGAAATATGTAAAAAAAGAAAAGAATTATTTTTTTCTTTTCAATATCTCTTTTAAAAAGTAGTTATATAGGTTTTCTGTATTTTCTAAATCTTCTGGATGGAATTGTACTCCTATTACGAAATGATTATCATCTATATATTCTATCCCTTCTATTACATTGTCTTCTGATAGTGCTGATATTTTAAATGGTTTATTTATTTTTTTTACTGCTTCTTTATGTCTTGTATTAACTAGTAATTCTGGTCCGAATATTTTATAAAGATTGGTATTTGGTAATATATTTATTTTATGTTTTTTTTGTTTATCGTTATGATTTTCTACTTTTATTAACTTTTGTTCATCAGTGGTATTTTGACTATACAATCCTATTATTTGATGTCCCATACATATTCCTAGTACTGGTATATTGTTTTTGATTGCATAGTCTAGTATTTGGAAATGGTATGGATGTATATCACTTCCTCCTTGAAATATTATTCCATCACATATAGATAATATATTTGTGTTTATTAGGCCATTATCATAATTTAATATTCCTATAAATTCACATTTATTATTTAAGTATTTTAGATTGTTTTTGGTTATTATTTGTACTTTAGTGTCTTTTATTATATCGTCTCTTGCGATTACTCCTACTACTATATTTTTCATTTATCTAGTAGTGTATCTATGTTTTTTGGTACTTTATCATTTAGTATAGTTTCTATTATTTTCTGTTCTTTCTCTTTTGATACCTCTCTACCTGTCATTTTGGCTAAATCGTTTATTACTTCTTTTAGTACTTTTTCATCTTTCATATTACCTTTTTGAAGTTTATCTGCTAACGACAATATTGTCTCTTTATTTACATTGGTTTTCTTTTCTACCTTTTTAAAAAAATTATCTGAAAACATAAAAGAACCTCCTGATACATTATATGTTAGGAGTTCCTTTTTGTTAATTATTTATCTTGTAAATGGTTTATTTTCTATTATTCAATCATTCTACTATTAATTATTTTTATTTTTATATTCTAGTTTTATTGGTGTACCTTCAAAGTCAAAGTTTTCTCTTAACTTGTTTTCAAGATATCTCTCATATGAAAAGTGTATTAACTTATTGCTATTTACAAAAAGTGTAAACTTTGGTGGTACTGTTCCTGTCTGCTGTGCAAATGATATTTTTAATCTTTTTCCTTTGTATGAAGGAGGTGCTTTCATCATTACGGCATCTCTTATTACTTCATTTAGAGTGCTTGTTTTTATTTCTCTATGTGAATTTTCATATGCTTTATCTATTTCAGGCATTATTGTGAATATTCTTTTCTTTGTTAGTGCTGATACGAATGTTATTTTTGCATATGATAGGAATTTGAACTCTGCTCTTACTAGTTTTGTAAATGTTGATATATCATTTTTGTCATTTACTGTATCCCATTTGTTTACAACGATAATGATTGGTTTTCCTTCTTCTAATGCATAGCTTGCTATGTGTTTATCGTGCTCTATTATACCTTCTTCGGCATTTATTACTAGAAGGCAAACGTCACTTCTTTCTATTGCTTTCATTGACCTTAAGACAGAATATTTTTCTATTCTTTCAAATATTTTTCCACTTTTTCTAATACCAGCTGTATCGATTGCTACATATTTCTTTTTATTGTAAGTAAACTCTGTGTCTATGGCGTCTCTTGTTGTACCCGCTATCGGTGATACTATTACTTTTTCTTCATTTAATAATGCATTTACTAAACTGCTTTTTCCAACATTTGGTCTTCCTATTAGACAGAACTTTATTCTATCATCTTCTTTTTCTTCTTCGATTATTTCATTAAAATCTTTTGTGATACTATCTAATAAGTCTGTTAGGCCTATTGAATGTTCTCCACTTACTGGCACAACTTCTTCAAAACCTAGTTCGTAGTAATTATAGATATTTTCTTCTCTTTTGGCATTGTCTAATTTGTTGACTACAACTATTACTCTTTTTCCTGATTTCATTAATATATCTCTAATTACATAATCATTTTGATTTAATTCTTCTAATCCATCTACTACAAATAGAATTATTTCTGCTTCTTCAATGGCTATATTTGCTTGTATTATTATTTCATCGTTGAATTCTTCTTCTGATACATCTATTCCTCCAGTGTCTATTAGATGGAATTTATAATTATCATATGTTACTGTTCCATATATTCTATCTCTTGTTACACCAGGAGTGTCTTCTATTATTGATACTTTTTTTCCTATTAATTTGTTAAATATTGTTGATTTACCAACATTTGGTCTTCCAACGATTGCAACTGATGGTACTTTCATCCAAATCACCTCTTCCTTAGTATTATATCAAAAAAAAAGAGAAAATACTATAGTTTTATTCTTAGTCCGTTATTTATTATTTCATATGTATTTTCATAAATTATTTCTGATTTCTCTAGTAAACCTAGATATTTCTTTTTATCTATTTTATCATTCAGTTCTAAATAGAAGTTATTTTTGTAGTAATATATTTTATTTTCTAGTGTTTTATTTATATCAAAATAGTCTATTTTATATAAAAATTGTGTATCGGTGTGAATTGTTATTTTTACTTCTATTTCGTTAGTTTCGTAGTTTTTATTGTTTTTAAAATCTACTATTGTTCCATAATTTATATCTTCGTATATTTCTAAAAGTATTAAACCACGTATTTTGTTTTTTTTGTTTATTTTTTTTATGATTTCTTTTGTGAGATTTTGTACTTCTATTTGATCATATATATTTATTACTTTACTTGGCAATTTTATTTGATAAGTATCTTTGTTTATTTTTGTTATTATCATATTTCACTTCCATAATAATTTATGAAAAAAAAAGAAAAGGGAAACTCTATTGTAGATATTTCTCTATTTCATTATATACTTCATTTTTTCCTGTTTTTGTTACACTTGAAAATAGTATTATATCGTTTTCACTATTTAGATTTAATTCTTTGATAATGACATTTTTATTCTTTTGATGACTATTTTTTGGTACTTTGTCTACTTTTGTACATATTATTGTTACTGGTATATCATAATATTTTAAGTAATTATACATTAAGACATCATCTTCAGTGGGTTTGTGTCTAAAGTCTATTAATAAGAAAACCATTTGTAAGTTTGCTCTTGATTTTAAATAATTTTCTATTATAAGTCCAAACTTTTTCTTTAAAGAATTTCTTACTTTTGCAAAACCATAACCAGGAGCATCTACTAAATAGAATTCATCATTGATTTTATAGAAGTTTAATGTTTGTGTTTTTCCAGGGGTGGCAGAAGTTCTAGCATAGTTCTTTCTATTTATTATTGAGTTAATAAAACTACTTTTTCCAACATTACTTCTTCCTACTAGAAGAAATTCTTTTTTATTATCTGTTGGATATTGACTTTCTCTTACTGCTGATATTATCAATTCGATGGTATTTATTTTCATATTTCTCTCACCGAGATAATTTTATCATAATATGGTAAAAAATGCAAATTGTGGAGTATTTTTAAGTTAGTTACTTTTATATTTTCTTGCTAATCTTTTTGCCTTTTTATATAACTTGAATGGATTATTTTCTTTTTCTTGGTATTTTAACATTTCATCTTGAATATGTAGTGCTATTATATAATCTATTTTACTATCTTTAGTTATTCTACTATTTAATTTTTCTATGTAGTCTTTTTCTTTTATGCTATAATTTTCTTCTAAATATATTCGTTCATATAACATGGGTAATACTTCACTTTCTTTTCCGATATCTATTTTTTTTCCTAAAAAGTTATATAATAATAATCCATGTGTAAATTCATGTATATTTATTAAAAGTGTTTGTTCATTTTTTATGTAGGGGGCTATTATTTGTATTTTTTGTAATACATTAGATTTATTCAATATATAATAGCAACCAATAAAATCTCTATTTTCTTCTTCATAGTAATCAAAAAATATTCCTTGTTTGTGTAAATATTTTATTGCCTCTTCATTATAAAGATTGTGTTTCTTTAAAAATTCTATAAATATTTGATAATAATTTTTTTCCATAGTGAACTCCTTAATGTTTTTTTTAAGGAAGAAATTATTTGTCTCTGTCCATAAATATTAGTGCATATCTTAGTATGTTTAAAAGTGTTGATAGCATTGATGCTACATAGGTAAATGCTGCTGCTACTAACATTTTTCTTGCAGATGATATGTCGTTTTTATCTAGTAATTTTTGTTCTTTTAATTCATTTAATGCTCTTTTTGATGCATTAAACTCAACAGGGAGTGTTATTATTTGAAAGGCTAATAGGGTAAGTAGTAATATTATTCCTATTTCTATTAATTTGTATGAACAAAATGCTCCTATTGCAATTGCTAGATATCCTAGTCTTGTGCATAAGTTTACAGTAGGAATTATTTTACTTCTTATTCTCATTGGTTTATAACTTTCTTTATCTTGAATGGCATGTCCACACTCGTGTGCTGCAACTGCAAGAGATGCTATACTTGATCCATGATAGATATCTGTGGATAATTTTATCACTTTTTTTGTTGGGTCATAATGGTCAGTTAGATTTCCTGTTGTTTCTAGTATCATTATATCTTTTAGCCCATTTTTATCTAATATTTTTCTAGCAGTATCATAGCCAGTTAAATCTTTATTATTTAGTTTCTTTTTATATTTACTATACGCTATAGATACTGATAATTGTGATATTAATGTTATTATAAATGCTATCCATATTAACATATCATAAGTTATATTTATTGTATTATTATTCATATCTTTTTCCTCCTTTTAATATTATAATTTTTAAATATGGTAAAATTATGTGATTTTAAAAGATATTAAATGGATATCTATTTGGCAAGTTTAAACTAAAAGTTAGTGTTTCTTTTGTAGTGGGGTGTTTAAATGTTATAGACTTTGCAAATAGGGCAATATTTATATTGTTAGGATTATTTCCATATTTAGAGTCTCCTACTAGAGGATTTCCTCTACTTGAAAATTGTAATCTTATTTGGTGTGAACGTCCTGTTATTAGATTTATTTCTACTAATGATAAGTTATCTTTAGTATTTAGTACTTTGTATTCTAATGCTGAGTATTTTCCATTTTCTTTATTAGTTATTTTACTTATATTGTTATTTTTATCTTTTATAAGATAGTCTTCAAGTATTCCTGTTTTTGGTAGTTTATTTTGAACTATTGCTAGATATGTTTTGTGAAAAGTATTATTTCTAATTTCTTCACTTAATCTAGATGCTGCTTTAGATGTTTTAGCAAATACCATTATGCCTCCTACTGGTCTATCTAATCTATGTACTAATCCTATAAAGGCATCTCCTTTTTTATTTTCATGTTCTATTCTGTATTTTTTTAATATTGTTATCATATCTGTATCTTTACTTTTATCTTCTTGAACTGGTATATTAACTGGTTTTTCTACGACTAGAAGATGATTATCTTCATATATTATGTTAATTTTTGGTAACTTTTCCATATATTCCACAAGGTAATATTAAGTTATCTTCTATTACAGGTAGACAATTTTCTCCAGTTTCTATTTTATAACCAGGAAAGTTTTGTTTTAAAATGTTTTCTAGTGAGATATGACTTATTCCAGTTGTATAACAACTTATTAATAGAAATGAAAAATCTTCAGATAACACTTTTTTTACTTTATCTAGTAGACGAGGAAAATCGTTTTCAAATTTCCATACTTCTTTGTTTGGACCTCTTCCATAACTGGGTGGATCCATAATTATTCCTTCATATTTTCTTCCACGTCTTTCTTCTCTTTCAAGAAACTTTATTGTATCTTCTGTTATGAATCTTATCTTTTTATCTTCTAATTTGCATAGTTTCATATTTTCTTTTGCCCATTCATTGATTCCTTTTGATGCATCTACATGTACTGTTTCAGTTGCTCCAGCATTTGCTGCTGTCATTGTTGCACATCCTGTATAAGCAAATAGATTTAATATTTTCATCTCATTATGATCTTTTTTATAGTCTTTTATTTTACTTTCTATAAAATCCCAATTTGCTGCTTGTTCTGGAAAAATACCAGTATGTTTGAAGTTTGTTGGAGAAACTTTAAAAGTTAGACTATTATAATTTACTGTCCAGAACTCTGGTAATTTTCTTTTGAATTCCCATGAGCCACCACCTTCTGTACTTCTGTGGTAGTGGGCATCAAAACTAATCCATTTATCTTTTTTATTCCATATTATTTGTGGATCTGGTCTTATTAAGATGATATCTTTCCATCTTTCTAGTTTTTCTCCGTTTCCGGTTTTTATACATTCATAGTCTTTCCATTTATTACTTATATTCATTTTTGCACCTCTTATTAATTATAACATATAATAGTTAAAAATAAACTAAATTAATTTTCAATTATAAGGTTACTATTTCCTAGTGGTAGATATAGTAATGAACTTATTAGGGCAAAAAAGGTTGCTACTACTAAATATTTTTCGCCTTCATTGTTATTGGGATCACTATTTTGATAACTATAATAAGCATTTAAAAAGAAGTATATTGCTATTATGGCATTAAGCCTACGATTATAATAATATATCTTATTTGCTGTTTCATTTGATATACTTGGTATATTTAAAACACTTTTCTTTTTTTCATTTATTAAGTAAAATGATACTGATGATTTTACTACTAACAAAAAGAAAAAAATGATATCTATATTAACTTCTTTTAGAAGATTTTCATTATTGTTATTCATACTTAATTATATAAAAAGAATGATAAAAATATCATTCTAATCTATATCTGTATTTATTTTTACATATTCTTCTCTCATTATTGTCATTATTCTTACTATAAAGTCTAAATCTTTTTCGTGTAAATATTTACAGTTTTCTACTATATATTTTATTTTATCTATATTTTGATCTTCTTTACTATTTATGTCTAGTAATGAATTTAGGTCAATTCCGAATATTTGTGCTATTGTTTTTAATGTTCCTGCGGTTGGTTCTGATTTCCCTGTTTCAATTCTTGATAGATAATTTCTATTTACTTTTAGCATTATTGCTAATTCTTCTTGCGAAATACCTTTGCTTTTTCTTAGGTATTTTATTTTTTCTCCTAACTTCATATGTACCTCCATAGACTATTTTTATTATAATAAATTATTTTTTATTTGTAATAATATGTTATTATTATTACCAAAATTGCAATAATTATTATCTAATTTTGACTATTCTATGTAAAAAATAGATATTTTTGTTATAATTATTTTAGAGGTGGTTATTTTGGAATCAAGTTTATTTATTGATAAGATAAGTCTTAATAGAGACAGAATAGATAGTTTTGATGAGTATCCTTTTAATATTGAAATTATTAAGGATTTTAATGAATTAAAATTTATAAAACCAGTTACTTTCTTTGTAGGTGAAAATGGAACTGGTAAATCTACTTTTATAGAGGCAATAGCAGTTGCTATGGGACTTAACGCTGAGGGAGGAACACAAAACTTTAATTTTACCACAAAAAATACTACTTCAAATTTGTCTAATTATTTAAAAATATCTAGGCATAATTATCCTGAAAATAAGTTTTTTCTTAGGGCGGAAAGTTTTTATAATTTTTCTTCAGAAGTACAACGATTAGTTGAAGAAGATCATTATTTTAAACTTTACAGATCTTATGGTGGAAATTTACATAATTGTTCTCATGGTGAGTCGTTTATAAAGCTTGTTGAAAATAGATTTGGTGATAATGGGTTATATATTTTAGATGAGCCCGAGGCAGCTTTATCGCCAGAAAGGCAAATGACTCTTTTATGTTTGATAGATGATTTAGTAAAAAGAGGAAGTCAGTTTATTATAGCGACACATTCTCCTATTTTAATTTCTTATTATGATGGAATAATTCTTGATTTAGATAATAATTTTAAAATTACTAAATATGAAGATACAAAAATATATAATCTGTATAGATTGTATTTAGATAATCCTTATGGTATGCAAAAAAGACTTTTTGATGAAGAAGATTAAAAGTCTCTTGTTTTTTGAATATAAAATTGCTATAATATTAATGATTTGAATGGAGGAAGTTATGATATCAAAAAGTGAATTAGAAAGTTTAGCTAAAAAACTTATGTTTGAAATGAATGATGATGAGTATGAAACTTTAAAAAAAGAATTTGATGTTATTCTTGAACAGATGGATTTAATTGGTAATATTAAAGGTATTGATAAAGTAGAACCAATGACATTCCCTTTTGATTTGGAACTAAATGATGATTATTTGAGAGAAGATGTATACAATAATGAAATTGATTTTGATGATATGAAGATTAATGTTAGAGATTATGAAGATAATAGAGTAAAGGTTCCTAAGGTGGTGGAATAATGACAAATAAACTTATTGATGATATTAGAAATAATTTAGATAATGGTAATGTTACTAGTGAGATGTTATTTGAAGAGGCTACTAGTAAGGCTAAAAAATATCAAGATGAATATAACTGCTTTGTTACAATTATGGATAAAAAAGAAGAAATTGAAGGAAACAGTATACTAAGAGGAATGCCTTATGCTTTAAAAGATAATATTTCTACTAAAGGAATACTTACTACTGCTTCTTCGAATATTCTTAAAGATTATATTCCTTTATATGATGCTACTATTTATAAGAAATTAAAAGAATCAGGTGCAGTACTTATGGGTAAGACTGTACTTGATGAACTTGCTATGGGAGGAACTGGGACTACTGGACATACTGGTGTTGTTAGAAATCCTTGGGATAAGACGAGAATGATTGGTGGTAGTTCTGCTGGTAGTGCGGCTTCTGTTGCTCTTGGTATTGTTCCTTTTGCGATTGGCTCTGACACAGGCGATTCTATTAGAAAACCTGCTGCTTATGGTGGAGTAGTTGGATATAAGCCTACTTATGGTAGAATATCTAGATATGGTTTATTTGCTTTTGCTTCTAGTTTAGATCATCTTGGAGTATTTGCTAGAAGTGTTAAAGATGTAAGTTATGTTATTGATATAGTTAAAGGTCACGATGATGAGGATATGACTAGTTTACCTGATGAAGATATTTCTTATGTTGATAATTTAGATAATGAAATTAAAGGTAAAAAATTATTTTATATAAAAGAAGCTATGGATATAGTTAGTGATAGTGCTGAATTAAAAGCTATTATGGATAATTTTAAAGAGGTTATTAGAAAATGTAAATCTTTAGGATTTGAAGTAGAAGAAGTTACTTTTGGTAAGGAGTTACTTGAGGCTATATATCCTGTGTATAATGTTATTTCTTGTGCAGAAGCTACTAGTAACAATTCTAATTTAACTGGTATTCCATTTGGTAGTAGAGTAGAAGCAAGCAATGTTAATGATATAATGATGAAGACGAGAACGGAAGGTTTTTCTGAACTTATTAAGAGAAGATTTGTTATTGGTAGTTATGTTCTTCAAAAAGAGAATCAAGAAAAATTATTTTTAAATGCTTCTAGAGTTAGAAGACTTATTGTTGATAGAATGAATGAATTATTTAAAAAATATGATGGCCTTATTATGCCTACGAGTGGTGATATTGCTCCATTATTTGATAAGGCTAGTGATAAATTATCAGATGAGTATTTGATTCTTGGTAATCATCTTGTTATTGGTAATTTTGGGGGATTCCCTAGTATTTCTATTCCTAGTGGTTTTGTTAATAATATGCCGGTTAGTATAAATATTACGGGTAGAGCTAGAGAAGATTATTTAGTACTTAATATGGCTAATAAAATAGAAGAAGTACTTGGATGTAAAGGTATGGTGGCTAAAGATGAGTAAATATATTCCAGTTATTGGACTTGAAGTTCACTGTGAACTTAAAAGTAATAGTAAAAACTTTAGTACTGGTAAAAATGGTAATGGTGATGTTAATACTAATTTATCAGTAGTTGATATTGGATATCCTGGTATTTTACCATTTGTTAATAAAGAGGCAGTTAAAAAGAGTATTATGGTTGCTTTGGCTTTAAATTGTGAGTTACCTGAAAAACTTACTTTTGATAGAAAAAATTATTACTATCCTGATTTACCTAAAGGATATCAGATTACACAGTTTAAGAATCCTATTGGTACTAATGGTTATGTTATGATTAATGTTGATGGTACTGATAAAAGAATAGATATTCATGATACACATTTAGAAGAAGATACTGCTAATATGGATCATTTAAGTACTTATTCTTTAATTGATTATAATAGGGCAGGAGTGCCACTTCTTGAAACTGTTACTGAGCCTTGTATTGGTTCTTCAAAAGAGGCTATTGCTTACTTAGAAGCACTTAGAAATATATTCTTGTATTTGGATGTTAGTGATGCAAGGGCAGATCTTGGTCAAATTAGGGTAGATGTTAATGTTTCGATGAAGAAAGAAGAAGATTCTGAACTTGGTACAAGAGTTGAAATGAAAAATATTAATTCTTTTTCTACCGTTAAAGAAGTTATTGAGGTTGAAATTAAAAGACAGACAGAAATACTTGAAGCTGGTGGAACTATTGAACAGGAAACTAGAAGATATGATGAAGCTAATAAAACTACAGTATTTATGAGAGGTAAGAGTGATGCTATCGATTATAAGTATTATACTGAGCCTAACATTCCTCCAATTAGATTGAGAGAAGAATTTATTAATGAAATTAAAAATAGTATGCCTGTTCTTGAATATGAAAGAAAGAATACATATATGAATGAATATGGTATTAGTAATATTGATGCTAGTACACTTACTAAAGATAAGAAATTATCTGATTACTTTGAGAGTATTATTAGTTATGGTTCTAATCCTAAAGATACTTCTAATGTAGTAGTAGGTTTCTTGCTTGGATATTTGAATAAGAATTATAAAGATATTGCAGATATTAATATTGAACCAAAAGATTTTAGTGAAATTATTAAAATGATGAGTGAGGGCAAGATTTCTAATAAACAGGTTAAGGATATCTTTACTATGGCATTAGATGAAGATAAAAGTGTTTTAGAGATTGCTAAATCTATTGGTACTCAGATAAGTGATAAAGAAGAAATTAGGAAAATTATTAATGAAGTATTTGATGAAAATCCTAAAGTTATAGATGATTTTAAGTCTGGTAAAAATGTTAATGGTTTCATTATGGGACTTATTATGAAGAAAACTTCTGGTAAGGTAAATCCTGGAGTTACTAATATGGTATTAGGAGAAGAACTTAGTAAATTATAAGTTTATCAACAAAAACTGTTGATAAACTTTTCTTCTTTTGGGTATTTTTTTATTAAAAAATGCATAAAATATTAAAAAAGTTAAAAAAGTACTTGATTAATTAAAAAAAGTGTTATATAATTAAGAAGTCTTGTGGAAGTATTGGCCAATTAGCTCAGTCGGTAGAGCACTCGGCTGTTAACCGATAGGTCGTAGGTTCGAGCCCTACATTGGCCGCCATTTGATAATTAAGAGTCTATCATTGATAGATTCTTTTTTTGTACTATTTACGACCTATCTTATATTTTTAGTGTTGTATATTTTTATTAATTGATAAAGTTATAAGTGTATGAACCTTGACTGTGAATATGATAGTACAAGAGTGTTTTAGTTTTGAGATTACAAGCTCAAAACTATTTGCCAAGACCTTAGGTTTGGCAAACTATAGAAAAATAAAAGAAAAAGTAATAAAATTATTGACAAACATATATATATTGTGGTATATTTATGTCAACCGAAAGGTGTTTTTATTTTAATCAAATATTGGGAGGATTTTGAAATGATAGAATATTTTAAAGGCGTAAAGAAAGAAATATCTAGAATTAGATGGACAAACAAAAAAGAACTTGTTAAATACTCTGTATCAACAGTAGCATTTATGGTCTTTTTTGGAGTATTTTTCTATGCTATTGATTTATTGGTAGCATTACTAAGGAGTAAGATATAATGAAAAAAGAGTGGTATGTTGTAAATACTGTAAGTGGTTACGAGTATAAAGTAAAAGAAAAACTAGAAATGAGAATTAACTCTATGGATTTACATGAAAATATATTCAGAGTTATTGTTCCAGAACAAAAAGAAATAGAATATAAAGATGGAGTAAAAAAAGAAAAAATCAAAAAAATGTTCCCAGGTTATGTTCTAGTAGAAATGGTAATGAGTGATGAAGCTTGGTTTATAGTTAGAAATACTCAAGGAGTAACAGGATTTATTGGTTCATCTGGTAAAGGAGCAAAACCAATACCATTATTACCACAAGAAGTAGATAAAATACTAAATAGTATGGGTATGAGTAGAATTGATATAAGCAAAGACCTACAAGTTGGAAAAAGAGTTAAAATTGTTGAAGGACCATTTAAAGATATGGAAGCAAAAATTAGTGAAATTGATTTAAAAGAACAAAAACTAACAGTCCTTGTTGATTTATTCGGTCAAGAAACATCAGTTGAAGTAGAATTATCTCAAGTAGAAGGTATATAATTGTATAAGAAAGCATTAAAATATAACAAAAAGTAAAAACATCATAAAAAAACAATTGCAATTTAATAAAAAATATGATATTATTAAAAACGCAAACACGAATAATTGTGTTTAAGTAATAAAGTGGGAGGCGCGGACGCTAATTGAACCACTCGCGAAAAAATATAAAATATAGGAGGTGTTTTTCGTGGCAAAAGAACTTACTAAAAAAATTAAATTACAAATTCCAGCAGGAAAAGCTACACCAGCTCCACCAGTAGGAAC
>OIYS01000653.1_pt1 | contig 22342 bp, 20 predicted proteins | sample 1588271 | NCBI WGS metagenome assembly OIYS01 (sample SAMN03283286) | human gut metagenome | biome: human-associated habitat; material: feces | host: Homo sapiens | place: Peru | collected 2012
TCGCGCCGCCGTATCTTGACCACGCACGCGGTAGCGTCATCGCCCGGCTTATGCCCGTACTGCTTGTCGCACTCGTCGATGAGCATGGTAGCGAGCGTTTTCGCCGTATAGCCCGCGGCGTACACCGTACGCATAAAGTCGGCGATGTCCTCCCACTTCCATCCGAAGTTGAACGCCGCACCGATGCCCGCATGCGGACACCCGTCGCTCATAGCGACCATGCAGTCGCCCTCCTGGAGCTTTATCATCGATTTCAGCACCTTTTTGCCGTCGATGCTCAGCTCCTGCTTCGGATAATCGTACACCGCGTCTGTGCGGATGAAGATGACGTTCGGATTATCGTACTGGATTATCTCCACCGTCTCGTTCTCGATGAGATGGATAATGGTGAAGGTCGAATATGCAACGCCGCGCACCGAGCATATCGGCAGGGTCGCCGCGATGGTCGAAACACAGTCCTCAAGCTTCATCTCCTCCGACATCATGGTGGAGATTATCTTAGAGGTGAGGGTCGAGAGAATGCTCGCCTTTACCCCGCTGCCCAGACCGTCGGCAAGCACGACCACCGTCGAATTCTCGCCCTGCTCGACTATGTCGACATGGTCGCCGCAGAGCTGCTCTCCGTCGTGATTTATGCTTTTATAGCCTACTTCCGCACACAGATTATTCATCGCTGATAGACTCCTTCAGCTTAGTCAGTGCAATCTTTGTCTCAGCCGCCGTTTCACCGAGCAGCGAGGCGATCTCCTGAACTATGCGCATCTGCTTATCTACGACATTGTCCGCGATCTCAACCGTCTGACGGCTGATATCCTCCTTCTTCTGTCTCTGATTCTCCTCCTCGGTAACGTCGCGGAGGATGCAGAGTATCAGGTGATATTCGCGGTCGTAGACCACCGTTTTTTCGACGTATTTCTCATATTCGGCAAGGTATTCACGTTTTCCGTGAACACCGCGCAGTGTTCTTGCCGCCGACTGAAAATCGGTCGGGTCAAGCACGCGAACGACGCTGTCGCCGAGTATATCGGAGGGCGAACGGAGATTGAGTATCCGCTGCGCCGCGCGGTTTATCTGCTGTACCTCGAGCTTTTCGTTAAGAACGATGAGTCCGTTCGGGGTATTGCGCGCGATGGTATCCGAGAAGTTTTCCGCCTTCTCCTTCAGATACGGCAGACACATGGATATCTCCGCCTTACCGTGCAGTATCGCAACAGCCTTCTCGCGGCAGGTATTGTAGCCGCAGGAGCCGCAGTTCAGCTCGTCGGAGGGCTTTATCTTGCCCATCTGACGCAGCGTCTCGGTTATCTCGGTCTCGGTAGGCTCGGTCAGCCGCTGCGTGATTATCTCAAACTCCTTATGGAGCCCTGCACAGTCGGGCTGTTCAACGTCAAAATCCTCACTGCCGGCATAGCGCGAAACCGCTGCGTAATCCCGCACGGGCGCGCGGTGGAATTTCTCCATTACCGGTCCGCCTATGCAGCTGCCGATGCACGCCGACATCTCGATAAAGCAGCCGCGCAGCTCCCCACTCTCGATATCGCGGAGCGCAGCCATGCAGTTCTCGGTGCCGTCTATCGCCATGTACGAATAATCGGGGTTGTCGAGCGCCATCGTTTTGAGTATGCCGCCCGTCGTCGGGAAGAAGCGGGCACGGCTGTGCTGCTCGGAATCCATCCGCTGCTCGAGCACAACACCCTCTCTCTCGAGCCATGCCGTCAGCTCATCAAAGGTGAGCACGGCGTCGACAATGCCCTCATAATGCTGCGCCTCGTCCTTCTTTGCAACGCACGGTCCTACGAAAACCGTCTTTGCATTCGGTATGCGGCGCTTTATGTCGAGGCAGTGCGCCTGCATGGGCGACACGATGTCCGCAAGATACGGCAGCAGCTTCGGAAAGTGCTTCTGTATCAGCAGATTGACCGAGTGACAGCAGGAGGTGATTATGACATCCCTCCCCTCCTCATGCGTCATGTGCTCGTATTCGCGCTTTACGATGGTCGCGCCTATCGCGGTCTCCTCAACATCGTAAAAGCCGAGCCTTTTCAGTGCATCGCGCATCGCCTCGATGCCGACGCCGTCGTAGTTTGCAACGAACGACGGCGCAAGACTTACAACCACCGGATCGCCGCTCTGTAACAGAACCTTTACCTTCTCGGTCTCATCCACAATCTGCTTTGCGTCCTGCGGGCAGACGACAAAGCACTGCCCGCACATGATGCATTCATTTCCGATTATAAATGCCTGATTTCCCGAGAAACGAATTGATTTGACAGGGCAATGGCGGATACACTTATAACAGTTTTTGCAGTTTGATTTCTTGAGCGTAAGACACTCCATCTGCTATCAGTCCCTTTCGTTTAATATAGGTGTTAATATCTTATCGGTAAAAAACTCCTTGAAGCCCTCCGGTGTAATACCTGTATAAACATTGTCGTCGACCGTTACGGTGACGCCGACGCGGTTGCACTTGCCTGCGCAAAAGCTGCCTGCAAGCGTGATGTCGCCCTCAAGCCCGTGCTCGGCAATCGCCTTCTGAAACAGCTCTACGAGCTGCTCGGCACCTCTGAGATGGCAGGAGGAACCGACACAAATCTGTACAATCATTATTTTCCCGGTAATCCTTTCATGATAAATATGCCCCTGTCGCCGGCGGCTTGCGCACGCTGCGGGGCTCGGCTCGCACTGCTGTCACCTATTCGCATAGCCGGCGTTTGCCCGTGCCGCGGCATCTTATGCGCCGAGCCCTGCCAGAACATGCTCCGCAAAGAAGTCATCGACCGTATCGGGCGATACGGAATACAGTTCACCGTCAACGAGAACACAGACCCCCTGAACACATTTTCCGAGGCAGAAGGTTCCCGACAGGTCGACCTTATAGCCGACGCCGTGCTCGGCAATAAGCTCCTGCAGCCGCTCTACAACGAGACGCGAGCCCTTGATATGGCAGGATGAGCCGATGCATACTACAACTTTCATCTTGCTGTCCGATCCTTTCGTATATTTATATGACAGCCCCCGCATCTGCGGCGGCGGTTCAACCGAATTCTATGTATTTTATGTGTAGCTTTTCTGTCCGACGGCAGACCGTCACGCCGCTGCGTGCCGCACACTGCCGTGCGGCAGTCGCCGTCACAATCCGCACAACACTCAATCAAATGCTGCGTTCACGAGCGGACGCAGATACGCGCGCTCCGCCTCGTTTGCCTGTGAGAGCCTTGCCGCCGCGATGATGGGTATCCACCGCAGAACATAGCCGCGCTCCGCGCCGCTGCGCTCGCAGTATGTGTCGAGATAAAGCTCAGCACCCTCCGCATCTCCGCCGTAGCCGAACAAGAGATACGTCCGCGCCGCATCCGCAGCGCCGTTGCCCTGCGACGCATGCGACCAGTCGAGAACGAAGTGCCGCCCGTCGTCGGTGATAATGACGTTCGCGGGGCTGAGATCGCCGTGGCAGAGCTTGCTGTGCCTCGGTACGGCATCGAGCCGCGAATACAGATCGTACCGCTCGGTCGCGGAGAGCTCGCTCCCGATTATATGACGCACGAGCTTATCCCGCTGACGAACGAGCTCGGGGCAGCGCCGCGCGTGTATCTCAAGCTGAATATCGGCAAGCCGCGCGATATACTCGCCCCGCCGCTGCGGCTGCTCCGCCATAAGCGTCTCAAGCGTTTTGCCCTTGATATACTCGGTGACTATCGTCCATCTGCCGTCGGTCACAGTCACCGCCCTGACAGCGGGCACGGGAAGCCCCGTCTCGGCAACACGGGTCTGATTCAGCGCCTCGTTTAGCACATCCGACTCCTTGAAGCCGCAGCCGAAAACCTTAAGCACGCTCTCGCCGTCGCGAAAGACGGTTTTGTTATTTCGCAGTGCGATTATGCGGTCGTGTCCCATGCGCTGTCCTCCGATAGTTTCACCGATAGTTCCGTTGACTGTTCCGTTGACTGTTCCGTTGATGGCTCTGTTAAATGTTCCGTCGTTCGGGGCCGTTTTTCTGTCGTAAGGCAGCTGCTTTTTTCTGCCCTGCGGTGCCGCACCGCAGGGACGTTAGTCAGAGACTGCAGAGCTACGCCTTTCTCACCATATTTTATCATTATAGCAAAGGTAAGGTAAAAAAAGAATTGCCTTTTAGTCGGGTACGGTATTGCCCATAAGGCAATACTCGTCTTGGCTTTGCCATGCGCCGGGCAATTCGCCGCGCCGCTTGGCGGTTTGTCACGCCGCTCGACGATTTCACCGCATCGCTCAATGATTCACCGCACTCAGCGTACCGAATCGCGGAACACCCTGCGCTTTGCGCTGACAAGCTCCTCGATGAACTTATTGTCAAGGTCGGTCAGACGGTAGTCCTCGCGGCGGATAAGCACATCGCGGTAGCTGCGGTCGTTACCCTCGCAGCTGCGCTCGACAAGCCCGTAGCGATCAAGCAGCTCGCGCGGGATGGGTGAAACCCACATGTAGGTATCGGGATTACTTGCAAGCAGCTCTAACTGACTTGCGCGCTCGAAAACGAATATCCGACAGCCGCCGTTATCGGGAAGCTCGTCCTTTTTGACCTCTGTGACGGGCAGCGACGGCACATACGGGTCGGCATGCGCTATCTCGATGTATCCGTCAAGGTCGGCATAGGATATCGACGGCAGCCCGTTGAGCGGGCAGCCGGCGTTCATCAGAAGAACGTAGCGGAACTCGGTCACAAGCTCGTACGAGAGGTGCTTTTCGTCCATCATCGCTTTATAGTAGCTGTCGTAGCGGTCGCTGTAGCGGAGTATTCCGAGTTTGTAGTCCTCGCGGAGAATGTTTTTTATCGCGCGGGAGGAATTAGTCTCCTTGTAGAACACCTCGGTATCCGACGCGGGGTCGAGCTTTCTCGAAAACTCCGCAAAGGCGGAGGCTATATAGCTTGAGCGCGGCACCGATATCGAAAAATGCTGCTTGCCCGTCGGACCGTCGCGAAAGATGTTTTCGATGTCATCCACCTGCTTCAGTACCTTTTTTGCGCACGTGACGAACAGCTCCCCGTCGGGGGTCAGTGTCATGCCCTTTGCGCTGCGCTCGAACAGCACAACACCGAGGCTGTTTTCGAGCTCCTTCACAGCGCGTGAAAGCGCGGGCGCGCCGACGATAAGCTGCTGTGCAGCCTTGTTTATCGAGTGCGTCTCGGCGACGGCGAGTGCGTATTTCATATGAAGCAGGTTCATTCGCGTTCTCTCCTTTTTTGTCTACGATTATATTATATCACTTTTTCGTGAAATTTCAATTATTATTGAGCAATTATGCGCCGCTGAAGCGATTTTTTATTGCATAAACTGAAGAAAAATGCTATAATGGGCTGAAATCTGCCATGTCACGCGTCCACAGCGCGGCAAGCGGACACCGACTGAAAGGAAAAACTCCCGCGCAGGGAGTCGGACAGCAGTATGAATATCTTAGTAATAGACGGTCAGGGCGGGCAGCTCGGCTGCGGGATAATAAAGGCTCTGCGCGAGCGCGGCGCTGCGGCGCAGATAACCGCCGTCGGTACAAATGCGTCGGCTTCGGCTGCCATGCTGCGCGCGGGTGCGGATGCCGCCGCGACGGGTGAAAATCCCGTTCGTGTTGCTTGCAGAAGTGCCGACATCATAACGGGTCCCGTCGGAATAGTCATAGCAGACTCGCTGCTCGGAGAGGTAACGCCCGATATGGCGGTCGCGGTCGGTCAGGCGCGCGCCGTGCGGGTGCTGATTCCCGTCAACCGCTGCGATAATATCGTTGCGGGCACGCCCGATGTCGGAATGAGCGCGCTTATCGACGATGCGGTAAAGCGGATAGCGGAGATCGCTGCGAAATAACGGCCGCCGCAACAAAATAACTGCTGCCGCATAAAATTACGACTGTCGCGACAAAACATTGACAGCCGACGTTACTCACATCGCAGCGGTGATGATAGCGCATATCGAAAAAAATCACAGTGCGACGGTCGCAGCCGCATATCCCGCAAAAATCGCATTCCGCACTTGACAGCGATGCAGCATTGTGCTATAATTTTTCCGTAAAGCGGCTTTGCGCCGCAGCGCACGCACACGAAGTGCGGCGCGGGAGCAGAGGCTTCCGTTCTATCCGAATAAACGGGCACACCGCCGCGCGGACCTCCGCCACACGGCATATCGCCGCGCAGATTTCCGCCGCACGACATGCCCGAGAAAAACAACATTTCAGTCAAATAATGTCGAACTAACACCGGGAAGGTGCCTGTATCCCCGTAGGGATAGGTACCCTCCCGATTTTTTCGGCGAAAGGAAAGACATGAACAATACAAGAAACAAAAAGCTGCTCACTCTCGTGCTCGCCGCGCTGTTCTTCGCGCTCGGCTATGTGCTGCCGTTCGCAACGGGTCAGATCAAAGAGATAGGCAAAATGCTCTGTCCCATGCACCTGCCCGTGCTGCTCTGCGGCTTTATCTGCGGTCCCGTATGGGGTCTCGTCGTCGGCGCGGCGCTGCCGCTGCTACGCTCTGTAACGAACGGTATGCCTCCGCTCTTCCCTACGGCTGTCTGCATGGCGTTTGAGCTTGCGGCATACGGCGCATTCGCGGGAATATTCCACCGCGTACTGCCGAAAAAGCGCGGCATGGTATACGTCTCGCTCATCGCAAGCATGCTCGTCGGCAGACTCATATGGGGTTTGGCAATGTTCGTGCTCACGGGAATCGCGGGAACGGAATTCTCGTTTGCAGCATTCATCGCGGGCGCGTTCACCGGCTCGATACCCGGTATAATCGCGCAGATAGTGCTCATTCCGCCGATAGTGATGATAGTCGGGCGCGTATGGAAAACCGCACCCGCCGCGAGGGAATAATAACAATCAAGGAATGACATAGATCAAACCAAGCAAAACAAACCAAGCAAAACGAAACGAGCGCCGCCGCACCCTTAAGGCTTAGGAGTGCGGCGGCGCTCTTGCTATTGGATTCCGTACTATTCCGTAAGGTGATATCGGCTGTCCGATATTGTCATGCATCGTCAATCACACGGATTTGTCCGACAGTGTCAATCGCTCGATTTCGTCAGGCGCGTTATTTGCCCGATACCGACTCCGTAATTATTCCGCAGTCGTCTGCGTCTCCGCTTCGCCGTCGGTCGGAGCGGCTGCTGCGGCTTCCTTCTCCGCGCGGCGCGCGTCCTTTACCGCATTTGCGTATCTGCGCGGCGCATAGCCGTCGATACCCGCCGACTGCAGCGAGCCGAATATGCGATGCTTGAGCCCCTTATATTTTCGGTCGAGCCGTACGAGCAGCTGCTTAATCTCCTCGCGCTCGGTATGACCGTCCTCGGGGCACGATGTCGGAACAACGGGAAGGTCGTTATGCGCGAGAAAATACCGTATATCCTTCTCCGGCGCGTAAATAAGCGGGCGGATAAGGGTTATTTTTTTGCGGTCGAGATATGTGACGGGCGAGAACGAACCGAGCCTGCCCTCATGGAACAGATTCAGCATAAAGGTCTCTACCGCGTCGTCGTAATGATGTCCGAGCGCTATCTTGTTGCAGCCCGCCTCTATCGCAGCGTCGTGCAGAATTCCGCGGCGCATCTTTGCGCAGAGCGAGCAGGGATTTGACTCGCGGCGGGTCTCGAAAATTATCTTTGCCAGATGCGTCTTAACAAGGCGGAACGGAACGCCCCTGCTCTCGCAGAACTCGCGCACGGCGGAAAAGTCCATAGCAGGTCTGCCGATGTCCTCAAAGCTCATGTCGGCGGTTATACCGACAAGCTCGAAGTGCTTTGGATAAAAAAGCGAGAGATTTATCAGCGCGCAGAGCAGCGCTATCGAATCCTTGCCACCCGACAGTCCCACCGCGATGCGGTCCCCCTCTTCTATCATGCCGTACTCATCGACCGCGCGGCGGGTACAGCTGAGCAGCCGACGTATTACGGGAAAATCGGCGCGGTAAACCGCGTGTCCGCTCTGCGCGGGCTTTTCAGACAGCGCCGCACTGTCGTCCGCAACGCCGCAGCAGTTTACTCTGTCCTCTTCCATTACATTAACTCCATTCTCTTCTTCCGCGCACGCAGGTGCAGCACGATTATGTGCACCGCAGCAGCCGCAGCGACCGCGACAGCCGCGCAGGCGATCATTATCGGGCGCATGTCGGGTGCGACCGTGCCGTCGGCTTTTATCTCGATATCGCCGCCGTAGCGCAGGCGACACGCAGCGGCTGAAAGCAGCTCGGGCGAATCCGCCGCTATAACGGCAGCTCCGGGCGAGCGCAGCGCGCGCATGCCGTCCGAGCCCTGCTCGATTACCTCGATATGCATCATGATATCCGCGCCCGTAAGCTCACCCGATATCACGAGCGGCTCAAAGCCGCCGTCCGAGATAAGCGAGAGCGCCGAATCATTGTAGATATACGCGACTGCGGATAATTCGATCCCGCCCGTGCTTGCGAGCCCTGCGCCGACGCCCGACTCCGTCTTTCCGTGTCCGACCGCGCCGCCCGTGAACAAAAAGCTGCCCGCATTATATATGCATGCTCCGACCTCGGCGCTGCCCGATGTGACCGCGCCGCCGCTGAGCGCTGCCGTCGCCGCAGCATCGTTGTAAAGGCATCCGCCGAGTGTCTGTGCCGTGCATGAGAACAGCTTTCCGCCGTCGACGGTAAGCGAGCCGCTGTTGTATACTCCGCCGCCCTGCTCCGCCACGCATTCGTTCACAGAGCCGTCCGAAATTTTCAGGCTGCCGCTGTTATATATGCCGCCGCCCTGCTCCGCTGTGCATCTGTTCACGGCGCTGCCGCTGATCAGCGCGCTTCCGCTCTCCGAAATATATATGCCGCTGCCGTCGCACTCTGATATCTCACCGCCCGAGAGCGTGCATTCGCCGCTGCAGACGTATATTCCGCCGCCCGATGCGGCGCTGCACGGCTCACCGTATTCAACGGTGCTACCCTTATCGTTGAGTGCGGAATGTCTGCCTATACAGCCGCCCGAAAGCTCAAAGCTGCCCGAGCGTAGATATATCGCGCCGCCCTGATCCGCACTGCAGCTGCTGATCAGTCCGGAATACATCACCATTCTGCCCGAGTTTATAATGACCGCACCGCCCAGTACCGCAGTGCAGCCGTATATCTCGCCGCCGCGCAGCTCAAGCGCGCCGCCCGTGACAGACACTGCGCCGCCCTCGACTGCATCGCAGCCGTTGATACGCACGCCGTCCGAGATAACGAGCGTTCCGCCCGACACCTCAAACGCTCTGCCGCTGCCGCCCCGCGTAAAGCGAAGCGACGGCTCATCACCCGTATCGCCCTGCTTGCCGACGGTGAGACTGCCGTCAAAAACCGATATTACCGCGCCGCTGACGGTGACTCCCGCACCGAGCAGCAGGATATCGCCGCCCGTGATGCGGAGCTCGCTTGTAAGCTCGACATCGCGCAGCAGCATGACGCTCCCGTCCTCGCGGAGCTCTGCAAAGTCATCGCCGCCGAGTGCGGCAATAAGCCCCGCAGCATCCGATATCTCAATGAAGGTATCCGCATCGCCCGCAGCACTCACGACGGCATTGCCGTTTGCAAGGTTACCGTTTGCAGCAACATTTCCGTTTGCTGCCGAAGCCCCCGCACACGGCAATGCGAGCGAGAGCAGCAGGGCCGAGCAGACGGCAAGCGACGCTCCGCGGCGATAGAAACGACGTTCGGCGGCAAAAAAATCCGAAAATTTCATATTTAACCTCTTTAGCCTCAAAAAAGCGAAAGGAGCTGTTAAAAAGCTCGTTTTTAACAGCCCGCTTTGATTTTAGGGAACAAACAAATATGCCCTGACCTTTCAGCATCCCCGCAAAGGGGAGAGATAAAATCGCTTAGAGTGTTCGATTTCGTCGCTCAAGGCGTACAATTGTACGTCGCGCGGCGAAATCGGGCGCAGAAAAAGCGAAAACATTAAATCTTAAGCAGGAATACGTAAGGATTCCGACCCCTTTTCCGCCATATGGGACACACTAAAGACCGATAAGCTCAGCTCGTTTTCGCTTTTTCGGTCCGGACGATTTCAGCCTCCCCGAGCAATGAGCTATTTACTCAGCGTCCTCAGCCTTTACGTCGACCGAGCGGACGGCGGTGCGGAGAATACGAATCTTTGTGCAGTTATGAGTAGTCTCGATAACAACGGTCTCATCCTTGATGCTGACAATCTTACCGATAATACCGCCGATAGTCGTGATCTCGTCTCCGACCTGCAGACCGTTTCTCATCGCGTTGGTTTCCTTCTCCTGCTTTTTCTGCGGGCGAATCATAAAGAAATAAAAAACGACAACGAGAACAACGAGCATCACTATTGTGATCCAGCTCTGCCCCATACCTGCGGTGGTAGCTGCAGCAGCTTCGTCAAGAAGATTATACATTTTGAGTCTCCTTAAAATTCATTTTTATGTAAGGTGTATTATACACTATCCGCACGGGCTTGTCAATGCGGCGGCGTGGCGACGATGAAAATTTACATTTTCGTTCCTACCCGCGGGGGCGAAATCGGGCTGAAAACGCTAAAAAACAAAATTTTTAAAAAAATTTGCTTTTTCGGTAAGGAATTTTGAATCCTCAGTTGTATAATTGTATGAAGAGGGCGAAAAAACACGCCCAATTCAACCCCGGAGGTTAATAAGGTGGAAAACGGTGAAGAGCTCTACAGCCGTTTCCGCGACGGTGATGACGCCGCCTTTGACCAGATACTTAAGCTTTATTACGACGGACTTCTATTCTTTGTGACAAGGTACGTTCGGGATGTCGGCACAGCTGAGGATATTGTCATTGACACGTTTCTCGAGCTGCTGATGCACCGCAGTAGATATAACTTCAAAACGTCACTGAAAACCTATCTGTATACCATCGCCCGAAATAAGTCGCTCAACGTTCTCAAACGTAAGAGTCGGACCGATGTCGGACTGGATTCGGTCGGGGATAATGTCGCCGACCTTCAAACGATAGATTCACACATGCTCGACAGCGAGCGGAAACGGGTACTGAGTGATGCGCTCGCCGCGCTGCCCGAGGAAATGAGAAGCTGTATTATTCTCGTTTACTTTGAAGATATGACATACGAGGAGACCGCAAGGGTCATGAAGAAAAGCAGAAAGCAGATCGACAATCTGCTTTACAGGGCAAAGGCATCGCTGAAAAACATCATCGGCGAGGCAGGCAAAGAACTATTATGAGAACTCTTGAAGAAATAAAAAAGGAACTCGACCGCAGATATACCGCAGCCGACAACAGACGCCGCCGCATGCGTCGTACAGCGGCGGAGGCAGCGCTCGGAATGATGCTGTGCAGTGCTTTCGCGCTGACAGCCGTGCTCACCTATAACGGTGGAACGCAGAGCGGCATCTATGACGGCAGTGAGACGAATATATCGAGCTCCGCCGCAATAACGGAGCGTAAAACGAGCGGCACCGAATACATAACTAACGCAGCGGATACAACTGCGGCAACAGCTGCGTCGACCGGGGTGACGAGCACCGCCCCCGCAGAGGAGCAGACATATATCCCCATCTCGCCCGAGGCACCCGTGCCCGAGCAGACGGAGGATACGGATGCCGCAGGGAGCGATGTATCCGACGTGCCCGCAGAGCCCTCCGACGACACCGCACCTCCCGATACCGCGCCGACAAGCGCGGCAACGACGACGGAGGATAACGGCGAGCGCCCGATAACGAGCCGCCGCCACAATACCCCGAAGTACCCCGGCGGAGTTGACCCTAACTGCAGCGCTTACGACGTTAAGCTCTCTATCAGGTTCATTACCGGAGCAAAGGTAGATGCGGTATTTGACATCAGCGGAAAGAGCGAGGTACAGGCTGTCGAGCTCAAGCTCGAACGCATACTCGGTATCCCGATAGTTTCCAAGAATCATGTTTCGGTCGGAATGGGCAATATCTACGCCTCCGAAAACATCTTCGGCGCGCTGGTAACCGTTACCGACAGCACCGGCACAAGCCGCGAATATAAGCTCACGTATCTTACGCAAGAAGCTTATACCGCACTCCGCTCCGCATGTCATTGATGCGGCTGCGCGGCTGAAATAAAATCGCTTTCCTCTCCTATATCCTTTCCTGCAAACACACCCACACCACCTCGCTTTGTGAAAGGATAATATTGATAAGACATTCGTCACATCTCTTGCAGTGACGAATGTTTTTGTTTTTACGGGAAAGTGTTCATGGGCAAATGAGACGCTTTTGCAGAAAGCACGGCAAACGCATTCTATCCTGTGCAAATAGCGAAAAACAAAAAAACTGCCGAAGTTAATCGACAGGATTTTTTTGGTGCTCCATCGGAGATTCGAACTCCGGACCCCTTGATTAAAAGTCAAGTGCTCTACCGGCTGAGCTAATGGGGCGCATACATTACGTACCTGTATATGATAGCATATTTGCAGTATTTTGTCAAGGACTTTTTTTGACAAAACGAAATAGCAGGCTTTTGCAAATACAGCCGCGATGGCTCGACATGCCCGAATCGCGAGCGCTTCCGCTCGCAGCCCCTCACGCATAAGACACCCCCGCCGCATAAAATAGCACCCCCGCCGTGCGCGGGCACAGCGGGGGTAATGCATAGCTTTGTTATCTGTTATCTGAATAACAGCGGTCGGATACCGAAACAGTTACCGGTCAGATCCTATCCTTATAGCGGTCGATCATCTCAAAAACATAGCTCGGCTCGACCTTCGGCAGGGCGATGGGCTCGGTGCTTGCGACCCATGCAGCCTCCCAATCGCCAAGTTTGGTATAAAACTCATCGGCATGCCAGATTATGCGGTTCTCGAACACGGGAAGGGTATCCTCGTATGCGGGATAATCGAAGCCCTCCTTCGCCTTCTCATCGAGCATAGCGAAGAACTTCTCCCAGCGCGGGATGTGGTAGGAGCCGATAAGACCCGCCCATTCCTTCCATGCGTAGTCAAAGAGCAGGCTGTTCTGCTCGTTGCCCCAGATGGTAATCTGAATTCTCGCATTGTACTCGTAGAGATCGCGCTCTGCGTCGGTGGTGCCATGCGCGCGTGCGTCGGCTATCCATTTCTGAATGGTCCATTCGGGACGTACGGCGAGCATGCGGTCGATATCGCCGAGCAGTGCGATGAAGTCGCGCGAACGCGCTCTGAAATCGTCGTAGCGGCGCTCGATATACGCGGTGCTGACCTCTGCATAGAGCTTCTGCGCGTAGTTAGAGAGCAGCTGACGGCAGAAGTCGTTCATATCATAGAGATAGCCCTCCGTCTCGGAATCGGTCTCGCGCAGCAGGTCGATTATCTGCAGCATGATGCTGTTATCGTAGTGAATCTCAAAGCTGTCGCAGGGACCTGTTCCGCGCAGACGCAGACACGGGCGGGTGCAGAGCACCGTTCCGCGCTCAACGTAGTCGGTTCCCGGAACGTAGACATGGTCGAGCAGGAGCTTCCATGCCGCCTTTGCGTTCTTTGCGGCGTCGCCGCTTACGCCGTAGCGGCGCTCGATATATGCGTCTATCCACTCATACGGGTCGACCGAATCGCTGCGCGTGAGCATTTCGAGGCTTAGGTCGTAGAAGGCGGGATTCTGACCGATGCCCTCCATGAACAGACCCGTTCCGACCGCTGCGGGCGCGGATTCCTTAGCCATATTGAAGCCGTTTGCGGCAGCGCGGTGCATATCGCCGTGAATGGAGCTCATGCGCGCGCCGAAGTTATGGAGTCTGCCGACAACATAGCGATAGCCCCAGTAGCCCTCATGGCGAACGGGGAACTCGCAGTCAAGGTCGAGAATAAGCAGATGCTCTCTCGGCACGGCGACAACGATATCATGACGGATGGACCATGCCTGCATTACCCATGTATAATTCTCGTCGTACTCGGCGTACAGCTCGGAAATTACTCTGCCGACATCGTGCAGATACTGCTCGCCCTCGACGGGGGGCTCGCCCTCATGGAAGGGGTCGCATGCATAATATCCGTACGTGCCGAATATCTGCTGCTGATTCTTCATAAAGGTCTTGCCTATCTTCTTAAAGAGCGGGTCGAGCGGGTCAACCTCCGTTGTTCTGCCGATGTTGTTCCAGGTCTTTTTGACGAGGAATTTTCCCTCGGGAAACTTCTCCTTCATCAGGTTCGGAACAAAGCCCGAATAGCCCTGCTGTATCGGCTTCATGCCGAAAGCAAGCTCGCGCTCGAGTATCTTTTTGCCGAGAGCCTCATGCTCCTCTATCCAGCTCATGGGGATAGGTCCGCCGTGACCCTCAAGGTTAGTCATCAGCTGCCATGCCTGGAATGCGGGACCCGCGATAAACGCTCTCGCCTCAGCGTCGGTAAAGCCGAGGTCAAGCAGAGTGTGATACCAGACCGACTCGGTTCCCGTAATAGCGAGCGGCATGTTGATACCGTTGAGCGCCATCATGTCTATCTCGTACTCCCAACGGTCCCAGTTCCACCATGCGGCACTGTACGAGTGTGTGCAGTAGTTCATGTAGACGCGGAACTCCTGCTCTATAACGCGGCGATACGGCTGCGGCATCGGCAGCGCGCCCGCTGCAAATACGGGGATGCGCTTGCCGCACCATGAGATATTCGCCTTCATTGTGTACTTGATATACCAACCGAGTGCGGCGGCAACCGAGCCGGCATTATTACCGCGGAGAACGACCTTACCGTCCCGCGAGTCAAGCTCATAGGTATCGTGTCCGCCCTCGGCGGGAATCGTCTCGAGCACGAAATCATCGGAGTGACCGGGGAGATAGCGCTCTATCAGCTCGCGTACAACTTGCATATTCTGACCATTAGCCCTCGCTGCGCGAAGGCATCCTTTCGTGTTTGATTGCAGTCGGCTGCGGTACGTTCCGCGATGCGATTTTGCGAGGCACACCGTGCCCTATGCATGCGCAGAGACCGTGCTAAGCAGTTATCGGTATTATATCATAGCTTTCCGTTTTTTGCAATAACCTGTCGGAAATTGAACGGTCCGTACCGCAGGAATTTGAGCGGTCTGTACCGCCTGAAGCCGAACCGCATTTCCGCGCGGTAAAGCTACAGATCTACGCGCTCGAACCGCCGCTGCGCCCCACAGCACGAAAGCAGCGTAACGAGCACGTATACCGCCGCCGAGACGGCAAGCAGTACAAGCTGACGCGCAATTTCCGCGCCGCCCGTTGCGGCAAGAAAGCCGAGCCCCGGCAGATGCGGCAGCGCCTCATAAACGGCGACGGTGAGCATAGCCGCGATGATAAAGCGGATAAAAGGTGCGCCGAGCCGATACGCGGTACGGAAAAAGCCGCAGACAAAAATGAAATTAAACTCGGCATAGACGAGCAGCATAAATGCGATAAGCGTCGGGCATGCGGGCATGAGCGGGTTTGTCGCATACGGCGGCAGCTCGGACATAAGCGCAAGTCTTATGACAGTAAACACAGACGCGAGCAGCACCGAGAGCAGCTGAAAGAAGGCGACAAACAGCAGCTTTGCGCGCGGCACGTCGCGTTTTCTTATCGGCAGCAGCGCGGTGAACATGATATCGCCCGATTCGCGCGCGAGCTGAAACGACTGAAATATTCCGAGACACACGAAAAACGCCGAAACAAGCACGGGATAGCCCGGGATGAATACCATCAGCGTAAACGCAAGAAACGCGGGTGTGAGCGGAGATGTTGAGAGCTTCAGTTCCTTGCGCAGCAGTGCTGCGGCGGTGGTTTTATTCATTTTCTCCGCTCCTTTCCTGCGCCTTGCGACGGGGATGATTTTTGCTTTCCGTATCGTTTGTCGGTGCGTCGCCCTCGTCGGAAGCTCCGACAGTACCGACACCGTTTTCGAGATGGATAATTATCTCCTCGAGCGACGGAGCGGGTACAGGGTCACTCAGCATCGCACAAGGCACAAGCAGCGTTGCACCGTTACGTCCACGTTTGCGTCCGACCGCGGCAGCAGATAACGTAGAGGCTGCCGTAGTATCGGCTGCGTCAGCAGGCGCCGCGACAGTCGATGCTGCAACCGATTCGGGTATGATTGCCCATTCCCTTTTGATATCGTCAATCGCGCCGCTGAGAGCGATCCTTCCGTCTCTGATAAAAATTATATCATCCGCACACTTTTCAAGGTCGGAGACGATATGCGTCGAGAAAAAGACGGTCTTTCCCTCTCCCGCAAGGTCGAGCAGCACGTCAAGCAGCTCTTCACGCGATATGGGGTCGAGCCCGCTTGTCGGTTCATCGAGTATTAGCAGCCGCGCGCCGTGAGAGAGTGCGAGTGCGAGACCGAGCTTGACCCGCATACCCTCCGACAGCTGCTCGGGCGTTTTACCCGTGTCGAGCAAAAACATGTTTGTATATCTGCGCCAGAGCGAATCATCCCAGCTCGGATAAAACGATGCGGTCACGGCGGCAAGCTGCTCTATGCGCTTCTTTTTGTACCAACCGACCGCGCCGCCCGCGTAGCCTATCTCTGCTTTTATACCGCGCTCGTCGACTGCGATATCGCGCCCGAGCATGGAAACGCTTCCGCCGTCGGGGCGTACAAGTCCGAGCATGGCTTTTATCGTCGTCGTTTTGCCCGCGCCGTTTCTGCCGATAAAGCCGACGATGCGACCCGCGCGGATATCAAAATCGAGCGGTCCGAGCGTAAAGCCCGGATAAAGCTTTTCGAGACCGCGTACGCTCGCCGCAGGTTTTTCCTGTCCGATGCCGCCCATTATTCTCCCCTCCCGTCATTCGACGCATCGCCCGATACTCCGCCTGAGATATTGTCCGACTCATCGTCCGATGCCTCCTCCGACTCGGCAAGGCTCTCCGCAAACACCTTTTCAAGCAGCGAATTGAAGCTGCCGCTCGGCGGTATCGCTATCCCGCGGCGCGCATCACCGAGCAGCAGCAGCGTGTCCCCAGGGAGGATCCCGAACAGCTCGCGAGCCTGCTTCGGTATTACTATCTGCCCGCGCTCACCGACTGTTGCGGTCCATGCATATTTTCCCTTCGGTCCTTTCATTTCGTCCTCCGTTTCCGGTGCCGCAGCTGTCGCTGTCATGACTGCCGACCGTCACACCGTTGCCGTGCCGACAACGTCTGATAGAAAGCGCACAAACACAGCGCGGCAAGATCGTGTAATTCATATTTTTCATACTTATTATACGCAATTTGCCCCGTTTGTCAATACCGACGGCAATAAAATTCGGGTAAAACCAAAAAAGGTAGGCAAAAACAGGTGCGCGTCAATACACCTAAAATACAGGCAAAAACAAAAAACAGGTGCGCAGACGCGCCGTTGAAGAAGCATGAAAACAGGTGCGCGGATGCGCACCTGAATTCATATTATCAAAGTCAAATATATTTGAAAATTACAGAGCCGTAATGCAGCACAACGCACATTGCTCATTGCTCATTGCTCATTGCAAATTGCTCATAGCATCAGCCGCCGTAGATAGATATAGTTATCTTATCCTTCATATAGTCGTAGTAGGAAAGCGGGTCGGTGAGCGCGCCGCTCAGACGCACCTCAAAATGCAGATGATTACCGAACGAGTAGCCCGTATTTCCGACAGCAGCAATCGTCTGCCCCTGTGACACGGTCTCGCCCGCGGTCACATACAGCTTTGAGCAGTGGGCATACAGCGTTGCATAGCCGTCGCCGTGACTGATTATTACATAGTTTCCGTAGCTCGAGTGCTTTGCAGCAGTTACAACCGTGCCCGCAGCTGCCGCCTTGATAGCTGTGCCGTTCGGCGCGGGAATGTCGATGCCCTTATGCGGCGATTCACCCGGGCGCTGATACTGGAATGTCGTGCTTACAAGGAAGCGGTCGCCTATCGGCCATATAAAGCTCGGCGCACCGCTCGGGTCGGGCGACGGAGTCGGCGTATCCGTCGTCGGCTTTGTCTCGTCTCCGCCCGACGGGTTTGACGGTTTAATCTCGGGAGTCTTTGTTACGGGCGCCGTGGCTTCGGTTCTTCTTCGCTCCTCCTCGGCTAAGCGTTTGAGCTCTGTCTCTATCTCGGAGTTGAGCGATTCCTCCTGAGCCTGCGCCTCCGAACGGAGCTGATCGTACTTTGTCATATCCGCCTGAAGCGTTGCTATGTAGTTTTCCGACTGCGTTCTAAGCGACTCGAGACGTTCGCTGTCGGAGCGCAGCGAATCCATGACCGCGACCTGCTCTTCCTTAAGCAAGGTAAGCGTCTCGGTCTGCTCTGCGAGCAGCCTGACATCCTCGCGCAGCCCGTCCATGACGTTGTTCTGATACTCGACCATCGTACCGAGCCTGTCGGCGCTTTCAAGAAAGTCGATAAACGTATCGGACGAAAACGCAAGCTCGACGGGATTCATATCGCCGCAGAACTGCATCATCTTGAGCCAGCTCTTGAAGCGGTCGTATTTATCGTCAAGGTCCGCGTTTATCTCCGCTATCCGCGCATTGGCATCACTTATCTGCGAATCGTACTCGGATATGAGATTTCCCGTCACCGCCATCTTATCGCTGAGCAGCTCAATCTCCGAATCTATCCTCTCCTTCTCGGCGAGCAGACTGTCAACGCTGCCGCTGATGGAGTCTATCTTATCCGAATAATCACTTATCTGCTGCTGCAGAGCGTCAAGCTTTGCTTTATTCTGAGCAACCGACGCAGCAAAAAGCGACGGGGAGGCGCACGGCGAAAAAACGGCTATCGCCGCGGTCAGAAGCAGCAGCGCGGATATCGCGCGCACCCTGTGCCGTGTAGTATGCCTTATCAAGCTCGCCATGAGTCTCCCTCCTTTCCGATTCAAGTGTGCGTGTATGCCGCCTATAACGTCTGCCGCACAGGCGGCAGACTATACTTCAATCAGCCGCCATAGATACTAATAACGTACTTATCCTTCATATACGCGAAGAAATCAAGCGGTTCAACGAGTGAACCTGCGTAATAAGTTTCAAAATGCAGATGACAGCCGTATGAATTTCCCGTATTACCGACAAGAGCTATCGTCTGCCCCTTTTCGACCGTATCACCGGGCTTTACCAGCAAGCTCGAACAATGGGCATAAAGAGTTGCATATCCGTTTTCGTGTGTAATGAGCACATAATTGCCGAAGCTGACATGATAGGTAGCCTCGGTAACAGTTCCCGAATCTGCCGCATAGATGCTTGTTCCGAGAGGTGCAGGAATATCTATTCCTCTGTGATAGCTGCCGCGGCAGATACCGAAATTCGAGGAAACGACATACTTGCCCTCGACGGGCCACTGATACGACGGACGGTCGCCCGATATTGTGCTGCCGCTTGTCGTACTGCCGCTGTTGTTGTTTGCAGCCGCCTCAGCCGCCTTTCTCGCCTGCTCTGCGGCGATACGCGTGAGCTCTGCCTCGATCTCCGAGCCGAGCTTTTCGTCAGCCGCCTCTGCGTCTGCAAGGTACTGCTCGTACTGAGCCTGATTCTTCTTCAGCTCGGTTATGTAGTTCTCGGATTTCTTCTGCAGCGCCGTGAGCTGAGCGTTATCCGACTCAAGCTGCTGCTTTACCTCAAGCTGCTCCGCGCGGAGTGTATCCGCCTCGTCGCGCTGCTCTGCAGCGGCGTTGACATCGGTACGCAGATCCTCCATAACGGTATTCTGATACTCGATGAGCGTTCCCATGCGGTCGACCGTCTCAAGGAAGGAGACGAACGAATCCGCCGAAAGCACCATCTCAAGATAATTGACATCGCCGCTGAGCTGCATCATCCTCAGCCAGCTCTCAAAGCGCTCGTATTTTGTGTCTATCTCGGAATCCATATCGACTATGCGCGAATTTATCTTCTGTATATCGCTGTCGTACTGGTCGATGATGGCGTTTGTCGACGCTATCTTTTCGGTGATAAGGTCGATCTGCTCATCTATCTGCGCCTTACGCTCGAGCGCGCCGTTGATATCGTTTTTAGCCGCCTCGATGGACTTATTGTATTCGTCTATCTTTTCCTGCAGCTCCTGACGCTGACGCTCCCATTCGCTGACCGAAGAGGATGCAGCCGAGAGATGCATCACGAACGGAGACGCCGACGCTGCGGTCACCGCAAGCAGAAGCAGCGCGGAGACCGACTTTAATATTCGTTTCTTCATATAAATTACCTCGATTCTCGGGTCGAAGTCCTGCATAGCGGACATCGAATAAAGCATCCGATGCTGCGTTATGCCTTAAGATACTTATGCAGCGAAATTACCGAGCCGACAATACCCGTGAGTATGCCGAGTCCGAGGAAGCCGACGAGCAGGAGCCCGCCGAAGCTGCTGAAATCGACCACCGAAATGAACGAGAACTTAGTCAGCACCGTATTGTGGATATACATGTAGGTGTAATACTGCACGATATACGCCGCAATACTTGCGACAAGTCCGATAATAACACCCTCAAAGACGAACGGCGTTGTGATAAACGCATTCGTCGCTCCGACGTAGCGCATGACCATTATCTCCTGTCTGCGCGAGAACACCGCAAGCTTGATGGTGTTGATGATTACGAACATGCTGACGATGATAAGAATAACAAGGAACCACACGAACACAAACACGATGCCCGAGCGGACATTCTCGATGGTATTCGCTATCTCGACCTGACAATTTATCTTATATATCATGCCCGTCATGTGCTCGAGATTGCCCTTGAGCTCGTTTACGCCCGTGTTGTCCTTATATGTGATGGTGAACTGATCGGTAAGCGGGTTATCGCCCGACTTGAGCCTGTCGAAAAGGTCGGTATACTCCGAATACTTTTCGTTCATCTCGGTCAGTGCCTGCGCCTTACTTGTAAAGGTGACCGTGTCGACGTTGTCAAGCTGACGTATTGCAAGCTCAATATCGTTGAGCGAGGTTATGCGCTTGTAGATATTAGTCAGCGCGGTCTCGGTATCGTTATATACACCGAGCGCGTCGCCGCCGAGCTCTGCTTTTCTTGTTTTCACAGATGCAAAGCGCTCGCGCAGGTCCTCGACCTCGGTGCGCGCCTTTGACAGATCGGTAAAGTTGACAAGCTCCTCCGTAGACGAAAGAACACCGTTCTGCAGCGAGGTTATCTCCTCGCCGTCATATTTTGCGCCGAGCGAAGCTATATCCGAATCGGACATATCGTCCCACAGCCCGCGCACGCGGACAAGAGAGGATTCCGACTGCCCCGCACTGCTGCCGTCGACCGTTTCGTCGGCGCTGCCCTTATCGATGACCGAGCTCGAGCCGGTTGTCTCGGGGGTCGTCTGATCTATCGTGAAAGCATCGTCGACCTCCTCCGTAGACAGCGACGGGTCGCGGTCGGTATCGACAAAGACGAGGATGTAGTTTAGCATTCCGATATTCTGAACGTTATAGTTGACATTGACGAGCAGCAGCACGAAGCTGCCGAGCACCACGAGACACGAGAGCAGCACGGCTATCGACGCAAATGTCATTACGCCGTTTCGCCACAGGCTCTTTATGCTCTGCTCGAGAAAGTAGAGAATGCTCACCTTTTTACGCTTATTCACGGAACATTCCCCCTATCTTATCGTCGACGATCTTTCCGTGCTGAATGGTAACAACGCGCTGACGGAAGTAATCGACAAGGCTTTTATCGTGCGTTACCACGATGACCGTCTTGTTCTTACGGTGGATCTTGACGAGCAGGTTCATTATCTCGAGACTCATCTGCGGGTCGATATTTCCCGTAGGCTCGTCCGCTATTATCATGCGCGGGTTATTCGCGAGTGCGCGCGCAAGCGCAACCCTCTGCTTCTCACCGCCGGAGAGCTCGCTCGGGAAGCGGTCGGCTTTATCCTGCAGTCCGACAATGCCGAGGATGGTGGGCACGCGGCGGCGGATAACGCGCATCGGCTCGCCTATGACTCGCATGGCGAACGCAACATTTTCGTATACCGTCTTGCGCTCGAACAGGCGGAAGTCCTGAAAGACCACGCCGAGCTCCCTGCGATAATAGGGTATCTGGCTCTCGCGCATATCGGTAAGATCGAATTCGTCGACGGTCAGTCTGCCGCTCGTTACCTTCTCTTCGCGCAGCAGCAGCTTCATCAGCGTACTCTTGCCCGCGCCGGAAGAGCCAACGATGAATACAAACTCGCCGTCGCCTATCTGCAGGCTGACATTATCCAGAGCGGGAGTACCGTTCGGATACGTCATAGATACATTTTCAAAATTAATCATATCCGGTTTCTGCCTTTTTTCAGTGTCACGGCGACGGAGCTGTTAAAAAGCTCGCTTTTCAGCAGCCCGCCTTGATTTTAGGGGGGATATACAAGTCCCGCTTTCGCTCTCACGGTCGGCGCTTTTTTAGCCTCCCCGAGAGCTTTTTCGGTCGGCGATTTTTAGCCGCCCGCAAGGGGGAGCGATAAAAAAGATGCAGAAGCGTCGAAAATCGTCACGTCGCCGTACAAGCGTACGG
>OIYS01000654.1_pt1 | contig 22317 bp, 25 predicted proteins | sample 1588271 | NCBI WGS metagenome assembly OIYS01 (sample SAMN03283286) | human gut metagenome | biome: human-associated habitat; material: feces | host: Homo sapiens | place: Peru | collected 2012
GTCGATGAGGCGCTGGCTCTGACCAACAAGGAAGTGGTGGAGGCGCTGGGCGGGCTGCCTGCCCACAAGCTGCACTGCTCTGTGCTGGCGGAGGAGGCGGTGAAGTCCGCCGTGAAGAACTACTACGACCGCAACGGCATCGCCTATGACAAGAGCAAGTTCCCCGACTGCGACAGCTGCGAGAGCTGCCGCATGGTGTGAGGACATGAAAAAAGGGCCGCCCCCGGCGGTCCTTTTTTGTGTATAGAGGGTCATTCGGCGGAGGCGTCCCCGGCTTCCCGGGCCAGGAGGGCTTTTTTGGCCGCCACGGCGGACTGGGCACAGCCGTATTCCCAGTTCCAGGGGTCTTTGCGGCAGATGCCGTCGGCAAAGGGGATGAAGATGGACAGCAGGCCCACCGCCGCCAGTATCCAGCAGTACCACATACCGCCTACGATGGCGGCGGGGCTGGTGCGGAGGGCGTCGCTGCTGACGGTGGCGTTGGTCAGGGTAGCGGCGCTGAGAAGCTGCGCACCGTAGGGGATGATGCCCTGGAACACGCAGGAGAAGATGTCCAGCAGAGAGGCGGTGCGGCGGGGATCGACCCTGTACTCCCGGGACACGTCGCGGGCCATGTCGCCGGCCACGATGATGGCTACGGTATTGTTGGCGGTGGCGCAGTCGCAGAGAGAGACCATGGCGGCGATGCCTACCTGAGCGGACTTGTTGCCCTTCATGACGCGGCGGAGCTTCTGGATGATCCAGGCGATGCCGCCGTTTTTGGCGATCAGCTCCGACATACCGCCGCACAGCAGGGTGAGGAAGAACACCTCATTCATGTCGGTGAAGCCGGTCCACACGCTCTGGGCAAAGGAGGCCACGGTCATGTCACCGCTGAAGATGCCCACCAGACCGGCGGAGAAGATGCCGATGGTCAGGGCGAAGAACACATTCAGGCCGCACAGCGCCAGCACCAGAACCAGCACATAGGGCAGCACCTTGATGATATCAAAGGGCAGAGCCTCCAGCGGCATGACCACCTCGGGACGGCCGATAAACAGCAGCAAAATCAGCGTCACGACAGCGGCGGGCAGCGCCACCAGAAAGTTGACACGGAACTTGTCCCGCATCTCGCAGCGCTGGCTGCGGGTGGCGGCAATAGTGGTATCGGAGATCATGGACAGGTTGTCGCCGAACATGGCGCCGCCCACCACCGCGCCGATGACCACCGTCAGGGACAGGCCGCCCTTTTCCGCAATGCCTACGGCAATGGGGATCACGGCGGACACGGTGCCCATGGAGGAGCCGGTGGCGGTGCCCATAAAGGCGGAGATCACAAACAGGCCCGCCGCCAGAAACTGCACCGGCACCAGCGAAAGGCCCAGATTCACCGTGGACTCCCGGCCGCCCATATTGGCCGCCACGCTGGCAAAAGCGCCCGCCAGAATGTAGATCATCAGCATGGTGAGAATGTCCACGTTGGCCGCACCCTTGGCGAACACGTCAAACTTTTCGTTGATGGTGCCCTTGAACATGATAAAGGCCGCCAGCACCGCCAGAAACATGGCGGTAACGGAGGGGAACTGGTAAAAGGCCATCTCCGTGCCCTTCACCTGATAATAGACGCCTGCACCCATGTAGATGGCGATGAAGATCACAAAGGGGATCAGCGCCAGACCATTGGGCTTTTTCTCGTTGAGGGGATTCTTCATAAGGGGGAAACTCTCCTTTTTCTCGTACTTTTCCTTTTTCCACAGCAAGATGTCCGCGGGGTGTTTCCGCCCCGTGGACATCTTACAAATGGTATCATACAAGAGAATAGCTCCCATTGTCAACACTGATTTCTATTTTTCTTTCAGCTGGTTATCTATAAATTTGATAACAAAACTATTTTCTCCGCAGCTCGTATACGTCCGTCCGCCGGGCGGAAAGGATCGGCAGCTGCCGCCGGACAGCCTCCACCCGTTCCATATCCAGCGTGGTGACGACGGTCTGGGGCGTTTCGTCGCATTGCCGCACCACCGTTCCCCAGGGGTCGCACACGATGGAGTGGCCCCATGCCACATAGCCCGCCGCCGTATCACGTGCCGGAGAGGTGCCCACGGTGTAGCACTGTCCGTCCACCGCCCGCTGACGGAACAGCAGTTCCCAGTGGGCGGGGCCGGTGGTCATGTTGAAGGCGGCGGGGACAACGACCAGCTTCGCACCCGCCAGCACCATCAGCTCAGAGAGCTCCGTAAACCGGAAATCAAAGCAGACGCACACCCCCACCACGCCCCAAGGCGTCTCAAAGGTGGTGACGCTGTTTCCCGCCGTCAGGGTCTCGGACTCCATGAACCGCTGGCCGCCCGCCACGTCAATGTCAAAGAGGTGCATCTTTCGATGCTTGGCCGCCAGCTGTCCGTCAGGCGCAAACACATAGCAGGTGTTGTACACCCTGTCCTCCGCCAGCTCCGGCAGGGTGCCGCCCACCAGCCAGATGCCCCGCTCACGGGCCAGTGCGCTGAGGGCCCGATACGCCGGGCCGCCTTCTTCCTCGCCATAGGGACGGAAGCAGGCGTTGTCATAGGGGCAGCAGAACATCTCCGGCAGCACCGCCATGTCAATATCTCCCGCCTGCCGCACCATGTCACAGGCGCGGCGGATATTTTCCTCTCTGTCCACCGTAACGGGCATCTGGATCTGCGCGATCTTCAATTCCATAGCAGTCAACCTCCTAAAATTCCCGCAGCACCAGATCGGTGCGCCCCTGATCCAGCGCCACCACCCGCAGCACGCGGTGGTTGTACTCCTGCCGCACCATATCCCGCAGCGCCGTGCCGCTGTTATAGCCGTGGACGATCCGCAGGCGGTAAGTCCCCGCCTTGGCCCGCCGCAGCGCCGCGTCGATGGTCACCTTTGCCTGATAGCTGTTTTTCCCGTGGAGGTCGATCTCCACAATGCCGTCTGCCGCCATACGCTGCCCTCCCGTTGTCTTTTCCCTTATGATAACGTAAAAGGTTTGAGTTTGCAAGGAGAAGGTGGTATAATAGTATATAAACGCCGGCAACTCGTCGTTCCTTGCCTCCCTCTGTGAGGGAGGTGGCGCGAAGCGCCGGAGGGAGAGAACAAAAGGCCGAAATTCTCTCCCCCAGTCAGCTTCGCTGACAGCCCCCTCTCAGAGGGGGCCAAGCACCAGCCATTGATAGAATTTCGTAGGGCGCGATGCACACGCAGTGGAGCGAAGCGGAACAAGTACCCTTGGGGTGCATCGCGCCGCACGGCAGACGCAAAAACCTGTCGTGGGAATCCGTATTCTTTTCACTGTATAAAATTAAGAGGCGGATTGCCACGCCAGTGTACGCACTGGCTCGCAATGACACGGCAAGAAAACATACGGTTATCGTCAGGGCCGACAGAGTCGTCGGCCCCTACAATCGGTCTATTCAAAGTTCCCACATTCAGAAAGGAACCTACCTATGAAACTCCTCGTTCTCTCCGATTCCCACGGCAATGTGGACAATATGGCCCACGCCGTGGAGCTGACCCAGCCCCGGCATATCCTCCATCTGGGCGACTGTCTGCGGGACGCTCAGGCGCTTCACGAGCGCTTCCCCGATCTCCCCATGGACACCGTTCCCGGCAACTGCGACTGGGGCAGCTTCGACCAGCCGGAGCGGCTGCTGGAATTCGAGGGCGTCCGCGTTCTGATGATGCACGGCCATACCCGCAATGTGAAGTCCTCTCCCCTGGCCGCCCAGTACGCCGCGCGGGAATGGGGTGCGGATGTGCTGCTGTTCGGCCACACCCACCGTCCGCTGGTGGACTACGACGGCATGCTGTACACCATGAACCCCGGCGCTATCGGCGATTTCCGCCGCCCCACCTACGGCATCGTCACCATCGAAAACGGCAGGGTGGCCTGCGCCACTTTCGTATTGGAATAAAACAAACTGTCATTGCGAGGAGCAAAGCGACGCGGCAATCCGTTCCTCCTGCCGGCACACGGCCTGCGCGGTCAGTGTGTACCGTCCCAGAACGACAGACAAAGGAGAAGCTATGTTTTATATCGGCTGTCATCTGTCCCCCTCCGCCGGACTGCGGGCTATGGGGGAAACGGCGCTGTCCATCGGCGCTACCACGCTGCAATTCTTCACCCGCAACCCCCGGGGCAGCAAGGCCAAGCCCATTGATCCCGCCGACGCGGCGGCGCTGCTGGCGCTGTGCCGGGAAAACGGCTTCGGCCCGCTGGTGGCCCACGCCCCCTACACCATCAACGCTTGCTCCAGGGACGAACGCACCCGCGAGTTCGCCCGCATGACGCTGGCGGACGACCTGCTGCGGATGGAACACCTTCCCGGCAATCTCTACAACTTCCACCCCGGCAGCCACACGGGACAGGGCACGGAAACCGGCATCGCCCTGATCGCCGAAACGCTGAACGCCATCCTGACGCCGGAGATCCGCACCACCGTACTGCTGGAGACCATGGCCGGAAAGGGCACAGAGGTGGGCGGTACGTTTGAGGAGCTGCGGGAAATTCTTGACCGGGTGGAGCTTTCCGATAAACTGGGCGTGTGTCTGGATACCTGCCATGTGTCCGACGCCGGGTACGATATCATTCACGATCTGGACGGGGTGCTGACGGAGTTCGACCGGGTGATCGGCCTTGACCGACTGAAGGCCGTCCACGTCAACGACAGTCTCAACCCCTGCGGCGCGAAAAAGGATCGCCACGCCCGCATCGGCGAGGGCTTTCTGGGACTGGACACCTTCCGCGCCGTGGTGAACCATCCCGCCCTGCGGGGACTCCCCATGGTGCTGGAGACCCCCAACGAGCTGCCCGGCTACGCCAAAGAGATCGCCCTGCTGAAAGAGCTGACCACATTCTGACAAAGGAAACTGCCACTATGTTCAAACACATTCTTATCGTCTTTTTCGTCTCCATGGTGCCGCTGATCGAGCTGCGGGGCGCCATTCCCTACGGGGTGGTATACGGCCTGCCCCTGTGGCTGACCTTCGTGGTGGCCATCGTGGGCAATATGCTGCCGGTGCCGGCGATCTATTTTCTGGCCCGAAAGGTGCTGGTGTGGGGACAGGACAAGCCCGTTATCGGGCGGTTCTTCTCCTTCTGTCTGCGCAAGGGCGAGGCCGCCGGAGAAAAGCTGAAGGCCAAGGCGGGCCGCGGCCTTTTCTGGGCACTGCTGCTGTTCGTGGGTATCCCTCTGCCGGGCACCGGCGCATGGACAGGCACGCTGGCGGCCAGTCTTCTGAACATGGGCTTCAAAAAAAGCGTACTGGCCTGTATGGGCGGCGTGGTGCTGGCGGGCGTCATTATGGGAACGCTGAGCCTGCTGGGCGTGTCGGTGTTCGGAACTGTGGGGTGAAAAGGCTGGGTATCCCCTTGAGCTTGCCAAGGCACCCATCTCTGTCATTCCGAGGAGCGAAGCGACGTGGGAATCCGTAATCCTAACAATGCAAATCCACACCAAAAGCAGAAATCTCCCATTTTAGAAACGGATTGCCACGCCAGTCTGCGGACTGGCTCGCAATGACAGACTTTTTCGACAGTTTGAAAGGCGGGATATCCCGCCTTTTATTTTCTTTTGAAACGTTTCTCTCCCCCGGCGTGTTATACCGGTGAAAAGCTTTTCAAGGAGACCATTCCTATGACAGATGAACAGTTTGCTCAGGCGGCGGAGCAGTATATGGACACCATCTTCCGCGTGGCCTACGGCTACCTGCGCAGCCAATCGGACGCAGACGACGTGACGCAGGATGTGCTGATACAGCTCTATAAGACCGACACTCCCTTTCACGACAGCGAGCATCTCAAGCGCTGGCTGATCCGTGTAACGGTGAATCGGTGCAAGAACATCTTCCGTTCCCCGTGGCACAGGGTGGAGGATATTGCCAACTATGAAAACACCCTGCAATTCGACGCCCCGGAGTGCCGGGAGCTGTTCGACGCGGTGATGGCGCTGGACAAGCGCTACCGTGTGCCGGTGCTGCTGTATTACTACGAGGGCTACTCTCAGAAGGAGATCGCCGAAATGCTGGCGATCCCGGAGGAAACCGTCCGCACCCGGCTGTTCCGGGCCAGAGGAAAGCTGAAAACCACTTTGAAGGAGGTACTGCAATATGATTGACCGAAAGCTGTTTCAAAAGACCTTCTCCACGCTGCATGCCTCCCCTGACACACTTTCGGAGGTATACCGGACGGTGCACGAGGAGGAACACAAACAGTCTCTCCATAGACGCCACGCCATCTCCAAGGGTGTGCTGATCGCGGCTGTACTGGCCATGTGCATTACCGTGGCGGGCGCGGCAGGCGTCAGCATCGCCGGTCTTATCAAGGCCAATGTAACGCCCTCGGCCAGCATCACCGCCGCCGACCTGCACGCCTTCAGCGCCGACAGCATGGACAGCGAGACACCCGTTGTGCTCGATAACTCCGGCAATGTGCTGAGCCTGCCCCGGATGGAGCGGGTATCCACCGACGCCAAGACCATGTGGCGGCTGGTGGGCGACTACCTGTCTACCGTGGATGCCGCTATGGAGGTGGACGGCTACACCATCCAGCTGAACACCTTCCTGATCGACGAAAACGGCACCGGCTTCCTGACCTACACCCTGTCCAATCCCGACGGCGTGACCTTTGACGACAACGGCTACGGCGAGGTATACACCCCGCTTGCGCCGTGGCTGTATATCGGCGACCCCTCCAGCCATCGCCTTATGGACGCCAAGACCTATCTGGACGCCGCTGCCAGCACCGATACAGCGCTGCATCTGGTGTTGTATTTCAGTGACTTCGGCTATTGGCACAAGGGGGACGACCTGATCTTCGCGGTGGATTCCCACACCAACGGCGTGGAAACAACCTGGGGCGGCGCCATCGGCATCACGCCCCGCAGCTATCTGCCGGTGACCACCTTTACAGACCAAAACGGCGACACGGTGCGGGTGTCCGCCCTCGGTATACAGGTGAACGCGACTCAGCGCATAGCCGCGGCGGAGCTGCACCTCCATGAGCTGCGGGTCCTGGAGCTGACGCTGCATATGAAGGACGGCAGCCAGTATGTGGTGGAGAGCGAACGGAGCAACGTCATGAACTGGGTGGTGGGTCTCGGCACGGTGGATGACGAGCATAACGCCAGCGGCAGCGGCTACAGCTTCAACCGTCTGGTGGATGTGGACAATGTGGAATCCATTACCGCGCAGGGGTACGGTTTGCTTGCAAGCGACTCTCTCATAATCGAGGAAGAAACCCCTTCCGGCGATACCGCCGAGACGGTCGCCCCCGTTGAGGACGTGTATCGGGAGGAGTTTGACAACACCTACACGCGGTAAGACAGCTTACTGCGGCGCACTGTCCCTGCCTCCCTCTGACGAGGGAGGTGGCATGACCGAAGGTCATGACGGAGGGAGAGACGATAAACGCAAAAGGCGCGGCAGAACTCAGGTCTCTCCCCCAGTCACCTTCGGTGACAGTCCCCTCGTCAGAGGGGGGCCACAAAGAAGGTGTCACAAAATCCCCACCTTTGAGACAAAACCAGACCTTTCCGCGTTATATACTCACAGACATAGAATCCTCGCAGACAAGGAGAGCGGCCATGTACACAGAATATCTTTCCTCCCCGCAGGAGACCCCACCGGAACCCCCGCGCCGTCAGGCACCCCCGCCCCATCGGGCCGCACCCAAGCACCGTTCTCCCCGGCGGGACACGCGGCGGCGCGTCCTGCTGGCCGCTATGGCGCTGGTGCTGTTTCTGGGTGGGTTTATCTCCGGCTGCTGCGTAGGCCGCGCTCACGGCAGCAGCCCGGCCAACAGCGAAAGCGGTGCGGACGTCTCCGGCAGCAAGCAGCAGAAAAGCAACATCCCCGCCAGCATCACCCTGCCGAACTATGTGAAGGAGGATCTGCTGCCGGTGAACGAATACTCCCGCTGCGGCGACAAGCTCCAGCGCGTCAACGCCGTGGTGATCCACTACGTGGGCAACCCCAACACCACCGCGTGGCAGAACCGCTCCTACTTCGCCAATCTGGCCACCACCGGCGAGACCTCCGCCAGCAGCAACCTCATCGTGGGTCTGGAGGGCGAAGCCCTGCTGTGTGTGCCGCTGGACGAGGTGGCTTATTGCTCCAACGACCGGAACCACGACACCATCTCCATCGAGTTTTGCCATCCCGGCACCGACGGCAAGCCCTCCCAAGACACCTACGACACGCTGGTGAAGCTGACGGCATGGCTGTGCGATCTTTTTGGGCTAGACCCGCAGGAGGACGTGATCCGCCACTACGACGTGATTGATAAGGAGTGTCCCCTGTACTTCGTTCAAAATAAGGACGAGTGGACGCGGTTCAAGTCCGACGTGGCGAAAGCCATGCAATAGCAAAAGAGGCGGCACATGCCGCCTCTTTAATATATAAATATATATTTATTTATGTAATCTTCAGTCCTCGTACTCCGGCGGCTTGCCCTGATAGATGTTCTGCATCTCCCGGTCAACCTCATAAATGGCATCGCTGCACAGCCGCAGGCGGTTGCTCTCCGCCGGGCCCCAGTGACGGTCGGACTTATACCGCAGCTCGTGCTCCAAACTGGCCCACATGTCCATGGCGATGGTGCGCAGCTGGATCTCCACCGGCAGCTTCAGCGTTCCCTCGGAGATCACGATGGGCACCTCCACGATCAGGTGCAGGCTACGATATCCCGTTTCCTTGGGTTCCTTGATGTAGTCCGCCTCGCGGATCACGCGGAACGACTCGGTGCGGGTCAGCAGGCTCCGCAGATAGTAGATATCGTCCAGATAGTTGCAGATGACCCGAACGCCCGCCATGTCCTGAATGTGGGCATAGATGTTGTCGATGGTCAGGTCATAGCCCCGGCGCTTCAGCTTTTTGGCGGCGCTCTCCAGCGTTTTGATACGGTGCTCAATATGGTGGATGGGGGAGTGATCGTACAGTCCCGCGAACTCCTCGTCCAGTATCTCCATCTGGGTCACGGCGATCTTCAACGCGCTGCGGTACAGGTGCTTCACCCGTACCATCCCGGCGGCCATCTCCTTGATCTCCGGCACCATCTCTCTTACCTCCGGAGCCAGTTCCTCAATAGAAATGTCACGCAGCTCGATACTGCCGCTCTTTTCGATCATCATAGGCGCGCTCCTTCCTTCCTCATTGTTAAATATTATACTATGTGGCAGCATGGAAAGCAAGTCAAGAAAATTTGTGACTTTTTTCGTAACACGCTATTGACAAATACCATTTTTTTGGTATAATTATCGTTGCTGTGTTTCGCAGCGAATTGTATATGCAGTGGTATCGAAGAGGTCATAACGAGCACGACTGGAAATCGTGTTGTCGTCAAAAGCGGCACGAGGGTTCGAATCCCTCCCACTGCGCCAAAAAAAACACCACCCGATGGGTGGTGTTCTTTTTTGGCGCGTGTAAAGTGGATTTGAAACGAGCTCCGACTTCACATGCACACAGGGCATTGAAACCGGGAGCAACGTGCCGGTGGCACGTTGCGTCAGTGAGAGTCGAATCCCTTTCGTTTTGCCGCCTCGGTGGCGGCAAAACGAACCGACGCGCAATAAAATGTTAGGCTCTTTTTGAAAAATAAACTCCGGCCCCTAGGCCGGAGTTTGTCTACTCTATCTCACGCCAGAATGTCCGTCAGGTCATCCAGTCCCGTGGCGCGTGTCACCACCACCACGTGGTCGCCGTCCTCAATGGTGGTCATACCGCTGGGGATGATGGTGTGAAGATCCCGCACGATGGCGGCCACCAGCAGCCCTTTCCGCAGCGGCAGATCCTTCAGGGGCCTGCCCAGCACCTCGTGGCTGGAGACCGCGGCGGTGAAGGACAGTGCCTCCACGTGACCGCCCAGCATTTTGTAAAGGCTCTCCACCTTACTGCCCTCGGCATTGCCCAGCGCCCGCACATACCGCAGGATCTGGCTGGAGATAATGTCCTTGGGGGAGATGATGGAGTCGATGCCGGTGCTGTTGACCAGCTCCATATAGTTAGGGCGGGTCATCTTGGCCAGCACCTTGGGTACGCCGCTGCGCTGGGCGTGCATGGCCATCAGCAGGTTCTCCTCGTCCCGGTTGGTGACGGCCACAAAGGCGTCCGTATCCAGAATCCCCTCCTGCTGCAGGAGGGTGTTGTCGGTGCCGTCTCCCTGGATCACCAGCACGTGGGGCAGCTGGGCCGACAGGCGCAGGCACTTGTCCGGATCCATTTCCACGATGCGGACGCTGGTGTTGGTCTTCTGCAGCTCCCACGCCAGATACATGGCGCTGCGGCTGCCGCCCAGCACGGACACCTTTTTCACCTTCTGCCACGTGCGGCCCATTTCCTTCAGCATCCGCTGCAGCTCCGGCTTGGCGCCCAGCATGTACACCCGGTCGCCTGCCGAGGGGGCGAAGCTGCCGTCAGGGATGATGTATTCCCCCTGATGCTCCGCCGCGCAGATCAGCACCTCCGCCTGACGCAGACGGTGGGACTGACTCAGGGGAATGCCGCAGATGGTGTCGCTCTCCATTACCTGAAAGCCGATCATGTCGATGCGGCCCCGGGCAAAGGGCTCCACGCTGAAGGCGGCGGGGAAGGCCAGTATCCGGGCGATCTCCTGCGCCGCCGCAAGGTCGGGATTGATGACCATATCCAGACCGATCTCCTTTTTCAGCATCTCCTCGTCCCGGCGGTAATCGGTGTTGCGGACACGGGCGATGGTATGGCCCGCTCCCAGCTTTTTGGCGATCAGGCAGCAGACCAGATTGATCTCGTCCTGGTTGGTGACGGCGATCACCAGATCGGCGTCGCGGACGCCGGCCTCGATCAGCACGCTGATGCTGGCGCCGTTGCCCTCCACGCACAGCACGTCCATGGTGCTTTCCGCTTTCCGCAGGGCGCTGGTGCTGGCGTCCACCATGATGATATCGTGATCCTCCTGCGCCAGCGAGTTGGCGATGGCATATCCCACTTTGCCGTTGCCGACAATAATAATTTTCATATCGTTCCTCCCGTGAAGCGATTTTCTCTTCACGGTTACATATTTTAACACAGACATGTACAAAATAAAAGTGGTTTTTCCAGCGCAAAGCAACTGCGGCATACATTGCGGTCAATTGTAAAAAAAATGTTAAATTTCATCTTATATCTTGCTAAAAAGTGAAGCCGTGGTATAATGTTGATTGCCTAAAATTGGAAACTGCACAACCGAAAACGTTAGAGTAAAGGACGGGAGACAATGGATAATCTGACGAGAATCATCCGCGAAGAGATCGGCAAGCAGTACAAAAGCGTGCGCCAGTTCGCTTTTGCGGTAGGTGTTCCCCTTTCCACCGTGAACAGCGCACTGCACAACGGTGTGGGCGGCTCCAGCTTTGACACAGTATTGCGCCTGTGCAAAGTGCTGGGGATCAAGGCCTTGGGTGACGACGCCGCATTCTATCTGACTGACGACACGGAAAAGCTGCTGACGCAGTATGCCCGGCTGGATGACTATGGCCGCCACACCATCTCCGCAGTGATGCAGGTGGAGTACGACCGCTGTACCGAGCTGAGCAAGCCCGATCTGGAGGAGCACAGCAGCGTCAACATCTGACGCGCCGCACCTCTCGCTACGTGCAAAAAAGCCCGCCGCATGGACAAGCCATGCGGCGGGCTTTTCTTCAGTGCAGACAGCTCTTTACGTCCTCGAAGGCGCTGTCCATGGCCTTGCCCATGCGCTCCATGGTCTTGCTGACGGCGCGGCGGGCCTTCCGGTCAGAGGTCATGCGATCCACCGTGGCGCCGGCCACCATGCCGATGCACAGGCCGCTGACAAATGCGGCAAGCTTCATGATTTATCCACTCCTTTTTTATCTTGTCTGCTGCCAGTTTTCCCGGAAAAACGGCGAAAAACACGGAGCATTACTTGCCAAAACAGGCGTGAACTGGTACAATGTGATGATGAAAAATTTTGCGACAAAAGGAGCACCCGCCATGTCCATTGAGAGATTGCAGGCTGCCATCCGGGAGAAAAAGACTCCCGTGGCGCTGGGTCTTGCCCCGGAGATCGATAAGGTTCCGGCCAAGATCCTGAAAAATTTTGAAGATATGTTCGGCCCCGGCATGATGGCCAATGCCGAGGCGCTGCGGTTCCACGCCTGTCAGGCCATGGACGCGGCCCAGGGCAAGCTGCCCGCCGTGGTCATCAGCGCCGAGCACTATCTGCGCTACGGCATGATGGGTGCGGATGTGCTGAGCAACCTTACCGGCGCGGCGTCGGCACGGGGTCTGTACGCCATCGTGGACTGCCGCACCACCCGCCCGGAGCTGTGGCTCACCAGCCCCATGGCAGGCGACGGCTTCACGGTGATGCCCTACGTGGGCGGCGACTGTGTGCCGGAGAGCACGGACAAGGGTATTTTTGCCGTGGTGCGCACCGCCAACGAACGCTCCGGCGAGGTGCAGAACCTCATTGCCGGCGACCGGCCTCTGTACGCCGCCGTGGCCCAGCAGATGGCCCGCCGCGGCGCGGCGCTGGTGGTGGAGACCGGGTACAGTCTGGACGTGAAGGAAGTCCGCAAGCGGGCAGGAAGCGCCTTTTTGCTGCTGCCCAACTGCGACGGCCAGAACGCCCTGCCTGCCTTTGACGACATGGGCCATGGCGCCATGGTGGTGGACTACAGCCTGCAATACGGCGGCGACGTGGACGCCGCTGTCAGCGAAATGAAAGCGTGGGTGAGCGTACTGTGACAACTGTTTATCTGATCCGCCACGCTGAGGCGGAGGGCAACCTCTACCGCATCGCCCACGGCCAGTACGACGGCCTGATCACCGACCGGGGCTATCAGCAGCTTCGGGTGCTGAAAAAGCGCTTTGACAACGTACACATTGACGCGGTGTACAGCAGCGACCTGTTCCGGGCCCGCACCACCGCCCGGGCCATCTATGAGCCGAAGGGGCTGGAGCTGCATCTGGAGCCCGCCTTCCGGGAGATCCACATGGGCTGCTGGGAGGGCCGTCCCTGGCAGGAGCTGAACACCGCCTATGAGGAGCAGATGTTTTACTTCAACCGCCAGCTGGACAAGTTCCACGTGGAGGGCAGCGAGACGGCACAGCAGGTGCTGGATCGCTACATTCCTGCCCTGAAGCGGGTGGCGGCGGAGAACGACGGCAAGACCGTCGCCGTGTTCAGCCACGGCGCGGCCATGCGGATGGTGCTGGGCACGCTGAACGGCCTGTCTCTCGCCGAGGTGGGCGAAACGCCCCACGGCGACAACACCGCCGTCTCCCTGCTGGAGATCGACGGCGATGATATCCGGGTGGTCTATAGGAACGACAACAGCCATCAGGTAGAGGCGGGGCTGTCCACCTTTGCCAAGCAGACATGGTGGCGGGACAAGCGGATGATGAGCGGCGGCCAGTACTATAAGGACATGGACGAGGCCACAGCGGTACGCTTCGGCGTTCCGGCGGAGGGCAAGCGCATCGCCGTATGGTTCGAGAACCAGCCGGTAGGCGCGGTGACGCTGCTGCCGGACAAGGCCGGTGACGCCGGCTGGATCGGCTATTACTACCTGGAGCCCACCATGCGGGGCCGCAACTACGGCATTCCGCCGCTGGGTCAGGCGGTGCAGTTCTACCGCGCCCGTGGTATCGACCGGCTGCGGCTGCGGTGCGAGGACGAGCAGACACGGGGCTTTTTCGCTCACTACGGCTTCTACCCCCTGGAGGGCGACGTGATGGAGAAGTATATCGGCTATGAGCCGCGGGAGATCGTATGGTAAAGGGAACGGAATTTTTGCCGGTGAGCCGGGACGAGATGATCCACCGGGGCTGGTACTACTATGACTTTCTGGTGGTGACGGCGGACGGCTACATCGACCATCCCAGCTTCGGCAGCGCCATTATTGCCCGCCTGCTGGAGAGCGAGGGCTACCGGGTGGCGGTGCTGGCCCAGCCGGACTGGCACGATGCCGAGGCCTTCCGCGCCATGGGAAAGCCCCGGTACGGCGTAATGATCGGTGGCGGCAATCTGGACTCCATGGTGGCCCACTACACGGTGGCCAAGCGCCGCCGGACACAGGACTTGTACAGTCCCGGCGGCAAGCTGGGCTTCCGGCCCGACCGCCCCACCATCGTCTACGCCAACCGGGCAAAGGAGGCCTTCCCCGATACGCCCATCATTATCGGCGGGTTGGAGGCCTCGCTGCGGCGGTTCGCCCACTATGACTACTGGGATGACAGGGTGCGCCGCTCCATCCTGTTTGACGCGCCTGCCGACCTGCTGATCTACGGCATGGGCGAGAGCGCCACGGTGGAGATCTCCCGCCGTCTGGCGGCGAAAACGCCGGTGGGCGATATCACCGACGTGCGGGGCACCGCCTGCATCGTCACCGACCCAGCGGTGTGCCGGTATCACGAGGTGACCTGTCCCTCCTTCGAGGAGGTGCAGTCCGACAAGACCGCCTACGCCAAGGCCACCAAGATGCAGTATGACGAGCACGACCCCATTCGGGGCAAAGCCATTTTGCAGCAGTGTCAGGGCCGGTGGCTGCTGGTGAATCCCCCCCAGCGTCCCCTGAACCGTCAGGCGCTGGACAGGCTCTATGACCTGCCCTTTACCCGCGAGGTGCATCCCATGTACACCGAGGGCATCCCCGCCATCGAGGAGGTGCGGTTCTCCATCTGCCACAACCGGGGCTGCTTCGGCGGGTGCAATTTCTGCGCACTGGCCTTCCATCAGGGGCGGATGGTCACCTCCCGCAGCATCGAATCGGTGCTGGCCGAGGCGGAGCTGCTGACCCACGACCAAAAATTCAAGGGCTATATCCACGATGTAGGCGGCCCCAGCGCCAACTTCCGCCACACCTCCTGCCGCCAGCAGAAGGAACACGGTATGTGCAAGGGCAAGTCCTGTCTGGCCCCGGAGCCCTGCAAGAATCTGGACGCCGACCACAGCGAGTACACGGAGCTTTTGCAGCGGATGCGGAAGATCCCCGGCATCAAGAAGGTGTTCGTCCGCAGCGGCATCCGGTATGACTACATGCTGCAAGACAGGAACAAGGACTTTTTCAAGGAGCTGGTGGACTATCACATCAGCGGCCAGCTGAAGGTGGCGCCGGAGCACTGCGTCAGCGCGGTGCTGGACTATATGGGCAAACCCCATTTCGACGTGTTCCTGAAATTCTGGCGGCAGTACCAGAAGCTGAACGAGTCCGACGGGCGGGAGCAGTATCTGGTACCCTACCTCATGTCCTCCCACCCCGGCTGCACGCTGAACGACGCGGTGGAGCTGGCGGTGTTCCTCAAGCGCACCGGCCACCAGCCGGAACAGGTGCAGGACTTCTACCCCACCCCCGGCACCATGTCCACCTGCATGTACTATACCGGCATCGACCCGCGGACGATGCAAGAGGTCTATGTGGCCCGTGATCCCCACGACAAGGCGCTGCAAAGAGCGCTGCTGCAATGGGGCCGGGGCGATAAGCGCTCGCTGGTGATCGAGGCGCTGGAAAAAACGGAGCGCACCGATCTCATCGGCTTTACGCCGGAGTGTCTCATTCGCCCGGTAAAGGGCGAAAAGTACTTCGGCCTGAAGCCGGAGGAGCGCCAGCAGCCGCCCAAGAAGAAAAAGGACGGCCGTCCGCCAAAGCCAGAGGGTGCCGTTCACCGGGGCCGCCGTACCGACGGCCAGAAGGGCAAAATGTCCCCCAAGAAGAAGGCCGCCTTTGCCAAGCAGCGGGCAAAGAAAAAGTAGGGCGCTTTGCCGGACTGTTGTCTGCCGAAGCCATCGCCCTTGCCAATTTTTCCTTTTCTGGTCGGGGAGCATCTTCTCGCTGACGAAACGTGCCACTGGCACGTTTCTCCCGGTCTCGACGCCCGTTGGGCGGATACCTTCAGCGTTTATTATGTCGGCTGTGTCGCCGCAGGCGCCCCAGCCGTGGGGAGTCTCCTCTCATTGCGACAACAGTCCACCGGACTGTTGTCTGCCGAAGCCAGCGCCTTTCGTCGCTGCCTTCGGAATTCGTTTCGACTCCCACGATACCAAAAAAGAAGCACCACCCAAAGGGTGGTGCTTCTTTTTTTGGTGGAGGCGAGGGGAGTCGAACACTTGCAGGATATCAACCGGAAAATAAAAGTGATTTGCTTACAGAAGTAATTGGAATAGAAAGCGTAGAAATCAGCTTATTTTTAACAATTTTTCCGGTTTTCCGCGCAAAAAATCAGAAGCATTTTGCTTCTATTTCAGGCCGCATTCAAGTGTCGATCTCGTTTTTCCGCCAAATTTTCGACCCAGTCATATCGTGAGGTGTAAGTCAGTATATTCATCTGCCACCTAACCAAACAGAAGTAAGGCAGCGAGCTGTTTTTGGTTTTAAGTACCCTCCGTTTTCATTGCCTTGGCGATTGCATTTGAGATAAACTCGTTCAGGCTCATGCCTTTTGCCGTGGCAAAAGCTTTGATTTGCTCTTTTTCGCCCTTGTGCACGCGAAGTTTAATCTCATCATAGGCTTTTGCATTATATTTCGCTTTGGATTCATTGGAAGTTTTGCCTCCCATATGACCACCTCCTTATGTAGCATAGTATAACACAGATAACAAACTGGGTACAGTATGCAAGGCGCACAAATGTTCAGCGCAAAGTTTGTGCGCTTTACCTGTTGCGTACTGGGTACAGTATGCGTTATCATATACTCAGACGGGAACACCGCCGAAAAACAAAAAGGAGAAAAAGCTATGTCTACAAATGAACTGGTTATGAAAGTGGAGAAACTGCGGGAGCTTGAAGAGCTTTTGGAGGAGGTTAAAGCAGAAGCCGAAAGTGTCCGTGACGAGATCAAGCAGGAGATGCTGACGCAAGACACCGAGGAACTGGAAGCGGGACAGTACATCATTCGATGGACTTCGGTGCTCACCAACCGCTTTGACACTACCGCATTCAAGAAGGTGCTACCCGACGTGTACAAGGCGTATACCAAGCAGATCACCAGCAGGAGATTTTCCATTGCATGAGAAAAGCCCCTTGCCTGACTGCCGACCAAAGCTTACAGGCAAAGAGCTTCACACCAACTCACAGGGAGCGGGCATAGTTATTATACTGTGTCCGCCCCTCCAAATCAAGGAGGATTTCTACATGAAAGAGCTTACCAGCTACAACCGTGTCGCGGGATATCTTAACAAAATATTTGATCAGTTAAATGAGAGGTACTTTGAAAGTGCACTTTCAAGACCAACGATCACAATTCAATCCACTCCGAAAGCCTACGGACATTTTTCTCTGCGGGAGGATACTTGGTTATCGAAGAAGGGTGCGACGCATGAGATCAATATCGGTGCCGGAACGCTATCACGCCCTATAGAGGAGGTCACAGCCACACTGCTGCATGAGATGGTACATTACCACAATTACGAAAATGGTGTACAGGATTGCAGCAGAGGGCACACCTATCACAACCGCCGATTCAAGGAGAGTGCAGAGCGTCACGGCCTCTGCGTGGAGCATAGTGACAAGTATGGCTGGTCGCATACCTCGCCCAGCGATGATCTTCTGGAATTTGTCATGGACAACAATTTGACGGACATCCTGCTCAATCGTAACGAGTCCAGCGGCTTTCGTATTGTAGGGACAGGAGCACATAGCGGAGCGAATGGAGGAATACTGCCGCGCACATCCAGCACGAGAAAATATGTGTGTCCTTGCTGCGGCAACTCCGTCAGAGCAACCAAGATAGTCAACATCGCCTGTCTGGATTGCGGTCAGCAGATGATTGAAGTGTAGTTTTCAAAAACCGGCGAGGGAGGAGTGATCTTCCCTTGCCGGTATCGCAACTCAACACATATGATACCGTATTTTGCGGTACGGCACAGCAATGGCTGCAACGGTGTCAAAACCAAGTGTCATAAATAGGAGGAAAATTATGGTTTACGGATATGCAAGGGTAAGCACTATTGGACAGAGCAGAGACGGTAACAGCTTAGAAGAACAGACAACAGCTTTGAGCGAATACGGCTGTCAGGAGATCGTCACAGAGGCGTTTACCGGTAAGACTGTGGAACGCCCGGCCTTTACTGCCCTCCTGAATAAACTGCAAAGTGGGGATACGTTGGTAATCACAAAACTGGACAGGTTTGCCAGAAGCACCTTAGAGGGCGTGCAGACCGTGCGGGAGCTATTTGCCAGAGACATCAAGGTACACATCCTGAATATCGGCTTGATTGAGAACACATTGACCGGCAACCTCATCCTGACGGTATTCCTTGCCTTTGCGGAGTTTGAAAGAGGGATGATTCTGGAACGTACACAGAATGGCAAAGCGGTGGCAAGGATGCAGGCAGGGTATCGGGAAGGGCGGCCACCAAAATATAAACCCGCTCAGATCAGCCATGCTATGGAGCTGCTAAACAGTGGCATGACGTACCGGCGGGTCGAGGAATTGACGGGAATCAGCAAAAGCACTCTGATAAGAGCAAGAAAAAAGCAGAATTAGGGACGATATTTTCTCAGCATTTCCGTTATATAAGAGCTATAGCCAGGTGTGAGCTTCTGCGGCTACAGTATTTGATCGTCACTTGAGGGGATATATTCCATGATATCTTGTACCTGACAGCCTAGAATACGGCACAGGTCATTGATAGTTGTTGTATTCAAAGGCTTATTATTACGAAGCTTGTCAATCGTAGAGCTGGAAATGTGATGGTCTCTGATCAGTGAATAGGTGGATTCTCCCGACCTTTTCAGCGTATTCCAAAAGGCAGCATAGCTTATCATACGCATTCCTCCCTAAGACGATATATTTATCTTAGGATGTGATTACGATGTTGACTATAGTCGTTAAAGAGACTATAATTATAGAAGAGCGTCACTATAAGCAAAGATAAGACTATTAGGAGGGACATGATGAATAGGAATCAAACCATGAAGGTACATAGTCGAAGGAAGTACTTTATCCTGCTGGCTCTAATTGTGTGTGCGTTTCTTACGGGATGCGCCTGCAAGCATGAGTGGGTGGAAGCAACCTGCACGGAACCTAAAACCTGCTCTAAATGTGGAGAAACAGAAGGAGAAGCGCTGGGGCATAACTGGGGAGAATGGGAGGTAAGTGTTGAGGCGACACCAGGGAATATTGGATTGAAAGCACGGACATGTTCTCGTTGCGCCGAAGAGGATACGGAAGTATACGAAATTGAGCGTATGTTCGAAGATGGACACTTGTTGATATCCCCGGTTGATTTTTGCAGGAACTTAGGAGTGAAGCTATATCGTTATTCCTTAGACGTTGGACTCAAAGGGGGAGACGATGAAATGATGGCAATTATCAATGCCCTTGATTCAGCCCATAAAGAAGGAGACACGCTTGCGATAATTGCTTTTTCTGACGGCACGAATGTATTGGGTGTGAGCGACAAAGATAGTTGCAACATAAAAGCTTTTACGGTGAGATTCATCACTGATGAAGAAGACGTTATTGCTCAGACGATAATGGGTATTGTTAGAGTGTGTGATGAATCCGTTGATGAAACATCCGCTGAAGAAATTGAAAAAGAAATAATGTCTGCATACCAATTAGACGATGTCTATCATGGAGATGGAATTAACTACGGTCTTATAAGGGTCAACGGAGAGTACTTTTTATTGGTGACGATTGACTAACACAGTTTTCAATAATAATAACAAAAACAGGCCACGAGGATATAACGTCCCCGTGGCTTGTTTCTTTTTGTAAACTTAGACTATTAGCGTAGAAATCTTGTCCTCTATCAGCGCAAGAGGATTAGGCATGCAATCAACATCAAAACCCGCTGGAAGGAAAGCATAGGGGAAAATACCTTTGGTTTTAATTAGATTGACTGCATAGCGGTAGGCGGGGGTGTTGATGGGATGATGTTCGGCAGCCAATTCCAAAACGTGTCTTGCTTTTGGGTTTCTTATAAGCTGCTTTGCCGTTTGGTATGTGTAAAAGTCGTGTAATTTATTACTGTGAAAAACACGGCCATAGACAGTGCAGATGGCTTCAAATGCGATATCGTAGGTAAAGAAATTGCAAAATGTACGCTCTATATGGTGCTTCTTACTTATGGCATCTAAAAGAGCATAGCTCGCCTGGACTTCTAGTCTAAGAATGTCTTTTGCAAAGGCATCATCCTCTTTGCTGATCTGACAGCCTCGCTTTCGCTGGTTGGCAATCCAGTCGGTCTTATCATAGAAATTCAGTGTGTAGTTTGTGCGGGTTTTTCTTCTGTAGTCAGAGGCTGTCTTGATATAGACACTGCCTGGCGTCTTATGTTCTATGGAGAAATTCCTGCGCTGCCTTGTATCTATTGTTTTATAGGCACGGTTAAGAAGATCGAGGTATGCCTGAACGAACTGGGTTTCCACGTTAAAACAGTAGTCGATTCGGGATACGGTAAAGTTGAGAATGTCCATTTGGATACCTGTGATTTTGAAAAGGTATTCGTTTACTTCGTTGATAAAACGATGTGTATCCCGCCCGTATAAATCGTCTACATTCAAGACTTGTGTATCATAAAACAGATTGATCAACTTTCCTGTGACAAGAAATCGCTGCGTTTCAACGAAATATCTAAGCTTCGCTGTGCGAATTTTCTTGTAGTAGAAATTTCCGGTATCTCTCTTTACCAATGACCATGTCATGGGAGAGAAGTTTCTCCTGGGAATATAAATTTGTATATACATAGATACATAATCTATCAAGCAACCGCCTCGTTTCTGAATTAAAAGTAATTTACTTTGTATTATTGCTGATTTTTCACACACTTATGTGCCTATTAAGGGGAGGTGAGATGAAAGCAATCAACTGTCGGTTTGTACAGATTTACCGCCGCTGAGTATCGCGGAAAGCTTGGCCGTTGTCGCAGCATTTGTTTCATCGCTTTGATGCGTATAGAGATCGGCAGTGATGCTTACGCTGGAATGACCTAAGAGCTTGGATACATCATAAAGAGATGTTCCTGCGTCATGGAGGAGTGTTGCTGCCGTATGCCGGTAATCGTGGAGGCGATAGTGAGAAAGGCCATTTTCCTTTTCAAACTTCCGAACCAAGTCGTTGAGGTAATTGGGACTATAGGGAGAGCCGTCTGCCTTGCCTACTACATAGAGGTGGTTCATATTTCGTATAGGCTGGTTGTGATTTTTTTGCTTAAGCTTGATGTTGGCAAAGACACTCAGGTAGTGCGGTGGGATGGCAATGGTTCGTATGGATGATTCAGTTTTGGGGCGCTTGACCTCTACCACACCGTTTACCTCGGTGCGGACTTCACAGATATGTATCAACCCCTTTTCGAGGTCAACATGCTCCCAACGCAAGCCTGAGACCTCTTCGCGCCGCATGCCCAGCGCCAGTAACAGCACAAGCGGTTCTACCTTTGTCCCCTCAGCCTTAGCAATTACGTCTGTGGCAAGCTGTTCTGGCATGGCTTTTGCACAGGAAGGAGTTTTTCTTGGTGGGTCTAAACAAGCGATAGGGTTGATTGGTATAATACGATCACGGACAGCTCTGTTTAGGACGCTTTTCAGAAAATCATAATGCTTGCGTCGGGTATTGGCAGCCAACTTTTTTGTTGTATCCAAGTATCGCAAATAGTCAATAATGTCTCGCTCGGTTATGCTTTGAACAGGCCTTTCTTCAAAGAGCTTGTAAGCATGAAGGTGTTTCTCAAACTTGTGGTACTCGGCCAAAGTTGCTTTTTCACGCCCGGCAATCTCTTTTGCCTGAATATAGTTGTCTATACATGTGAAAAGGGTGTCTCTCGTGGGCTTGGTTACCATATCTGCCCGCTTTTCACGTTCAAAAGCATTGCGGGCGGCAAGAGCTTCTTTCGCGGACGAATACGATTTCTCTCGCTTGATTGGCTTTTTCGTCTTGGGGTCTAAACCGTAGTAGAAAACAACGTAATACTTGCGCTGGCTCTTTTTGTAGTAAACGTTTTTACTAATAGGGACACGATCCTTTTCGGAGTTCTGTATTATCTCCTGAGTACTGCTATAATGTCGTCTTGGTTCTTTTCCTGCCATATAATTCCTCCTTTTTTCGCTCCTTGGGGCTGACTAGTATACACGGTTTCTGCAATCTGTCAAGAGCTTTCGACCTGTTTTCGACCAGAAAATTTCTATACACAAAATAGGCGCAAAAATACCCACCATACCGCAAGATATGGTGGGTATATGGTGGAGGCGAGGGGAGTCGAACCCCTGTCCGAAAGCGCTTTAACAGGACTTTCTCCGGGCGCAGTTACGATTTAGACATTCCCTCCTCGACGCGGCACGCAACAGACGCGGCGATTCAGTAGAGTCATGATGCGTGGGCGGGGCAACTCTTACCCGCCGCACGGACGCC
>OIYS01000655.1_pt1 | contig 22301 bp, 26 predicted proteins | sample 1588271 | NCBI WGS metagenome assembly OIYS01 (sample SAMN03283286) | human gut metagenome | biome: human-associated habitat; material: feces | host: Homo sapiens | place: Peru | collected 2012
AATTTTATTTTTTCCTCCTTTAAATATTTTCATAACTTTTTTAGTAAACGCTTAACATGAGTATTAGTTTTTTCAAAATTATGATCTCCTTACCTTGAATTATATCATATTTCTTAATATTTTTATAATTACTTGCTATTTGTTAATTTTCCATTAAAACACAATTCTTTTATTTTGTTATCGTGTTGCTTTGAAATAATTTCTGTTAACTCCCAATCATACTTATTTATAAATGGTTGAAACATTTGTAACTTGTAATCTGGAAATGTTATGAGAGGCTTTGTTGTACCTAAAAATTCTAGTGATTTTTCAAGTAATTTTGCACCTATATGATTGTTTCTATATTCTTCTTTTACATATAAGGTACATATTTTTTTCTCATCTTTATCCCTTTTTAAGCAACACATGGCAATTATTTTGTTTTGATCTTCTAGTCTTACAAAAAGTATTTCTCCTTGTGAAGTAAAAATTCTAGGAATGTGTTTATGATAATACCACTTCTTATAATTTGGATAATTTTCACTAATAAAGTTTGTAAATTCGTAAATTTGTTTTGTTAATTTTGTAAAATCTTTTTCATTTAAAACTTTGGCATAATTTTTAAGACTTTCTATTTTAATCATTTATTCCAACTCCATAATAATTAAATTAATTCAATTTCTATACATAAAACTCCACACTCATTCTGTTTTTCCTTGGGATAATACTTTTCTAAATCGGCAAGAAGTCTTTTTTTAGTTATTGATTTATCAGCAAGTACAGAAATATCATAATCTTTAATCATATCTTCAAAAGATTTATACCTCATAAGTTTAACAACTTTCACTTCAAAAGATTCATTTAAATCAGGTTCTTTTAAAAATATAATCTTATCATTTATTTTAATATTTTTTCTTTTTTCATCATTTAATCTAATTTCAACTCTTTTTGTTCCATGTAATATATAATTATAATATTCTGGTTGTAATTTCATTTCATGTATCATGATTATTCCTCCAATTCTTTTATTAAAGCCGTATTTTTACCTCTTTCATTTAAATATTCATCTACAACTTTAAAGTTATTTTTTAGCATATTGTTTAACGAATAAATATTGGCAGTACACACTTTTGTAAATATATATTTTTTATTAATACTTTTACAATAATTATCTAAAAGATCCATCATTTCTCTTTGAAGTCCATGTCCAACATAATCTGGACTTACCATTATTGGTCCTAAAGAACCTACTAGATTTTCATCTAAATTTACATTATGTTTTAATAATGTTTTCATTTTTATTGGAATATAAAACATTGAACAAACTAGATTTTCATTATCATAATATAACCATATTTTTCCTCCAGTAAGTAATATTTCTTCAATCTCTTCTTTTGTAAATGTTCCAAGCCACTCTGGATGAATCATACTATCTCTTACATATTTATATAGTTTTAAATAATCTTCTAAATTTACTTTTTTATTTTCACATTTAAATTTTTCTAACATATTAACCCCATATTTTCTTTATATCCATTAAACCTCTTGTATGATATCCTTCAGATTCATAAAACTTAATAGCATTTTTATTATAAGCAAACACTTCTATACTAATATATTCACATCCAATACTCTTAAAATATTTTTCCATTACTTGCATTAGTTTCTTGCCAATACCTTTACCTCTTATTTCTTTAGCAACAACAAGTTCAGTTACTACTCCACATTTTGGACATTTATAATCTAAATAATCATATTCATCATATTTTCTAACTGCTCCCATTATTAAGCCAATTACTTTTTCATCTTCAATAGCTAAAAAACATTTACCATTATTTTCATTTACTTCTTCTAAATCTAATAATGCCATTTTATCTTTGTATTCTGGATGCAATTGATCTAAATTATCTTCATCAATTGTTAAAATATATTCTTCTAACTCCACTAATAAATTTTTTACATCATTAAGATATTTTTCTTCATATTCTATTATTTTCATATTTTCTCCATTTTTAAACTATTTACATACTTATTAAAATCTTTAAAAGACAACCCACTTTCTATATTATAAATTTCTGTTAAAGGTCTAGGAATACCTTCAGAAAGTTCAATATAATACTTATTTATCTTTTCTTTTGCAACACTTTCACTTTCATACTCATATATTCCGATATTATACCAATTTGCATGCTCTATATGATAAACTTTATTATTAATAAAACATAATATAAAAGCATGCATATGTTCTTCTTTATCTAATTCATTAAAGTCGTCTGGTTCATAAATTCTTGTTACAAACATTTTATTAGTTACATTAATTTTATTTAGTAAATAATGTATTAAATTAACTTGTTCAATACAAGTTCCAATTCCATGAGATAAGATATCATAAATAGACATAGTTCTATATAATTTTCTAAAATTTTTCATATTGCCAATATGTTCTTCACCATTTATATCAAGCCATCCATATCTTATATTATTTTTCATAAAGTCTAAAATGTCATAAATATTATTTATTTTTGTTATATCTGGTAATGCTTTATTTGTATTTATTCTTACAATAACTCCATCAACATCATTATCAAATTTTTTCCATTTTGTTTCTTTGTAAATTTCAAACCCTAAACCCAAAAATAATTCTAAAGTATGCTCTCTTTCTTTTTCAAAAGTATCATATAAATATTTTATTCCATTTTTATTTGCTTCACGAACTAATAACCTTAACGCATCTTTTGCATATCCTTTACTTCTGTATTTAGATTCTATCAAAATTCCACATTCATAAATATCATCTATTTCATTATAATGATAATTTACATATCCAATATACTCATTAATATCACAATCTTTTATATAAGCGAAATATCTTTTATCATCACTTAATATCTTAAACCAATTTTCTTTATTAAACTCTATACAACCAGTTTTATAATCATAACCACTATATGTTACCTCATACCCAGCATTATAACTCATTGTTTTTGTATCACTTTCTAATTTTTCTTTATAAAAATATTCATTCTCCTTAGGAATAACTAACTTAATATTTTTCATTATACTCTATCATAACCCCACCAATCAGGGATTAATTCCTTTAACTTAACAATTTTTTTAGTTTTTTCATTCATTAGTATTTCCATATCTTTACTATTTTTAGAAAGTTGCATTAAATATTCTCGACATGCTCCACAAGGAGATCCTACTTCTCCGCGTGAATCAATACAAACCAATTTTAAAATTTCATTTTCACCATTTGTTATCATATTAACAATAGCATTTCTTTCTGCACACATTCCAAGTGAACAAGAGGTATCGATACATACTCCGGTATAAATATGATGATTTTTAGTAAGAATTGCTGCTCCAACTCCTCCGGCACTAATCATTCCCGAAACTTCTCTACTATCTCTTACTTTTTTAGCTTTTTCATATAATTCATCCCAAATAGTATCTTCACAATATAAATATTCAATATGAATTGCATAAACTCCATAATTCTTTATTGCATCTTTATAACCATCTAACTTATAAACATTTTTAATTGCTTCATCATAATTATTTGTACTTGATGTTGTATATCTAGTTCCTTCTAAAGTTAATAATTCTTCAAGGGTTTTATAATAATTTACTTCTTTTACTTCCGCATAAAAAACACCTAAATTTTTACTTGTAAATTCTATGATATCATTTATTTTAATCTTACCATAATCTATTTTTTCATCTTTATTTGCCCTAATTTCAATTTTTTTAGTTTTATTTTTGATAGCTAAGGCGGCTCTATCATTAATATTTAATTTGTATATCATTTTTCCTCCATCTTCAAAAAAATTCTGCGTAATGCAGAATTTCATCTAAACCAAAAATGATATTTAAATATATTAAATAGACAAAAGTGTGATTAATTCTGCATTACAATTTTTAATTATTTGTAAATTCTTCATCTTAATCACACTCCTTTCATTGAATAACTTACAATACCAATATATTATATATTATTCACTGTGTCAATATTTTTTCATGTTTATTTAATTTTTTTTCAAGAATCATAGTCTTTACACTCATTCCAATTCCTTCATAAAACTTAATGGCTTCATCATTGAAGGCCCAAACATTAATTCAATCGAAGAACAATTATTTTCTTTAGCTATTTTTTCCATTTCTTGCATTAAAATTTTTCCGATGCCATTCTTACGATGATTTACATCCACTACCAAAGCATCAATAAATAATACTTTTCTATAATTTGTATAATTATTTTCTAACTTTTCTTTGATTAAATACACTATGACTCCTACAACTATATTATTAATTTCTGCAACTATTATATTGTTTATATTTTTATTAAATTCTTCTTTGTCGAAAATTTCACTATCTTTATGTATTTCACTTCTTTTATTGTGATGTAAATCTTGAACGCTTTGCATAAGTTTTTTTTACATAAATATAATCATTAACATTAACTTTCCTTATTTGCAACATTTCTTTCATTTATACTCCTTTTTTAAATTTCGAACTCCAATACTTCACCATTTTTAGGAAAAAAAGATAAAAAGTCAGTTTTTTCATCATATCCAATAATATTAAAATATAAAGCTTTAATAAATGCTCCATGAGATACAATTAAAATATTTTTATTATCATAAGTTTTATTCACATAGTCTAAAAAATTTTTAGCTCTTTTTAAAACTTCTTTAATGGTTTCTATACCATATTCATCGTAATCAAGTTCATAATCCCAACTGTTTTTGGTAGCCTCATGATTAAAAAGTTTTCCTTCAAGAGTCCCAAAACCACGCTCAACTATTCTATCATCAATTATTAAATTAATTTTGTTATCTGTAATAATTTTGGCAGTTTCTAATGCTCTATTTAATGGAGATACTATGCAAATATCTATTTTATTTGTATCAATTTTATCTCGTAAGGCTTTTGCTTGATTAATACCTTCTTCATTTAAAGAAATATTTGTTTTTCCTTGACATCGACCTTCTTTATTCCAATCTGTTTGTCCATGTCTTACTATATAAACTTTATTCACATATCCTCCCTATTTAAAGCTTTGTTTTGCTAGTATTATCTATAAGTTTTTCTACTAATTCATCTACAGAATTAATTTCTAAACATCTATTATCACTAAACTTAATAGTGGTATATTCATCTACTTTTACGACTTTTAGCCCAGCATTTAAAGCTGATATAATTCCTCTTTTTGAATCTTCAATTGCAATTGTTTCAAAAGTATTTTTTTCTAATGTTTTTAATGCTTTTAAATATGCTTCACTATTTGGTTTTAAATTTATTACATCTTCTCTAGCAATAATACAAGAAAACAAATCTTCTATTTTTAATGTTTCAATTAGTATATTAAGATAAATTCTTTTACATGTAGTAACTAATCCTATTGTATATCCTTTTTTCTTTAATATTTTTAAGTTTTCAAACTTTTTTACCACTTCATCTGATTTAACTAAATTTGAAAATTTTTGTTTATAACAAGAATAAACTTTATCCATAATCTCTTCGTTAGTTACATTTTTTATAGTCTCATAAGAAATTCTTAATGTATCAAGCAATGTGGCATTTTTATCTAACTCGCATTTTTTATATAAATTTTCATTAATGATAATTGAATAATTATGAAATAAGATATCATAAAAAGCTTTATAAAACTCTTTTTCTGTATTTATTAAGGTTCCATCTAAATCAAAAAGTAATGTATTTATTTTTTTAAAATCAATCATTTTCTAATACTTCTTTTAATTCGATTTGGGCTTTCTTTACAAAAAAGTTTGTTTTATCAATTGGTAAATTGTAGCTTAATAAATCTTGTTTCAATTCATCAATATTTTTATTATCATTTTCATTAGATTCCATTTCAATACAAATATATTTATCATTTACAAGTTCTATGGCTAACTTATTTTTATTATTTTTGTAAACAATACAATTGTCACTAATTGTAAATATTTTTTTATATTGTATAGCTTCCATAAATTTAATGGCTTTATTTATATCTTCAATTGGACATTTAACTTTTCCTTGTTCTAATATATCACCATTATTATCATATTTTTTATATTTATATAACAATTGTTTTTCAAAACCAACGATGTCTCTGACTAAAATGCAATTTTTCAAAATATCAAGGTAATTCATGTTAGAAATATCAACTCTTTCATCTAACATGTATACATCATTTACTAGATATTCTTCTTCGATTTTAAAATCTTTTTCATATAATTCTTTTTGTAAGGCATCATAATCTGTTTTAACTAATACTGTAATTTCATTATCTATTTCCATATTATTTTATCCTTTCATACTCTTCTAGAGCTATAATCATATCTCTTGATATTACTTCATTTTTCTTATGATTGGGAATATTTTCTTTTATGATTTTTATAGCATTATCTAAATCGATATTGATTAATTCAAAATGTTTTTTTAGTTCATTTTCAGTATAATTAACATTTTCTAAATCAGGTAATTTATTAGTTTTAACAGCGTAATAATAAATATCACTTTCTCTATTTTCACCAATTTCTGGGTAATCTTTATTTAAATACATTATTTTTAGGAATGGTTCATTTATTGTTTCATTATCTAACTTTATACCAGTCTCTTCTTGTACTTCTCTTTTTAAAGTATCAATTAATTCTTCATTATCTTCTTTATGTCCTCCGATAAACATATAACATCCTTCTTCATTACCAATTAGTAACTTACTATTATTTATTAATAATACTTTTATTCTTACACTTATACTTGTAACATCACTCAATTCTAAATTATCATTATTATATATTATTTCTTTCATTATTTTATCAGCTCCTTAATTAATTTTAGTGACTTTTTCTTTATCCACTTTAAAACAATCTCCGACTAACTCAATACTTTTATTATTAATTCTTATAAATGAATCATTCGGCAAGGCAATTAAAGATTTTATTTTACTTACCATTTTTACTTCTTTTAAAAATTCAATATTGTTTATATCAAAATGAGGATAAACATTTATATTTGTTAAACCAAGTCCTTTATAATTTTCTATTTTTTCATTATTGTCATTATAATAAATTGCTTCATTACTCGAATTGATTGCACCAGCACTTACTCCGATTACAACACTTGCATTATTAATAATACTTTTTAAATTGATATTATTTATAATTTCTATTTGATTAACCGGATTACCTCCCATTAAGAAGATAACGTCATAACTCTTTAATTCATCGTCTAAACCAGTCAAATGACTTTCATTAAAACTAATCTCAATATTTTTAAACCAATTAACAATTTTATCTTTATAAATAATATATTTTTCTTTGTCATAATCACCAGGTACAAATAAAATACTCTTACAATTTTTTAAATCTTTACTTAAATATTTAATTTGTTGTTCATTAAAACCATTTGCTTTATCAATATTACTAAACAAATACTTTATCATTTGTAGACTCCTACTTTTCCAAATAATTCTACTTCATTATTTTCTCTATTTAAAATTAATGCGCCATCATTATATATTGCATAAAGTGGTTTATTTTTTTCTTTAGCTATTTTTTCTAAAGAATTTAAATATAATCTATTATTTATAGTGTGAACATCTATATAAAACGGATCATTTAAAACACCAAAACCATCATACCAAGCGAAGTATTTATAATAATTATTTCTAGCAGTTATAAAATATCTTTTAAATTGTAAGCAAGCCCCGGCAGATTCTCCAATTATTATTCCTTTAAAATGTTTTATTTCATAAAGTATTTCAGTTTCTTGCACAACTTTACTAAAAAACATTTCGGGATTACCACCAGGTAAAACTAATAAATCTGCACTATTTATAATATTTTTAAAATTAGAAGTATCTTTTTCATAACAATTTAAAATAGTTATATTTTCTTTTTTTATGCCCAATTCTAATAAAGAGTTTATATATTTATTATACTTTTTTTCTCCTTCTTTAAAATATTCATTTACTAACCTTTCATAATCAAGTTCAGTTGGAAAAGCCCAAGGGATAACTACAACTTTCATATTTTCATTAACTATTTCTTTTAACCTATCCTTTATTAAAGGAAAACCAAACTCAATTTTACTTAATAATACACTATACATAATATCACCTTCACTCTATCTAAATTATATTATAGAATTAAAATATTGCCAAGCTTTTTATCTTGTAATCATAATTAATTCATGCAAAGCTCTAGTCATTGCTACATAAAGAAGTTTCATATCAAGCATATTTTCTCTATCAAAATCCATATCCATAACTATGCAAGAGTCAAATTCTAATCCTTTTGATGTATAACTTGTTATAACACTTACACCAGGAACATTTATTGATTTTTTACTCTTACATATAATTGCAATGTTACTATACCCACAATCTTTTAAAGATTTTATTTTTTCAAGCAGGTTAATTTCATTATATTTAATAAATGATACTTCAGGTCCATGTCTTAAAAATGATTGAGCCTTACCAAATCCATAAAGAGAAGATATTTTATTAGCACTATCCATAATTTCACATGTTGTACGATAGCTCTTATCAAGGGGCAAAATATTGATATCATTATTATAAATAATACTTTTTACTTCTTCCCAATTATCAATAGATTGATAAGAATATATAGATTGTGCTAAATCTCCGAATATACTAAATGTAGCATTTTTAAATAAATTTTTAATAACAAAATAATGAAATAAGCCAAAATCTTGAGCTTCATCTAAAACAACATGAATATATTTATCATTATTTTTATAACCATAAAATTTTAGATTAATATACACTAGTGCTGGTAAATCTTCATACCCTAAAGTCTTTTTATTTATTCTTTTTATATTCTCTTCTTTATTTAATGGATAATCACTAAACCTATCAAAACTATTAATAAAATTACGATATATTGATAAAGGTTTTATCGTATAATCTTTAAAATAATCTTTTAATATTGAGTCCATATTTTTTAGTTTTTTATTGAATTCTTCAGTTACGTCTAATATTTCTTTTTTTCTTTTTTCATCAGTACTTGTTAAATATTCTTCTCTATAAATATTCCAATAATTGTTTTTTATAGTGTCTTCGTGTTTTTTTATATAACTTTTTGCATACTTAGTAAATTCATTAATTCTTTCAACAATACCTAAAGACTTCTTAATAATAAATTTTTCTATTGTATCTTCTTTAAACAAGGTATAATCCATAAGTTTAATTGGTCCATGAACAATACTTTCTTCTAAATCATTAATATATTCTTCCACAATATCTTTATATAATAATGATGACTTAAATTTTATTATACTTGTATCCATTTTATCTAAAACATTTTCTAATATTTCTGACTGATCTATGATATTTATTTTTTCTTTTAAATAATTATTTACAATATCTAAAAAAGTATATTGACTGACATTAAATACATCTAAATCTGGTAAGACACTAGAAATATATTTCATAAAATAACTATTTGGTCCGATTACTAAAAAAGCATCTTCATTATATTTTTTTTGTTCAGTATATACTAAATATGCAATTCGATGTAATGCCACAGTTGTTTTACCTGAACCTGCTGCCCCTTGAATAATATTATTTTCTTTTAATGGTTTTCTAATTATGGCATTTTGTTCACTTTGAATTGTTGAAACAATATTTTTTAGTCTTTTATCTATATTATTTTCTAAAAAAGGTTTTAATAATTCATCATTAGATATTGTATTAACATCTTGGAAATTTATTAGTTTTCCTTTTTCAATTGTGTATTGTCTTTTTAATTTTAAAATACCTTTTTCAAGACCTGCCGGGGATGTAAATTGGACACATCCCACATCAGAATCATAATAAAGGGCGGAAATCGGAGCTCTCCAGTCTACGGTTATAGCATTACCAGCATCATCAAGGACTCCAACTTTACTTATGTAACAAATAAATTCTTCAGCATTATCATTTTTAAAATCAATTCTTCCAAAAAAAGGATTATTGATTTGTTTTTTTAACATTGTTAATTTATTGTTATACTGATCAATTAATGCTGAATATAGAAGTGGATTTTTTTTATGTTCTTTAATTGCATTTTGAATTTTTATTTCATATTCGTGTGTTAAATCATTAAATGTATTTTTTATTTCTTCTAACTTTTTTGTTTCTTTATCAAATTCCATTAACTACCAGCTCCTTCATAATTGTTTATACATTTTTTAAATAATAAAACTGCTACTACAAAAATTATCAAAGTATATAATGGGCTTATTAAAAACCAAATGTTATTACTTTTTCCTAAAATAAATTTTAAAGGATAAAAATTTACACAAGCCAAAGGCACTAAAAATGTAAACAGTAACAAAACTTCTTTTTTAAACATATCCATTGGATATTGGCCAAATTCTTTACTTCCATCTGTAAATATATTCATAAATTCTAATCCTTCGATAGTTTTAAAACAAAAACAAGCTGAAAATATAAATATTGAAGTATAAATTAAAGCACTAAACAAGAGTAAGCTAAACATATAAAGATATCCTAGAATACTTATCTTATAATCTAAATTAAAAATTCCAATAATAAATAAAATTAAACTAGCAATCACCCTACTTATTTTGGTAAATTCTAGGTTACTTCCAAATACAGACATGAATATACTTCGAGGTCTAATTAATAAAATATCTAACGAGCCTTTTTTTATTAATTCTGAAAATTTATCAAATCCTCTGGCAAAAGTTTCTGCTAGACTAAAGCCAAATTGAACAATAGCAATTGCAATAATAACCTCATAAATATTATAATCATTTAGAAATTTGAATTTGTTCATCAAAATTACTACCATAAAGGAACTTAAACTAACTGTAATAAGTTGAGAAATTAAAGTCATAATAAATGAAGATTTATATTCAAGTTCACTTTTTAAATACATGGAAATATATTTTAATACTAATTTCATATTAACCTCCTTGTATAAATACCTTTCTTAAAGATTTTTTTACGATTAAGTTTCCTATAAAAACTAATATAAATATCCAAATTAATTGTATAAAAATTGAATAACTTCCTTCAAGAATACCAATATTTCCAGAATAAATTCTATATGGTAAATCACTTATAAATCTAAATGGCAAAAAGTAAGTACTTTTTTGTATAAATGCAGGTAACATTACAACAGGTACTAAACTTCCAGCTAAAAAATCCATTATTGTAGTTAATATACTTCCTATTCCAGATGCATTATAAGTATAAAAACCTATGGTATAAATAAGTAAATTTAATGCTGAAACTAAGAAAATGCCTAAAATAAATGTAATAATAAATAAGAAAAAACTTACAAAACTATATGGCAAAGGTAAACTATAAGGTTCCGGTAAAAGAAAAGCTAAAATCATAACTGGCAAAAACTTTAAAATACCATTTGATACCCTTTTAGTAATTACTTTTACATACCACCAATAATAAAGATTATATGGTCTTACAATTTCATACGCAACACTACCATTTTTTATAGCATCTGTTATTTCTGGAAAAGCAAATCTAACTCCTAGAAATGATAAAAATGCTTGATAAAGCCAAAGATAAGCTATAGTTTCTTTTAAACTTATTCCCACATTAACACCTGAAGAAAAAAATGCAATATAAATAAATAACATCATAAATCCCCAGAAAAATTGGGTAGCAATACCTGCTAGGGCTGCTGCTCTGTATTGAAAAACTGTCATTAGTCTTAATTTAAAATATTTTATATAAAGACTCATAAACCTAATTCTTGATATAAATCATAAATTATATCATCAATTCCTTTTTCAATTATATTTACATCTTTTATTTCACAAACTTTTGAGTATTCCAAAGTTATAGATGAAACACTAATCTTTTTTGTATCAATTAAAATTCTAACAACATCTTTTTCTTTACTAACAATTTTGGTATTTTTAATATCAGGTATTTTTTTTAAATCACTAAAAAATATTTCTACAATTTTATTTTTAGTATATTTTTCTTTGATATCTTTTATATCTCCGTCATAAAGTTTTTTTCCTTTTCCAATAATGATTAATCTTTTGGCTAGAGATTCAATATCTTTCATGTCATGAGTAGTAAGAATTATGGTTACATTTTTCTTTTTATTAATCTCTTTAATAAAGTTTCTTACAGTTACTTTACTTACAGCATCTAAACCAATTGTGGGTTCATCTAAAAATAATATTTTAGGGTCATGCAATAGTGATGCAACCAATTCACACTTCATTCTTTCTCCGAGACTTAATTGTCTAACTGGTTTTTTTATGATTTCTTCAAGATGCAAAATACTTACTAATTCATTTTTATTATTTTCATATAATTTATCTGGTATCTTATAAATTTCTTTTAATAAATCAAATGAATCTTCAGCTGGTATGTCCCACCAAAGTTGACTTTTTTGACCAAATACAACCCCAATATTTTTGACATATTTTACTCTGTCATCGTTGGGATTCATCCCTAGAGCTTTAATTTTTCCACTATCTGGTTTAAGTATTCCTGTTAACATTTTAATAGTTGTACTCTTGCCTGCTCCATTTGGTCCAATAAGGCCAACTATTTCTCCTTTTTTTAGTTCAAAAGAAATATCATCTACAGCTTTAACTTCATTATATTCTTTTTTTAGGAATGATTTAAAAGCATTTTTTAGACCACTATTTCTTATGGCAACCTTATATTTTTTTGTAAGATTGCTTACTTTTAATATGTTCATCTACACCTCCTTAACACGCAAAAAAAGTCATTATTATTTAGATACCATATAATAAAATGACTTTAATCTTTAAAAACTATTCCTTTCGCGCTAAAACAAATATATCAAACAATATTTATTTTGGCAAGGGTAATTTATTATTTTTCTTCTAAAATTGCTTTAATTCTTCTTACACCAGCACTTGATGCTTCTTCTTTTTTTATTTTAAAGTGGCCAAGTTCACTAGTATTTTTAACATGTGGTCCTCCGCATAATTCTTTAGAAATATCTCCGATAGAATAAACTGTAACAATATCTGGGTATTTTTCAATAAACATACATTCTGCTCCACTTTTGATAGCATCTTCTTTAGCCATTTCTTCAACAGTTACATCTAGTCCTTCTTTAATCCATTCATTTACTAAATTTTCTGCTTTTTGTTTTTCTTCATCACTTAATTTGTGATCACAGCTAAAGTCAAAACGCATTCTTTCATCAGTGATGTTGCTTCCCTTTTGGTGAACTTCTGGACCAACCACTATTTTTAAAGCTGCATTAAGTAAGTGTGTTGCTGTATGATATTTAGTTTCTATTTCACTATTTCCAGCAAGACCACCTTTAAATTTACCTGCTGATGCTGTTCTTGATAATTCTTGATGAGCCTTAAATTTTTCTTTAAATCCATTAACATCAACATTAATTCCAGCATCATGTGCAAGTTCTTCAGTTAACTCAATTGGAAAACCATAAGTATCATATAAATGAAATGCCGTTTCTCCATCAATATCTTTACCACTTACTTTGGCAAATTCTTTCAAGCCTTTTTCTAAAGTTTTATTGAATTTTTCTTTTTCATTTTTTAAAACTTCTAGAACAACTTTCTCATTACTTTCAAGTTCACTATAATACTTTTTGTATTTAGAAATAATCAATTTAGCTATTTGTTCTTCCCAATTACTATTTATATCAATATTTAATTTCTTGGCATGTCTTATTGCTCTTCTTATTAATCTTCTTAAAATGTAACCTTGATCTGTATTACTTGGTTTAATGCCTGATGGATCAGCACTAATAAATACTGCAGTTCTTATATGATCGGCGATGATTCTCATGCTTTCTTCATTGCCTTCATATGGTAAGTTAGATATTTTACTTATTAAATCAATTACATCACTCCATATACTTGATTTATAGTTATCATTTACACCTTCTAGAACAGCTGTAACCCTTTCAAGTCCCATTCCTGTATCAACGTTTTTCTTTGGAAGTTCTGTTACATTACCCGTTTCATCTTTATAATATTGCATAAATACATTATTCCAAATTTCAACCCAACGTTCATCTTCTGGATCAAAAACTTCAGGAATTTCATCATTACTTCTAAAGTAAAATATTTCTGTATCAGGACCACATGGACCAGTTGCTCCGGCGATCCAAAAGTTGTCTTCCACTGTTCTTGCTATTCTTTCTTTTTTTATTCCTAAACTTAACCATTTATTATAACTTACTTCATCAAAAGGAATTAAATCATTACCCGCAAAAACTGTAACAGCAAGTTTTTCAACTGGTATATTTAAATCCTTTGTTAAAAGTTCAAAACTCCAGGCAATACTTTCATCTTTAAAGTAATCCCCTAAAGACCAATTCCCTAACATTTCAAAAAATGTATGATGTGTTGTATCTCCGATTGAATCTAAATCGTTTGTTCTAATGCACTTTTGATAATCACAAAGTCTTGTGCCATAAGGATGAGGTTCTCCCATTAAATATGGAATTAAAGGTTGCATCCCTGCAGTGTTAAATAAAACTGATGGATCATTTTCAGGCACCACCGGTGCACTGGGTATTTGTTTGTGATTTTTACTTATAAAAAAGTTAATAAATAAATCTTTTATATTCATTCTAATCCCTCCAATATCTTAAATACTTTTTCTTTTGTTTTTTCTAAATCATCATTTGCTATGATATAATCAAATTCATAATAATTTTCTAAAGCTCTTTCTGTTATATCACTTTGTTCTTCAATAGTAAGATTACTTTTTGAAAATTGATTTATTACAAGTATACTAATTGCTTCATCGAAATTTTCTTTCATGTCTTCAAATTCAAGTGGCATTCTTGCATCACTAATAATTACAACATCTGCATATCCTTCATATAATGCAATGTCTTCGATCATTCTTCGAGTTAAAAATCTTTCATCATAACTTCTAATTTTAGCCCCGAAAGTTTGTAAAAATCTGCGTGGCTTGTTTTGACTTACACCATCCCAATCAGTTAGTTCTTTAGCAAACAACTTAATGTATTTACTAAATTCTGTTGTTACACATTTTTTTAACTTATAAATGTAATATTCTTCAATCATCTTGGCAACTTCATTTTTGCCACATCCACTTTTTCCCCCGACTACAAATATTTTCATAAAATCAATCCTTTCTAAAATAAAAAAGGATGGTCCAAAAGGAGTCATAAATGACGGTACCATCCTTTAATTAACTTAATTTTGATAACGGAATAACCCGATTAATCTCTGTAAGTAGCAATTATTTAAACTTTCTATTAGTTTTCATCAACCACTAACTTTCTATAAGAACTTTTAAATAACATCTCACATCAACGATTACATTTATAAATATACACATATTTTTTAATCTTGTCAAGTTAAACGATATTCATTTTTAACACTTGAATTTACATCTTACTAAAGTATAAAATATTGGATAAACAAAATATTTATAAATATTTCATAAGTAATATATTTTATCATATTATTTTTTCTTCTTCATTTTCTCTTTGAAACAATTCAAATTTTTCTATAATAAATTCAAGTATTGCTTTTATAACTGACATAATTGGAGTTGCAAGTATCATACCTACTATACCAAAGAAATGTCCAAAAATAAGGAGACCACAAATAATTATTACTGGGTGTAGATTGGTAGCTTTGCTCATTACTATTGGTTGTAATACATAAGATTCAATTAATTGAACTATACATGCAATGATAAATACTCCAAGACCAATTAGTGGACTTTGCGTTAATCCAACTACAGTTGCAACTGCAGTTCCTAAATATGGTCCAATATATGGGATTAAATCTGTAATACCACAGAATAATCCAAATAATAAAGCTGATTTTAATCCTATAATTCCAAAACCTATGGTATCACATATAAATACCATACATGCTACAAGCAATGTTCCATTTACACATTTTCTAACTTCTGATCCTATTTTTTCAACTAGGGATGCCACTTCAACTTGATGTTTTACAGGTATGATTTTAAGAAGTAAATTTGTAACATTATCAAAATCAAATAACATATAAAGACCAATGATAAGTCCGAAGAAAATAGTTCCAAGACCACTAACTAAATTTGACATTAAACTTACAATGGTTGTTGGTAAATTACTTGATATACTTGTACCATATTTTGTTATAGCATCTAATACATTCGTCTTTACGGCTTTCATATCAAAGGCTTCGGTATCTAATTTGTCAAAAATATTATTAATAAAATCAGTGATTTTACTTAAAATACTAGGTAACGTTTTTATAAGTTCATTTAATTCATTGTATATAATGGGAATAAAAATTCTAAAAAACACTAATAAAAATACTATAAAAATGACATATACAATCATTGAGGCGAATATTCTAGATATTCCTTTTTTGGTTAATCGATCAACTAACGGAGCAAATAACCATGCCACAACAAAACCAATAAAAAGTGGTGCTAGAACATTTAGAACTCCTCCTAAAAATTTGAATGCCCCTAGTTCTTTTAGAAGAATTGTTCCAGCAAGTATTATGCCAATTATTAAAATAATAAAAAGTAATTTTAAAATATTTTTGCTTAAATAAATTATTTCATTTAAACCGCCGGTGTCTATTTCATTTTTTTTCTTAAACATAAAATCACTTCCTAATTATATTATAATACAAAACTAGTAAAAAAAACAGCATTTTTATGCTGCTTTGTCACGAATTCTTTCTTTTTGGGCTTTTATTTTTATTTCCTTATTTTGAAGTTCTATTAGATAAACTATGAATTTTCTTAATGTAAGATATGGCAAGTTAAATAATATATCTATAGCTAAATCCATATTATTGTTTTTGATAGCTAGAATAAAACTATCTTCAATTACTTTATCTTTACAAATTGCTCTAAATTTATTTATAACATTATTTAATGATTCTTTATTTTCTTGTAGTTTGCTTAAAAATGAGTCTATTCTAAAATTATTGTAAAAATCTTTATCTATGACGGGTATTGGATTATGCTTTTGATTATCTTCGATAACTAAAGAACCATTTAAATACTTTTCATTTGCTAAATTGGCTCTTCTTATAGAATTAAGAAGCTCTTCTTTTGTAAAATACATTGTAAAAGAATCTATATCACTTAAAGTAGATGGATTGTAGCCATTAGCAATATCAAGTTTTGAAATATCAATAAAAATGTAATCCCCGATTCTTGCCATTAGACTTAAAAAATGTTTTTGTTCTTCTTGCTTTTTCATATCATCACATATACTTTCTCTTCAATAAAGAAGATATTATTTTATCATAAATGTAATTGGTATGTCAAATTAATAACAGCTTTTTTTTAGAAAAAAACATTTATTTTCTAAATTTATTTTTTTTATTTCTTCTTCAGATAATCCAGTTACATTAACTATTTTTTCAATGGGAATATTTTCTTTTAATAAATTTATTATCATTTCTAATTTTGCTTCAGCTAAAACTTCTTTTCTTGCAATATTTCTTTCAGTATTTTGAATGTATTTTTCATCTTCTTCCGGAGTTATATCATATATGAATACATCATCTTTATTTAATCTTTTCAATTTATCAACACTTTCCTTAACACTAGAGTTATTTATATCACTACAATACTTCTCTAAATCTTCTTTATTCTTTATTCCTAGCATTGTTAATAGTGGTTTTTCTCTAGCACTTTTCATATCATTTTATCCCATTTCTAGGGAAATTTAAAAATTAAAAAAAGAGCATTTTTTTGCTCTTAAATACTTTTTTAGAAGCCTCGGCCTCCGCCGCCTCCGCCTCCAAAACCGCCACCAGATGAAAATCCTCCGCCATGTCCTCCGAAAGATCCACCTGATGCACTAGCACTTTCTCTAGTAATTGTGGCTTGAGCGCCTTGATATGCTTGATTTATTGAGTGATTAATAGATGTTGTTAAATCATAATTATTAATAAATACATAATTATCACTATACATATCAGTTAATTCTAATTCTTTTATTTTGACATTCATAGCTTTCTCAACTTTATCAGCTAAACCAAATATTGTTGCATAAACTAAATATCTTTCCCATAATATAATTTCTGGTAATTCTTTGGTATCAAAAGTTCCAAAATCATTTAAGAACTTTTTAAAAGCTTTCCATTTTGTATAATCTTCAATACCTTTTTCACTTTTTCTTTTAATTGTTCCAATATAAACTATAAATATAATTGATGCAAATATTAATGTGTGAATCAATAAAAATTCAACATGAAATACTATTGTACCAAAGAAATATATTAAAAATGCGAGTAATAACATAAAAAATCCATAACCGTATCTGCCTGGTAGTTTATCAAAGAATCCTTGACTTTTTCCATCTTCAATAACATTATTTTTCCATTTTGTATAACTACTCATAAATTTATCGCAAGTTTGCGTGGATTTTGCATATTTCTTTAAATCTTTTGTTGTAAACTCATTATTAGAACCTACTCTATCAAATAGAAAATCTACTAGATAATTTTCGGTTTCATTTAAATTATCTCTGTTTAATAATGTAAATTTATATTCATTTTTTTCATCTACTATTTTTTCAGCTTTAATATTTTTCTTATAAATTAAATTCATAATTGATGCACTCATTGCATTCGGTGTAATATTACTATTCATTAAGTAATCTATTACTTCAACATTGTAATCATCTATAAACTCTCTATTATATTCTAAATTAAACTTTGGTTTTCTTTCTTTATCATATTTTTTATAAACATAAGCCCAGATTATTACTAATACAACATAATAGACTATTGATAATCCTTCAAAAGTATAAAATAATGTTCTATTTTTCTTTATTGTTTCTAAATCTTTTGCTACGATAGCATCTTCATGTTCAATAATACTTTCTTTTACATTTTCATTATCATACTTTTTAAATAATAAATCATTAAATCCATCTTTTGGTACTATTGTTCTAAAATCAACTGCTTCATAAGCTGATACTTTTTTTACACTAGCTAAAACACTTGTATAAGTAGTATTTGCATCTACTATTTCAGAATTTCCCGTTAATGGCCCATGAAACCACCAACTAAAATTGTCTTTATTCATCTTGCTTGGATAATTAACTCTAATTTGTAAATCTCTTATATCATCTTCAAAACCATCACCGATAAAATTCCAATAATACTCAATAACATCATTATGGGCTATACCAACATCTTTTAATGTATATTTAATTAAAAAAGCTGTTGATTCATTATCTGTGCTATAATACATTCTTAATCTAACACCATTTACTAAATCAGATAAAATATATTTTCCCATATCACCATTATTGGCAGAATATACTTCATTAAATAGGTCAAATGATTCATTAAAAGTATCTAATGAAACATTATTTACATATTTAGCACTTACACTTATATTTTCGATATTACTGGCATTGTAGTTTGTATAATCTCCTTCATAAATTATATCTCTTTCATATCCATTAAATGTTCCATCTAATACAATTAATTCCGAAACATCCATATCCCCGTTTTCTTTAAGTGTTGCATCAATATAAAAATGTTTAATATCATAATCCGCTGCCAAAGTAACTATGGGAATACATAAAAAACAAATAATTGCAACTAATACCTTTTTCATTAACTCATTACTCCTCTGAACAAAGCTTAAATTTCTAACGAAATTCAAGTATCTGTGTTACCTCACAATAACACTTTTCTGGTTCATTGAAACCTTTGGTTTCTCCACAGACCAATTTCGGATGGTCGCCACCCTACTTATTTTTATTTTTTGTTCTTATTTATATTATACATTCTTTCATATATATTTTCAACCCTTCAAACATTATATTTACACTTGCATTTATATCTCTATCATGTATCAATCCACATTCTGGACATGTCCATTTTCTTACACTTAAATTCTTTACTTCTTCATTTTTAAATCCACATCTATTACAACTTTGACTACTTGGGTAGTATTTATTTATCTCAATTACTTTTTTACCTTGCCAATTTGATTTGTATTTTAAGACTCGTATAAATTCTCTGATTGGTAAGTTTTTTAAGTGTTTGGCTATTTTATGGACTTGATACATACTTTTAACATCTAATGTTTCTACTGCTACGATATCATTTTCTTTTAATATTTTATTTGCAAGTTTATATATCATATTTTTTCTGGCATTTCTAATTTTTAAATACAATCTTTGTATTTTTAATTTTACTTTATATCTATTCTTACTTCCAGGTTTACATCTTGATAACCATTTTTGTAATCCTTTTAATCTTTTTTCATTTATCCTTACTTCATTTTTTAATTTTTCTCCATGTGATGTTACTATAAAATCTTTAATTCCTAAATCTAATCCCACGATTGATGCTGGTGCTAATGAATACGTTATAAATGGCACTTCAACAAGGACGCTTACAAAGTATTTGTTAGCATCTTTACTAATTGTTGCTGATTTTATTTTGCCTACGATTTCTTTTGTTGTTCTATATCCACGAAACTTTACTTCTTTTAATTTTGGTAATGTTATTATTCTTTTCTTGAAATCTATTCTTATACTTTCATATTTTTTATTTTTATAAGTATTTAATGTATTATTTGTTCTAAAACTTTCATGTACACCTTTTGCCCTAAATCTTGGATAACCATTTCCTTCAAAAAACTTTTGAAACGCATCATCTAAATTATATACACATGCTTGTAGGGCACATGAATCTATTTCTCTTAACCATTCTTTTTCTTTCTTTAAGCCCGTTAATTCTTTTAATTGTTTATATACACTTATCTTTGTTTTACTTTCTTCATATTTAATTTTTCTTTCTGCAAGAAAGTTATTATAAATATACCTAGTACTTCCAAAAGTCTTTTCAATTAATTCACTTTGTGAATCTGTAGGATAAATTCTTAATTTATATGTTTTATAAGTATTCATGTAACCTCCCCCTTGGATAATTCAATTATATCATACGTTCGGCCATATATCAATGCTTTTATTTGCAAAAAAATTGATGACTTTCCTAGTATACAAAAAAAGACGTTTAGAACGTCTTTTAGAATTTAACTTGAACATTTTGTCGTTCTGTTTCATTTGCTTCAAAGAAAGCTTCTTTATTAAACTTAAATAAACTAGCTATAATATTGCTTGGAACCATTGATACTTTATTGTTATAAACCATAACTGTATCATTATAGAATTGTCTAGCTGCAGCAATTTTACTTTCGGTTTCAGTAAGTTCTTGTTGTAGTGCTTGGAAATTAGTATTTGCTTTTAAATCTGGATAAGACTCAGTTAAAGCAAATAATTTTGATATTGCTTGAGTTAATTCTCCATCTGCTTTCATTTGATCTTCAGGTAAAGTCGCAGATACGTAAGTATTACGAGCTTTAACTACAGCTTCTAAAGTTTCAGATTCATGTTTAGTATAACCCTTAACAGTTTCTACTAAATTTGGGATTAAATCAAATCTTCTTTTTAATTGTACATCAATTTGAGCCCATTGGTCTTTAACTCTATTCCTTAAAGCAATTAATTGATTATAAACACCAATTGCCCAAAGAATAATTAAAACTACAACTATTATTAATATTACCCACCATTGCATAATGTCATCCTCCTTAAACTAATTCTATCATATTTTATATTTTTTATAAATAGTATTTTAAAATTTTACATTTTTTAACATCAATTTTCTAATTTGGCACTAACTATCTTACTAACACCCGATTCTTGCATAGTAATTCCGTATAAAGAATCTGCATATTCCATCATTCTCTTTTTATGTGTAATTACAATAAATTGACTTCTATTTTTTTCTTCACTTAAATATTTACCAAACATATCAACATTAACTTCATCCAGTGCAGCCTCTGCTTCATCAAGGATAACAAATGGTGATGGTTTAACCTCAAGCATGGCAAATAATAAACATATCGCCGTTAGTGCTTTTTCTCCACCACTTAATGAAACTGGTGAATTAATCTTTTTACCCGGAGGTGTTGCAATAATATCTATTCCTGTTTCTAATACATTATTAGGGTCAGTTAATTTTAAGGTAGCTGTACCACCGTGGAACAATTCTTTAAATACTTTCTTAAACTCTACTTCTATTTGTTCAAAAGTAGTTAGGAATTCTTCTTTCATAACTGAATCCATTTCTTCTATTATTTCTAGTAATGTATCCTTAGCATTTAATAAATCATTTTTTTGAGTAGATAAGAATTCATATCTTTCACTTACTCTTTGATAATCTTCAATAGCTGCTAGATTAACCATACCTAATCTTTTAATATTATTTTTATAAATATTAACATTTGCTCTTGCTTCCTCTGGATCAAGCTCTAAAAC
>OIYS01000657.1_pt1 | contig 22278 bp, 24 predicted proteins | sample 1588271 | NCBI WGS metagenome assembly OIYS01 (sample SAMN03283286) | human gut metagenome | biome: human-associated habitat; material: feces | host: Homo sapiens | place: Peru | collected 2012
TCGAACCTATGACCCCCTGCTTGTAAGGCAGGTGCTCTAACCAACTGAGCTAATCTCCCCCGTAAACAGTTATAAATATATCATTTATATTTTTGTTTGTCAATATAATTTTTAATTTTTTGCAAATTACTTTGATAATTCTAGCTGTTCATCAATCCAAAATGGCAATTTTGAGGCCAAAGTACTGAATCCTGATGGGGTTTCAATAATTTTTTTCTTACGGCGATAACTCTTATTAATACCTTCTAAACGCTTCAAAGAAAGATTTAAGTGGCACTGTCCATCGTCAACTCCAATTATTTCTACTTCAATTTCGTCCCCTACTTTGACAATATCTTTAGGATCTTTGACAAATTTACTAGAAATTTCCGATATATGGACCAAACCTGTATAGTATTCATCAAAAGCAACAAATATTCCGTAGTTTTCAACACCGGTTACTATTCCTTTGACAATGTTACCTTTTTTATACTTTGTCATAAAAACCTCCACAAATTAATTATAACACTTTTTTTAAATTTTTTCACTTTACTATATAATTTATTTTTTATATAATATTTTTGGTGAGAAAAATGGATAAAAATAATGCTGAAGTAAAGATTAAAGAAATAATTGATGAATTACGTCCTTATTTAATGAATGAAGGCGGTAATATTGAATTTATAAAATATGAAGATCAAAAAGTTTATATTAGATTATCTGGCGCTTGTGCTAACTGTTCAATGATTGATTTAACTTTAAAAGATGGGATTGAAAGTGCTATAAAAGAAGAAGTTCCTGAAGTTTTAGAAGTTATCAATGTTATTTAGCCATTCAATATTAGGAATATTAATATATTTTTTCAATTCTGAATAAAGATTTTTTAAAATAATTTCGTAAGAATTAGCTTTAGAGCTAATTTTTTTTATTTCTTGATCGTTTTTAGAAGTTAAACTAGTTTCAAAGGCATCAAAGTAATAACTAGGATATAAAAGGCGAGCAAAATAAGTTATCCATTCTTTTTGATCAAACAAATTTAAGCATTCAAAAAAAATGTTTCTATTTTCAGTAAAATATAAACTTTTAGCATACTCAGCAATATCTCTAGTTTGATAATCAACAACAATATTTAAAGGGTTATAAAATTCAATTATCTTCATGTCTTTATATACTCTTTTATGATTAAAAGATTTATTAAAATATTTTTCTTCTAATAAATTATATAATGTAACAGCATTTTCACATAAACCTATATAATAAGCTAAATCAATCGTAATATTCTTTGTATAATTTGCTAAAAATTGCTCAATAAAATCTATTTTAGTAGCTAATTTTATACCTGGATTTATAAATATTTCATTCTTTAAAGGGACGCGACTTAAATTAATTATTTCAGCTATAGTAATACTGCGATTATAGCACATACGGGTTTGCATCAAAACATATTTTTTATTCTCATAGGTAAATAATATTCCATTTTTTCCTTCAATTAATTTATGAAAGTATAATCCATAATTTTCAAGATAAAGAACGATTTCATTTAATTTAATTAAATCATTATTTTCTTTATCTGTTTCACATATTAAATAGTTTTGATCATCATGAAAAAAACTTATATTTTCTTTTCGATATAATAAGTATTTAACTTTAATATTAAATTCTTCATATATTTTTTCTTTCATGATATCACACTAAAATATATTCTTTAAAAAAAAAATTAGAAACAAGTTCTAATTTTCATTTAAAATTTCACGAATGTCATCTATTTTAATTCTTAATTCAATATTTTCATTTGTTACTTTTTCTAATTCGGCTGTGCAACGATCAAGCTTAGCTTTAACGTCTTTGTATAGCTCTTCATAGTTTGTTCCTGGTGCTGTTGGTACTTCTTGTACAGGAGGTACAGCAGCTGTTGGATAAGCTTGCGGTGCTTGGTAAGCTGGTTGTGGTGCTTGATATTTTGGTGCTTCATAAGTTGGATAAATTGGTCTTTCTGGCTCGCGTGGAGCTTGATACGTTGGCTGTTGTGGCATCATAAATGGTGTTGGTGGAACTTGATATGTTGGTTGTTGTGGTTGAACTGGTGCTTCAACAGCATCTACAGTTTGAAAATCTGGCATAGCCACTTCTGGTTGAAATTCTTTTTTGTTAGCTCCTAACAAATTAACATATGATTCCATCAATTTAATTATACGATGACCTCTTATATTGACATTAGTAAGTTCAGCTGGGTTTTGATCATCAGCTGATGTACGTCCACTGTCGCCATTTTCACCAATAATTTTCTTAAATTCGCCTTTTAATACAGACCATTCATTATCATCTTCAATAAATTCACCGACTAATGCTTTTGATTGACCATCAATTTTGGCAACATAAAGCTTAACAAATCCTTGTTCGTCTTTTTCATTTAATGTATAAATTAAATATCTTTTGCCATAAGCTTTAAAATATCTAACAATATCAGCTTCAACAGTTTCTCCTGTTGGAACGATAATTGCAATCTTTGACATAAAATATTCCTCCTTTTATTCTTTTATATCTTCTTAATTTATATTATAACATGTTTAAATTTTTTTTCAACATTTTTTTGATTTCTTTAATAAATTCCCTAGTTTGACAGTTGTACTATAAAAATTGTCTCTAGATATTGAAAAGTCTAGTTTTTTTATGCATTTTGTATTGCGTACTATTGTGGAGTGCTGTATAATATTAATATATGATATAGATAGGTGTGACAATATGAGACTTAAAATTTCCAAATCTAAAAATACTACTTTATTTTATATTATTAAAGACTATACAAGAAATGGTAAAAGATCTACTAAAATAGTTAAACGAATTGGTAATCTTGATGATGTTAAAATTATGGCTGATAATACCGATTATATGGCTTGGCTTAAGGATTATGTTAAACAATATAATGAAGAACATTGTAAAAGTGAAACTATTATTATTAAAAAGAATAATAAAAAACTTATTTCTATGAATAATAAAATTTCTTTTAATGTTGGTTATTTATTTCTTAAAAAATTATATAATCAATTAAAACTTAATAATATTTGTTATGAAATTCAAGATAAATACAAATTTCAATTTGATTTAAATGAAATATTATCTTATCTTGTTTATGCTAGAATTATTTATCCATCTTCTAAATTAGAAACTTTTAGGCAATGCCAAAATTTTATTGAACAACCTAAATTTAAACTCCATGATGAATATAGGGCTTTAAACTATATTGCTGAAAATATGGATTTTATTCAAGAACAATTATTTAATAATAGTAAAGATATTATCAAAAGAAATTCTAGTATTATTTATTATGATTGCACTAATTATTTTTTTGAAATAGATAATGAAGATGATATTAGAAAATATGGTATTTCTAAAGAACATCGTCCTAATCCTATTGTTGGTATGGGGTTATTTATGGATGGTGATGGGTTACCTCTTTCTTGTAATATTTATCCTGGTAATCAGAATGAACAAAAGACTTTAATACCTGAAGAAACTAAAATTATTAATAATTTTAAATTAGATGATACTAAAATGGTTTTATGTACTGATGCAGGTCTTGCTTCTGACGAAATTAAAAAGTTTAATGTTAAAGATAATCGTGGTTTTGTCATTACTCAATCATTAAAGAAATTAAAAGATGAATATAAAATACAAGTATTCGATAAAAATGATTGGAGAATTCCAAATGATTTAAAGAATGTTTATAACTTGGAAAATATAATCAATGATGAATCTCTAAAAGAAAAATATTACGATACTTTATTTTATAAAGTTATTCCAACTGAAACTAAATCTGTTAAACAAGACTTAATTGTTACCTTTTCTTTTAAATATTTTGATTACAATAGAAATATAAGAAATAACCAAATTGAAAGGGCTAAAAAAAGTATTGAGACTAACAATGTTACCAGAAAAGGTAAAAATCAAAATGATTATAGAAGATTTATTGATAGTATTAATTCTACTGATAATGGTGAAATTGCAGAAAATTCTTCTTACTCTATTGATGAAGGTTTAATTAAAGAAGAAGAAAAATATGATGGTTATTATGCATTAACTACTAATTTGATTGGAGATATTAATCAAATACTAAAAATAGTTAAAGGTAGATGGGAAATCGAAGAATCATTTAGAATTATGAAATCTGACTTTTTAGCTAGACCAGTTAACCTATCTAGAGAAGATCGTATTAAAGCTCATTTTATGACTTGTTTTATTTCATTATTTATTTATAGATTATTAGAAAAGAAATTAAATTATAAATTTACTACTTCTCAAATTTTAGAAACTTTAAGAGGTATGAATGTATTAGAAATCAAAGGTGATGGTTATATTCCAGAATATATAAGGGCCGATATAACTGATGAATTACATGAATTATTTAATTTTAGAACTGATTACGAAATCAATACTTACAAAGATTTTAAAAAAATTTTTGATACAATAAATTAGGTATTCATGGTACGCACTTTTTTAGGCAAATTAAAACTCTCTAAATCCTTATAAAATAAGACCTAGGGAGTTTTTATTCTCTTACAACTGTCAAATTCAGGATTATAACATGTTTAAATTTTTTTTCAATATTTTTTTGATTTCTTTAATAAATTCAGAACTCTTTCTAGGTACTAACAAGTATATTTTATTTTTAGTTCTAGTAAGTGCTACATAGAATAATCTTCTTTCTTCATAGTAACTATTTTCCATTTTAAATAGCTTTTTTTCTGGTCTTTTAGGCGGAAATCCATAATAACCTTTTTGGTTATTAATAATAAAAACTTGATCAAATCCTAAGCCTTTTGATGTATGAATTGTAAAATAAAATATTTCTTTATCATGAAAATATAATTGATTATTTTTTAACTTAAAATTTTTATCATCTACAATATTTCTTAAGTCATTCTTATATCTCAATAAAAAAGCTATTTTACTATCATTTTTTATAAGAATAATTTTATTTATTTCTTGAACTAATTGTTTTATTAATTCTTCTTTTGTTTGATAATTTAAAAATACAAGTGGGTTTTGCAGTTTTTTATTTGATTTTAATTTTTTCTTGATTTGCTTAGAATTTTTCATTACAAAAGTTCCAGCTATATCAATTAACTCTTGACTGTTTCTATAAGTTTTAACTATTTTCAATATTTGACAATCGTTGAAATATGATTCGAAATTTAAAATATTATCGATATTGGATGATGCAAAACTATAAATTGTTTGCCAGTCATCACCAACACATACTAATTTGCAATTTTCTGACTTTTTATATTTTAAAATAAACTCTAATCTTTGATTAGATATATCTTGATATTCATCTATAAGTAAGTATTTATAATGTTTTTTGTAAACTTCAAGCATTTTAGCTTCTTCAATCATACTATCAAATGTAAAGGTATCAGCATTATATTTTTCAATTATTTTTTTGTAATAAATAAAAATTTTTTTGAAAATTGAAGCTCTTAAATTATTTTTTAATTGATTTTTTTCATATAAATATTTATTTAAATCAACAATTAATTCATTAAATTCTTTTATAAAATTATTATCTTCATTTTTTAAATTTGTAAACGTTATTTCACTATAAAGATATAAATATATTTTAATTCTCAACATTTCTTTAAAAGAATAATCTTTTTTTATTTCTTCATAATTGTAATTTTCTCTTATTTTTTTCTTAGTATTAATTAAACTCAAAGCAAATTTATGAAAGGTAAAAATATTAGTATTAATTAAAAATCCTTTTTTTATTATTCTTTCCATCTCTTTTACAGCTTCATTGGTATATGACAATAAAGCTATTTCTTCGGGATTTATCTTTAAAATATCAACCATAAACTTTATTTTAGCAGCTATTGTTGTGGTTTTTCCTGATCCGGCTCCAGCTATAACTAATAAATTTGAGGAATTGGTTAAAATTACTTTTCTTTGATTATTATCTAATTTAATATTTTTATCAATATTAATGTATATATTATCAAAATAGTTTTTATAGATTTGTAAAGCATCTAAAAGATAAAAGAAATTAATACTTTTTAAATAATTGAGGTCAAAAAAAGGATTTATAAAATTATATAAATCCGCTTTTTTACTAACAAACTTTTTTAAATCATAATACTCAATCATTTTTTCCTTTTTTGCGTTGATTATAATAATTTACATGAGTTACAAATTTACGGGGTAATATTTTTGATAAAACAATTATAGCTTTCATTTGAAAACCAGGAATTATTATTGTTTTCCTTTTAAACATTTGTTTTAAAGCATAGTTTGCTACATATTCCTTAGATAGAGATTTAAGAGCAAAAGTTACTCCTGCTACTTCATTAAATTCTGTATCAAAAGGTCCTGGGCATAAACATCCAAGGTAAACTTGGCTATTAGTTTGCTTTAATTCTTCATTTATGGCTTCAGTAAGATGCAATATATAAGCTTTTGTCGCGTAATAAGTTGACATTAATGGTCCTGAGAAAAATCCTGCTGATGATGCTACATTCAAAATATAACCAGAATTTTTTTTGACAAAATCTTGTAAAAATAGTTTTGTTAATGTATGAACTGTTTTGACATTTAAGTCAATCATATCTAGTTCTTTTTCGATTTGAGTGTTAACAAATTCACCATATAATCCAAATCCAGCATTATTTATTAAAATGTCAATGTCTTGTTTTTTAACTTTATTATAAAGTTTCATACAATTAAAAGTACTTGATAAGTCTAAACTTATTATTTGAACATCAGTTTTTACGTTGTTTTTTATTTCTTCTAAACGTTCTTTTCGTCTTGCTACTAAAATTAAATCATAACCTTTGTCAGCTAATAGATAAGCAAGTGTTGCTCCTAATCCTGAGCTTGCTCCAGTTATTAATGCTTTCATTTTTTACCTCCATATCTATCCTTACACTTATATTATACATGATAAAAAGTTTTTTTCCTTGAAAAAAAGTTCATTTTATGAACTTTTTTCCTATTTTCTCCCCCATTTTTACTCTTGTTTCAATTTCTTGTTGAGAATTGTTTATAATATCTTCATCTATTTTAATAGTATTTTCTTTAAATAATAAGATTACAGTTGAACCACCAAATTCAAAATAGCCTTTTTCTTCACCTTTTTGAAAAGATTTTTTATTATTATTTTTTATTTTTCCAACCATCAAAGCCCCAACTTCGATCATAACAACATCATCAAAGTTTTTAGTATGCAAGGTTGTATATTCGCGGTTATTTTCTTTATAAACTTTTACCTTTTTATTGGCGATAGGATTAACTGTATGTAATACGCCTTTTATTTCGACTTCATTTTCGCATGTTCCTTCATCAATAAAACAATAATGATGATAATCGCGGACAGTCAATCTAAAAATTAAACAATAGCCATTAGTATATTTTTTACTTAACGTTTTGTTTTGAAGCAATTCATCTACTGTATAGTAACTATTTTTTAATTTAAATGTTAAATTATCATCAATTGTATAAACTGTTAACAAACTATCAGCACATGAAATAAGAGCATTAGAATCCCTATCTATTGGGCGTTTTTCTGGCTTTATTTCACGGGTAAAAAAATCATTAAATGATTTATATTCTACTATAGGATAATCTTCCATATTTATCTGGTGTTTTTTAATAAATTTGGGAATTATTCTTACTGATCTTTTACTAGAATATCTTTTACCATTTAATTTAGATATTGTTTTTTTTACTAATATTGTTTTAACGATTGTTCTACCTAATATATTATTATATAAAAGTTTAACTGGTAAAGCATTGTAATCTTTTTCTTCAATTGCTTTTTTTAATTTGCGATCATATATTTTCATTATAAAAAGATCAACTTTAACATATAAAATATGAAGATAATTGCTGCTGCTAAAAATACATATAGAGCGTTACCTTTAGGTTTAGCTATTTTTATTTTGGAAATAAACAAAATTCCAACTAAAGCATTTACTATTGTAGCAACAACTAGGAAATGTTCTTTAGAGATAAGTAACGAAACTAAAAATAAGGCAGGAAATATAGCTGCTGCTGTTGTTACTGGCAATCCGGTGTAATTTTTTACAGGTGTATCAGCGGTTGCATTTATATTAAAATATGCTAATCTGATAATACCAGCTAAACCATACAAAGCAAATATTAAAGCATTATACCATTTGGTTAAGCCCATCTTAAAAAGAATTATAATTGGAAAAACGACAAAACATACGGTATCAGAAAGAGAATCGATTTCAATTCCATAGTTTTTATCAGATTCACTTCTATTTTTTTCTTTCCTTGCAACTTTGCCATCAAACATATCAGCTACACCTGATATTACTAGACAAATAATTGCCGATTTTATATGATCAGTCATGGCCAAATAAATTCCTATTAGTGATGAAAGTGTTCCAAAATATGTCACACATGCTGCTTTATTATATTTACCAATAAACATAATATATACCTCCTACTTCTTTATTATTATATCAAACTTTTTAGGTATTTTGCTAAAAATATATGAAAAAATAAAAAAACAAATAGAGGACTATTTGTTTTAGTATACATCATATGCTATTTTTCTTGATTTAAATTGTATTTACGATTAAATAACTCAGCACGACCAGTTTTTGATGTACGATTTTGTACTCCTGTATATGCTGGATGACATTTATCGCAAAGTTCAATATGCATGTTTTCTTTTGTTGATTTTACTGTAAATGTGTTACCACAAGAGCAAGTAACTTTAGTATCAACGTATTTTGTATTAGTTTCTTTTGCCATATTCCAACTCTCCTTCCGCCATAGCTTATTAAGCTATAGAAATTCAATGCATTTGTATTATAACAACTTTTGTTTAACAATGCAACATTTTTTTATTAATCAATCATTTTTATATCTGATCCAACTCGTGTTAATTTTTCAATCATATTATCATAGCCACGTAAAATGTGTTCACAATCTTTAATTGTTGTTTCACCTTCAGCAGCCAAAGCTGCTACTACTAAGCTTGCACCTGCACGTAAATCAGTAGCGTGAACTTCGCAACCTTTAAAAGAAATTGGTCCATTTATTTCAATTTTACGGCCATCTATTTTTATATTTGCCCCCATTTGTTCTAAATATGGAACGTTTTTGAAACGACTTTCATAAATAGTTTCTTCTAAGATTGAAGTGCCTTGACACATACACAAAAGTGGGGTCAATGGTTGTTGAAGATCAGTTGCAAAACCTGGATAACCCAAAGTTTTTACGTTAACTGGTTTTAAAGTATTTTGAGGTTTAGAAATTACTAAATAATCATCACCTAATTCATATTTAATACCCATTTCTTTCATCTTTAATAGGAGTGATTCAATATGTTCAGGAATAATGTTAGATATTTTTAAATTTTTCCCAGCCATCGCTCCAGCAATTACATAAGTACCAGCTTCAATACGATCAGGAATTACTTCAGCATAACATCCTTGTAAATGTTTAACTCCCGTAATGCGAATTTCGCTTGTTCCTGCTCCACTTATTTTAGCACCCATATTATTTAAAAAAGTTGCAACATTAACTATTTCTGGTTCTTTAGCAGCATTTTCAATAATAGTTAAACCTTTAGCTTTAACGGCAGCAATGATGGTATTAATTGTTGCTCCTACACTAGGCATATCTAAATAAACATGACCTCCTACTAGTTTATCAGTAGTAATTGTGTAATGGTTTAATGTTTCTTCGACTTTACCACCTAATATTGTTAAAGCTTTTAATGTTTGATCAATAGGACGCGCACCTATAGCACATCCACCAGGAAAAAACATTGAAACTTTATTAAATTTAGATAATAACACTGGCATAAAATAATATGAAGCACGCATTCTTTTAGATAGTTCTTCGGTTATTTCTTTATTTTCTAATTTTTGATTGTCAATTACCATAACATTATTATCAAATGATACTTTGGCACCTAGATATTCTAAAATATCTTTTAAAGCCGTAATGTCTGATAAATGAGGAACATTATCGATTGTTACTACACCATCTGATAATAAAGCAATTGGAATTAAAGCTAAAGCACTATTTTTAGCTCCACTTATTTTTATTTCCCCTGTTAATTCCTTGTTTCCTTTAATTTTTATTTCCATAAACAACCTCCTAAAGTATTATATGTTTTTTATTCATTAGCTCCATTTAAAATTTCAAGGTAATTGTCAATTACTTTTTTTATGCTATTTTTACCTGAACCAATTATTTTTCTTGGATCATAAACATCTGGATTTTCATTCAAGAAAGTTCGGACTTCTTTAGACCAAGTGACTTGTAAAGCTGTATTTATATTAACTTTAGATATTCCAGCTTGAATTGCTTTTTTTAAAATGATGTCAGGTATTCCTGTTCCACCATGTAATACAATTGGAACTTTGGTTACTTCTTTTATTTCTTTTATTCTTTCAAAATTAATTTTAGGTTCATTTATATATAAACCATGCAAGCTTCCTACAGCTGGTGCTAAAGCATCAATATTCGTTTCTTTAACAAATTTAAGAGCATTTTTTACTTCGGTATAAATTGGTTCTGTGGTTGCTAAACCGATAAAACCAATCTCTCCTTCAACGGTAACATTTCTTTTATGAGCATACTCTACAACTGATTTAGTAATTCGAATATTTTTATTTAATTCATAGTTAGAAGCATCAATCATTACGGATGTAAAACCAGCATTGATGGCATTTAAACAAGCTTCATAACTTTTACCATGATCGAGATGGACTACAACCGGAATAGTAATTTTTAAATCTTGAAGTAATCCTTCAATCATTTTAACTACTACATGGTATCCTCCCATATACTCAATAGCACTTTCGCTTACACCTAAAATTACGGGATTTTTTTTAATTTCACATTCTTCCAAGATAAACTTGGCCCATTCTAAGTTGTTAATATTAAACTGTGGAATTGCTGTTCCACTTGTTAGTACTTCTTTCATGTTTACAATCATATTTCCACCTATTTAATTATAACTTTTTTAAGTAAAAAAAGCAAATATTAGAAAATGGCATTATATAAACCAATAATTATTAGGACAATTCCTCCTACTTTTTTACTAGTTTTTCCAAATTTTACACCAATTTTTTGACCTAATTTTAAACCAATAAAAGTAAAGGAAGAACTAAATAAAAGAAAAGTTAGAGCTGAAATTAGTATTTGTTCCTTAATGGTTATTCCTATAACAAAACTATCAATACTAACGCCAATAGCAAAAAGAATGATTCCGATAAAGTCTAAAACACTATCATCACTTTTTTCATCACCTATAAGCATTTCAATGCCAAGAATTGTAAAGACAATTAAAGTTATTATTTTAAAATTAAAAAAGTCAGAAAATAGAAAATTACTTAACATATTACCTAATATTGGAAATAAAAAGTGATTAATACCAACTAATACTGAGAGAATTATTGCTTGTTTTAATCTTATTTGATTAATACCGTAAATAATAGCTAGGGAAAAAGCATCCATACTTAAAGCTAAAGCTGTTAGTACTATAAGCATAAAAAAAACCTCCTATTAATTAATAGAAGATTTTTTCAAAAATATTCTTTATTAGTGATTCATAGTTAGCATTTTCTTCAGTTAGACAAATAGATGGGAAAAGTATACACCACCAGTTGTCACCACTACCTTCACCTAAAGTAATTAATACTGATTCGTAATAACCTTCATCATATTTTTTACCGTTTAATTCCTTTGGTGGAAAGTAATTTAATCCAAAATTAATTTTAAAACCATAATTTATATTTTTTTCTTGTAAAAATTTGTCTATTTTACTTGATAATTCGGGTAAAGAGTTTTCGATTTTATCTCTTGCTTTATCAATATTTTCAATATTTTGCATTTTTGATTTAAATTCATCTTTAACAATTTCTACAACTTCTTTTTTTATTTCTTGATCATATTCATCATTACTATTAGCTAAAACTCGAATTCTTATATTTTTTTCTTCTATAGGAATTAAAAACATAATTACTAGTAGTAAAGGTATTAATATTTTTTTCATTTTTATCACCTAATTAATAATGAACTATTTTTTTTAATTTATGCAAAAAAATAGAAAATTTTTCATTTTCTATTTATGATATGCTTCATTATTAATTATTTTATATGCTCTAAAAATTTGTTCTAATAGATTTAAGCGAAAAAGTTGATGAGGAAATGTTAATTTTGAGAATGATAATGCATAGTTACTTCTTGCTTTAACACTTTCATCTAAGCCATTCGAACCGCCTATAACGAAAGCTATAGTTGGGTTATTTATTTGAATTGTCCTTATTTTTTCAGCTAATTCTAATGAATTTAGCATATTTCCGTCTATTTCTAAGGTAATAACAAAGTCTTTAGAATCGATTTTTTTTAAGATATTCAAGCCTTCTTGTTTTAAAGTTGCTTTGACATCTAAATTATAATCAGGAAGTTCAATTATTTCTATTTTAGTATATTTACTTATTCTTTTTGAATATTCGACAATTAAAGTTTTTAAACTTGGTTCTTTGATCGAGCCTACACATATAATTTTAATCATACTTCAATTAGCTCTCCTCTTTGATTTTGTTTTCCAATAAGAATTTTTTCGACTTTTTGATTATATGTTTCTAAAGTGTCTTCTAATTCTTTATAAGCAATTTCAGGTTTATTATTTTCTTCACTTAAATGAGCCAAAATAATTGTTTCAGTTTTATCTCCTATTATTTCATGGAGATAATATGCTGATGATTTATTAGATAAATGACCTTTATCACTCAAAATTCTTTGTTTTAAGTAATACGGGTAAGATCCTTTCATAAGCATTTCAATATCATGATTACTTTCAAAGTAATATAGAGATTTATTGTCTAATAGTTTTAAATTCTTTTGACTAATATAGCCTGTATCCGTTATATAGACAATGTTTTTTAAGCCATCATCAAAAACAAAACCATAAGATCCTAAGACATCATGAGAAGTTGGAATTAGAGTTAATTTGAAATTAGGAAAACTGGCATCTTTTAGAAGTACGTAGTTAGTTATTAAAAATAATTTGGATAAATCATAATAACTTTCTTCACTTAAATAGACAATAGGATTATATCGTTTGATAAAAACTTTTAGTCCGTCAACATGATCATGGTGGCTGTGGGAGATAAAGATTCCTTTGATATCTCTTGGATCAACATTTATTTCTTGTAAAGCTTTTTCAACATAAGATGTTGTATTTCCTATATCAAGTAAAAATTTATCTCCATTTATTTCAACGTAAGCAGTATTACCTTTACTACCACTTGATAATGAACAAAATTTTATCATCGTTTATACATTGTCCAAGGTGAAATTCTTGACCAAACACCATTCCAGATTTCAAAGTGAACATGTGGACCGGTTGACATACCTGTACTTCCGATATAACCTATGATTTCTCCTCTAGATACGGTTTTTCCAACTTTGATATTTGGATGAATTCTTTGCATATGAGCATATAAGGTATAATAACCATTATTATGATTTATAACAACAAAGTTCCCATATGAACTATTACCTTTAGCTATATAAACAGTTCCATTATTAGCTGCATATATTGGTTTACCATAACCTAAGCCGGCTATATCAATACCTGGGTGGAATTCACGCATATGATTTACAGGATTAATACGCCATGCATATTCACTGGTTATACGATAACCATTATCAGTTGGCCAAGCCCAAATAGTAAGCGATCCGACATTTGGAATAACTTTAGAGCCTACAACCCAAACTTCACTTGTTGCTGGTTTTAATTCTTCACTCGATAATGGTGAAACGTACGTTATAACTCCATTAACAGTTTTTACGTTTTGTGTAACTCTGTTGATACCATTTTGACCTTCTTGTATTTTTTTGGTAGTTCCTTCTAAAAGCGTTGCATCAATTTTTTCTTCAACCGAATAACGTGTTTCAACATCTTCAACAACATGAGCTGTTTGAACGACATCTAATTTAGTATTAATTGTATTAATTGTTACCATTTGACCTTCATAAAGTAAACTTTGTTCACTTTTTATTTCAGGATTAGTTATTAAAAATTCTTCAATACTTATTTCGTTTTTATCTAAAATTGATTGAATTGTATCTCCACTTTTAACTTTGTATTTTTTATATTGTTGATCTTCACCAAATAGTAAGTTTCGTGATAATTCTAATTCATCAGAATATATTTTTTCATTAACAGGGATTTTTTCTTCTTTAGTGGTTATTTTATTATCAATATAAACATCTTCTATTACTTCTCCTGTCGTAACAATCGGATCTTGTTCTTTAGCTTTATAGGCATTATAACGATCTTTACCAACAAAAGCAGATATTACTTGTTCTAAAGCAGATGATAAAACTTCTTTTTCAGTTACATAAATAATTAAATCTTCATCTTCTTCAGTTCGACCACTTATTTTTACTTTGTAACCATTAATAGTAAAAGCATCTTTTTCATTGATTTTATTATATATTTCTTCGACAGTATCAATTTTTTTCTTAAAAGATATACTTTTAACTACTTCTAAATCTTTAGGTGAATATATTTGATCGACACCATATTTTTCTTTTATTTCTTTTCCTTTAGTATTTATATATTTTTCTAATTCATCTTTAGATTCAACTGTACCTATCAGTTCTGATTTTAGATAAACATTATAGTATACCCTGGGGTCTTCACTTTTTTTATTAAATAAACTAAGATAAATAGTTAAACCAATGATAATTACTAAAAAAATTGTTCCTACTACTTTCTTCATTTTCCCTCTACTCTTCCTTATTTACGAAATTGACAAAAGTACTTGTATTTCTTCTAAATAATAGATTGATAGTGGTTGTTGGACCATTACGATGTTTACCTATTATAAATTCTGATTTACTTGTATTTTCATCAACAGCACTTTCTTTATTATAATAATCTTCACGATATAAAAAGGCAACAATATCCGCATCTTGTTCGATTGAACCAGATTCTCTTAAATCACTTAGTAATGGGCGTTTATCGTCGCGTCCTTCAACCGTACGTGATAACTGAGCACAGGCGATTACTGGTATATTTAGTTCCATTGCTAAAACCTTTAAAGCACGTGAAATTTCAGATACTTCTTGTTGACGATTACCGGCATATCTAGCTCCACCGCTTATTAATTGAAGATAATCAATGATCACAACATCAAGGCCAGCATTAGAACTAGCTAGACGGCGGCATTTAGCTCGAATTTCCCCGATAGTCATACCGGGTGTATCATCAATAAATAAATTAGTTTCAGCTAATCTACTAATAGCTTCATTCATTCTTTTCCAATCATTGTGTTCAAAGCGAGCAGTTCGCATGCGGTTACCATCTATTTGTCCAACGGATGAAAGCATTCTTTGAGCTAATTGCTCAGCTCCCATTTCCATGTTGAATAAAGCTACTGTTTTCTTAGCATTTACAGCAATATTGGTAGCTAAGTTCAACGCAAAAGCCGTTTTACCCATACCTGGACGGGCAGCAAGAATTATCAATTGGGTTGGTTGTAATCCTGAAGTAATCTTATCTATATCGTAAAATCCTGTTGGAATTCCTGTTACTTCGCCTTTATTTTCAGCTAGTTTTTCCAAATCAGCTTGAGTTTTAAATAAGACATCTTGAATGGTTCTAAATTCTGTTCCTTTACGAGTTTTGCAAACTGATAAAATTTTTCTTTCAGCTTCATCAAGGAGTTCAGAAACGTCATTAGTAGTATCGTAAGCACTGGTAGCGATATCATTAGCTTCTTCAATTAAACGTCTTAAAGTTGCTTTTTCTTCAACAATTTTAATGTAAGTATCGACATTTGCAGCCGTTGCAACACTATTGATAATTTTAGCTAAATATTCAATATCGCCGATTTCTTTCAAAAGACCACGATTTTCTAGTTCATCAGTAACCGTTGTCGTATCAATTGGTATTCCTTTTTCATTTAGATCTACCATTACCCCAAATATTTTAGAATTAGCTGCTAAATAGAAATGTTCTGGAGTTAACATTTCTAAAGCTTTATCACGAGCATATTTTGTTAAGAACATACAGCCTAAAACTGATTGCTCGGCTTCTATATTATTTGGTATGTTTTTTTCTTGCATACAACACCTACTTTTCTTTAGTTATTTCAACACGAACTTTAGCAATAACTTTTTTATGTAATTCAATCATTACTTCATGAAAACCTAAACTAGATATTGTGCCATCAATAATAATTTTCTTTTTATCTACTTCATATCCCATCTTTTTTAGAGCATCAGCAATTTGTTTGGCACTGATAGTCCCAAATGTACGATCAGACGCACCTGTTTTTAATTTGAAAGGAATAATTTTATTCTCTAGTTCTTTTTTTACTTCTGTTGCTTTCTTTATTAATTCATTTTCATGATCTATTTCACTTTGAACATCTTTTTTTAATCTTTTTATACTTTCTTCAGTAGCTAAAACACCTAAGCCATTTTTTATCAAAAAGTTGTTACCATAACCATCTTTTACTTCAATGACTTCATGTTTTTTTCCTTGACCTTTCACATCTTTTAATAATATTATTTTCATAGTATATCCCTCACGATCTCTTTAATTTTTTCTTCGCATTCTTTGACACTTATTGTTAGGACAGCAGCACTTGACGTTAAAGAACCACCACCATTTAATTTGGATGCGATGGCTTTGGCATTATATTTTCCACGCGTTCTAATGCTTATTCTAACTTCATCTTTATTAATCAAACCTAAACAAAAGGTAATTTCAATGTTTTTAAAAGATAGTAATTCATCAGCTATTTGAGCTAATTCAACAGGATTATGCAAACCTGTTAATGGACAAATACTAATAATATCTTTATAAACATAGCTTTTCTTAATCAATTCATATCTTTTTAATATTTCTTCTCGAGAGTTTCTTAATAAATCTTGCTTTAATATTGTAGAAGCTCCCATTTCCATTAAAATACTTGCTGCTTTGTAAGTTTCAGCTGTTGTTTTCATATTGAATGAATTAGTATCTATTTCTAAACCTGCTAACATAAGTGTTGCTAAATTTTCTTCAATTTTGAAATTTAAATATTTTAAATAATATGTCATAAATTCAATAATACTAGATAAATTATTATTTATATAACGCATTTCGACATTTTCAATATTATTTTCACTTATTTCATGATGATCAATTACTACAATGTGTTGAAAATCTTCAAGCATTTTTTCACTCGAAATATATAATTCTGACGAGGTATCGACAATTATTAACAAGGTATTTTTATCAACATTATATTTATCAACAAAATAAGAAGTACCAACTAATTCTTTAACTTTAGTTGTAGAAATGTTTTCTTCATTTAAATAAACAAAAGCTTCTTTATTAAATTTTCTAGCTATGCTTGCTAAAACAATTGATGACGTTAAACCATCTAGATCAGGATTTTTATGACTTGTAATTATTATTTTTTCATATTCGCGAATTTTTTTTGTTAATTTATCAAATATTAAATGCATTCAATCACCTTTAACATTATACTATAATTTAATTGTTATTGCCAATTTTATCGGCAATTTCCTTTATTTTATTTAAACGATGGTATACTCCTGACTTGGTTATTCTATGTCCTGTTTCAAGCGTAATTATTTCACTTAACTCAACTAAAGAAACTTCTGAATATTTTTTACGATATAAAGCTACTACTTTTTCACCTTCATTAAGAATATCTAAGCCGACATTTTTTTCGATTTTTTCAATGGCTTTGATTTGTTCATATGATGTATTAATTATTTTGTCGACATTAGCTTGTTCACAATTGTTTAAGCGATTTACCATATTCGCATGATCACGATATATTCTTATATCTTCAAAATATAAAACGGCTTTAGAAGCACCTATTAGTTTTAAAAAATCACTTATTTTTTCAGCTTCTTTTAGATAAATCATATAACTGTTGTCTCTCGCTATTACTTTAGCATTGATATTGTATTGGCTTAAGATTTTTAATACAAATCTTGCATAATCTTCTTTATCTACTGAAAGTTCTAAATGATATCTAGACTTTTGGGGATCATTTACACTACCTTTTATTAGAAATAGCCCTCTTAAATAAGCCTTTATTTGTTCTTCGTCAGCAACTAAATATTCTTTAGGAACTTCTTCAATATTTAGATCTCTACATATCATATCTACTTCTTTTATTTCTAAAATATATAGATAATTTTTATTATAATTGTAGCCTTTTCTAACTATTATTTGAGGACTTATATTATATTCTAAATTTATCAAACGATATATTCTTTCAGCAACTAAAATGTTTTCAGTTATAATTTTGATAATTGTTTGATCTTTATAACTATTTCTGATAATAGCTGATAATTCTGATAGAATCTCGATTGGTCTTGTTTCTAAAGTACATAATTCATTTTTTACATTCGCGGTAAAAGTCACATTAATCACCTACGTTTATTATACTATAAATGAAAAAAAACAGAAAATTTTTCTGTTTATTTGTAATAATTTTTCTTTATATAGCTACTAGCAATACTTGCTTCACTAGCTGCTGTTAAAAGTTGATATAAGTCTTTTGATATAGCATCTCCTATAGCAAACACTTCTTTTATATTAGTTTCACAATTTTTGTCAACAACTAAATAGCCATCTTTATTTTCAAGATCAATTTTACTATTTACCATAAAATTAGGTTCGTATCCAATGCTTATAAAAGCACCACTTACATCTAGGTTATAATCTTCACCATTTTTATCAAGTAAAATGCTAGTTAATTGATCTTCACCAATAAATTCTTTAACATTAGAATTATAAATTACCTCAATATTTGGTAATGCTTTTATTTCTTCAATTACAACTGGTTCGCCTTTCAAGAAATCTTTTCGACAAATAATATAAACTTTGTTAGCGATTCCTGATAAATATCTAGCATTTTCTAAAGCTGATGCTGATCCACCAACAACGGCAACATCTTTTCCTTTGAAGAAAAAGCCATCACAGACAGCACAATAGCTAATTCCATGTCCCAATAATTCTTTTTCGCCTTTAGCCTTTAATAAACGAGGTGCACGACCCGTTGCTATAATTAATTGATTGCATTTATAAATTTCTTTATTAGTTTTAACGATCTTTTGATCATGTATTTCTACTGATTCGACATTTTCATTACGATAGTCAACATTCAACTCTTTTAGTTGTTGATAAATGTTTTCAGCCAAGCGTGAACCATCCTCGTCTAAAAAGCCTGGATAGTTTTTTAAATGTTTAGTGTTATTTAATTGACCACCGGGAATTTCTTTTTCTAGAATTAAAACGTCAATCATAAATCTCTTTAAATATAATGCGGCTGTCATTCCAGCGATGCCAGCTCCAATAATAATACAATCCCTTTTTTCCATTTTTCTCTCCTACTCATTATATCTAGCTTCAAATTTTGTTTTGAAAGCATTCATTAATACAAATATTATTCCAACAACAATTAATATAATTGAAGCAATTTGAGCTACTCTTAAATCTTTAAACATTAAAGCATCAGTTCTTAGTGATTCAATCATAAATCTTCCGATGCCATACCAAATCATGTAAAATCCAGATATTTGACCAATCTTAATACGTTTAGTTCTTCTAATTATTAACATAATTATTAAGCCTATTAAATTCCATACTGATTCATAAAAGAATGTTGGATGATAATAGGTTCCATTTATATACATACCTTTTATAATAAAATCCGGCAAATGAAGTTTTTGAAGAATTTCTAATGTTGTCGCTGGTCCGTGGGCTTCACCATTAAAGAAATTGCCCCAACGTCCTATTATTTGACCAGTTATTAAGCCAACAGAGGCCATATCCATTATTTTGATAACATTGTATTGATGTTTTTTAGTATAAAATATAATAAATATTAATCCAAATAGTATTCCTCCGTGGATTGCCAAGCCACCTTCCCAGACTTTTAATATATCAATTGGATTATCCCGATATAGGTCAAAGTTGAAAGCAACATAATAAAGGCGAGCTCCAATAATAGCTATTGGTATAGTATAAAAGAAAAGGTTAATTATAAATTCTTCAGATATTCCAAATCTTCTAGCTTCTCTTAGTAGCAAATAACCACCTAAAAGAAAACCAATAAAAAGCATTACAGAATACCAATATATTTGGATGAACCCCAAATCAACTAGTATATTATTCATTTAATCACCTATTATGATTATACTATTTTTTACTGCGCATTTCAAACAAAATATCACGAAGTTCGGTTGCTCTTTCAAATTCTAAATTTTTAGCAGCTTCTAACATTTCTTTTTCTATAGATGCAATCAATTTTTCTTTTTCATATTTACTTAGATGTTCTTCTTCTTTTATCTTTTTCTCTAAATTATTACTAACTATTTCTGGAATTTTTTTCATAATTGTTTTAGGAATGATACCATGTTCTTTATTATATTCCATTTGAATAGTTCTTCTTCGATTTGTTTCTTTAATAGCAATATCCATAGCTTCACTTATTTGATCGGAATACATTATAACACGACCATTCGCGTTTCTAGCAGCACGACCTATTGTTTGAATAAGTGATCTTTCACTACGTAAAAATCCTTGTTTATCAGCATCAATAATACATACTAAACTAACTTCAGGAATATCTAAGCCTTCTCTTAAAAGGTTTATACCTACTAAAACATCATATTTACCTAAGCGAAGATCTCTTATGATTTGCAAACGTTCAAGAGTTTTAATTTCACTATGTAAATAGGCAACTTTGATGTCTAATTTTTTTAAATATGTTGTCAATTCTTCTGACATTCTTATTGTTAAAGTTGTCACAAGTGTACGTTCATTTTTTTCTTTCTGCTTATTTATTTCATTTACTAAATCATCAATTTGATTTTTCGATAATCTTACATCTATTTCTGGATCTAAAAGGCCTGTTGGACGAATAATTTGTTCAACATACCCACCTGCAAGTTCTAATTCATAATCTCCAGGTGTAGCTGATATGTAAATTACTTGATCAAGTTTTTCCTTAAACTCTTCAAATTTTAAAGGTCGATTATCCATAGCACTTGGTAATCTAAAACCATAATCAACAAGAACTTTTTTTCGGGCTTGATCGCCATTATACATACCTCTGATTTGAGGTACAGTAACATGTGATTCATCAATTACTAACAAAAAATTCTTTCTGAAGAAGTCAATTAAGGTTGTTGGGGTTGCTCCTGGCTCTTTTAAAGCTAAATGACGAGAATAATTTTCAACAACATGACAAAAACCAGTTTCTAATAACATTTCCATATCATAATTGGTTCTTTCTTCTAATCTTTGAGCTTCAAGCAATTTATTATTAGCTTTAAAATATGCTAATCTTTCTTCTAATTCTTTTTTAATATTTGCTACAGCTTTTTTTATCTTTTCTTCGCTAGTTACAAATAAACTTGCTGGGAATATTGATATGGTTTTTTTCTGATTTATTACACGACCAGTTACGACATCAAATTCGTAAATACTTTCTATTTCATCATCGAAGAATTCCAATCGCACTGGATTTTCCATAGATACACCTCATTTGGCTGTGAGTAAGCTGTAATTAAAAACAGCCGTATGAGTATGTGCTCATACGGCCACTTTAGCGGTACAAAGTTATACTGTCTTTTGATTATACTGCAATTTGTCAAAAATTACAATGTATAGTCAAATTATATCGAAAGCGACCAAACTGCGCGAAAAATCAATCACTGCTAAAAAGCACGCTCTCTGCACCGAATGCTGCGCAGCTAGGTATGATAGATGCCCAGCTGCGTATCCAGCTCCTGTGCCGCATTTTCATAGTGATGCACCAGAATGTAGTCTGCTTCCTTGATTTCCCCTGATACCTGTTGTGACAGAAGCTGCGCACAGGTGCAGTCAGTGTAAACGCCCAAATGTGCAAACAAATCGTCGCACGGTCGTACTGCGTCAGGTCAATGCTCGCAGGTTCAATGGGCACCGCCCAACGATGTATCCCTTGACGTCCGTGCCGCTAAAAGTCCAGTGTTTTCTTTGAACGCTCTGGAAAGCAGACTTTATAGAGTTTATCATCTGTTCTCATTGCTTCTTCTATCACCTGCTCATACTACGGAGTCTCCTAGAGGGCTTTCCAAATTTCAAAATCATTTTGTAAACCAGACCGTCAATTTTGACTTGAAACTGGCTGCTATTTCTCGGCATAGATAATTTTTGGGTTTGCACATCATATCAAACAGGGCAAGCTGTCTTGTTTTCGCTCTTTTTACCAAAGCTTCCCTCGA
>OIYS01000659.1_pt1 | contig 22256 bp, 21 predicted proteins | sample 1588271 | NCBI WGS metagenome assembly OIYS01 (sample SAMN03283286) | human gut metagenome | biome: human-associated habitat; material: feces | host: Homo sapiens | place: Peru | collected 2012
GAAATCAAGCTTTCTATGATTGTGAGAATTTAGAAAGTGTAATCATTTCTGACAGCGTTGATGAGATTGACGGTTCCGCATTTGCAGGCTGCACCTCACTTGAAAGTATTGTAATACCTCTCAGTGTAAGTTCTGTAGAAAACCAGGCCTTCAACGGCTGCTCTGCACTCAAATCTGTGGAATTCAAAAACCCGAACACAAAAATCGGGGAAAGAGTCTTCTCGAATTGCTCAAGCTTGGCGTCGGTCAAGCTGCCCGAAAATCTGACCTCAATACCCGAATACACATTCAACGGGTGCAAGCTGCTCGCTGACATCAATCTGCCCGCCACGCTTAGGTCGATAGACAAATATGCTTTTTACAACTGCGACGCTCTCACGGAGCTGACGGTACCCGGTAATGTTTGGCAGATAGGTTCATATGCTTTCTACGACTGTGACTCCATCACGAAGGCAGTGATACCCGACAGCGTCACTTCGCTCGGCTCATATGCTTTCTACGGCTGCGACAAGCTCGCAGAGATCGACTTCGGCATCGGCCTGACTGCCATCCCCGACTCCGCATTCCGCCAGATCCCCGCTCTGACCAAAGTGATCCTTCCCCGCTTTGCGACCACCGTCGCCGCAAACGCCTTTGCGGAGGATACCAAGCTCAGAGAGGTGACTATCCCCTCGACGGTCACTTCGATACAGACAAACTCCTTCTCCTACCCCACCAAGCTCACGGTCTACGGCATTGCGGGCTCATATGCGGAGCAGCACGCCAAAGAAAGAAAAATGACTTTCGTCGCCGTTGACGGCACAAAGGTGGACAGCATCGCTTTCAAACAGAGCGTTTATGAATTCAGCGCCTCCGGCAGCGGCTCGTATTTTATTCCCGAAATGGAGATCCTGCCGAAAGAGAGCGTCGAGCCGATAACCTTCACCTCGTCTGACGAGAGTATCGCCACCGTCAACAACGGCAAGGTGACATTCAAGGGCTACGGCACCGCTACGATAACGGCGACCACTGCTTCCGGCAAAACCGCCGCCTGCACCGTGAAGATAAACAGAGCTGTCATCGGTGTACGTCTCGATTACAGCAAGCTTTCGCTCAAGACGGGTGAAACCGCCGCACTGACCGCAACGGTTTATCCTTCCAACGCAGCCAACAAAGCCGTGAAATGGATCTCATCCGCCCCCGACGTCGCTTCCGTCGACCAAACCGGCAAAATCACAGCGCTTAAGCCCGGCATCACTACCATAACGGTCGAGACCGAGGACGGCGGATATACAGCCACCTGCAACGTAACTGTTATAGACAGCAGCATTGTATCGGTCACCGGCGTAAAACTCTCGGCAACCGTTGCGGAGCTTACGATAGGCAACAGCAAGCAGCTAACCGCCGCTATTTCCCCGACAAACGCAACCAACAAGGGTGTGACATGGAGCTCCAGCAACACAAATGTCGCGTCGGTCAGCTCAAGCGGCGTTGTAGTTGCTAAAGGCGAGGGCACGGCAACCATCACCGTCAAAACAGATGACGGCGGCTACACGGCGGCTTGCACTATCAGGGTCTCAAAGCCCTCTCCGTCAGTGGTAGCAGTCACCGGCGTAAAGCTCTCTGCGATAGGCATTGAACTGCCCGTCGGCGGCAGCAAGAGACTCAGCGCCACTATCACCCCGTCAAACGCAACGAATAAAGGCGTAACATGGAGCTCAGACAACACAAGCGTTGCTGCCGTCAACTCAAGCGGCCTCATCACCGCTAAAGGTGAAGGCACAGCGACCGTCACAGTCAGAACGGATGACGGCGGTTACACTGCCACCTGTAAGATAACGGTAGTGCCGGTCACAGCTCCCGAAAAAGTGGAAATCTCCGTATCCGCAGATTCTCTTAAATATAAGGAAACAACAAAAGTAAATGTCAGCGAGCTTCCGGTCGGCTACACGGTACAGTATTCATCCTCAGACGAAAGTATCGCTAAGGTCGACAGCAACGGCAATATCAAGGCCGTCGGTAAAGGTACTGCAACAATAACCGTAAAAGTCATTGACCCCAACGGCAACGTGGCTCGCGATAGCAGCGGCAGAGAGATATCCGACAGTGTGCAGATGAATTGCACAATGACATTCTGGCAGAGAATCGTCAAGTGGTTTAAGAATCTCTTTGGTATCGCTGACACATCACTCAAAGCACTCGGATTAATAGTCGCCGATTAACAGTAAAGCGGGAGAGGCTGGCCTCTCCCGCTTCAGCTTGTAGAAAAGCCCTAAAGCTCAAGAGAGTTTTAGGGTTTTAAGATTGAAATAGAATAAAGAATTGAAAAGCAAAGAAAAATCGGGAGAAGGCACAGGTGTATTCAACCTTTTCCACCTGTGTACTGCATATTTTTTCAGGTTCATGGCAGCAAATTTAAGCCTGACCCAGTTAGTGACTGGGGTCAAGCCTCTGTATGGAGTATATCGCATTGCGTGTTTTTCTTTCGCATCTGCAAATACCCTCTCGATAGTTTCCTTTCGTCGCTCGTAAAGCTCCCTGTTCTCCGGCGTATGACGAATGTCTTCGACGGTTTCGAGATAATCCGACCAAATGTGCTTTGTTACCGTTTTCTCATACTTGCTGTTTTCCGTACACTTGTATCTTGACGGGCAGCTTTCGCATATATATGTTTTGCTCTTGAACTCTCGGTATCCTTCTCTGTTTGTAGTTGCATAACTTAAAACTTGGTTTTCGGGACAGATAACGCAATCAAAATATTCATCATAAGCATACTCATACGGTGGAAAGAAGTCTTTTTTGCCCATGGGCCTTTTGTACGATGCTACTGGTATTCTGTCGTCGTCAAGTATTCGTTTGCTTATCCAAGGCGTTTTGTATCCCGCATCGTCTACTACGGCTTTAATTTCGGGATTTCTGTCTGTCAGTCTGTCATACAATCCGTCGAACGCAACACTGTCATGAACATTGCCCGGGTTTACCGTAACGTCCATTACATATCCGTTTTTGTCACAGCCCGTCTGCGCCGTATATGCAAAGCATTTCTTATGTTCTCCCTTGTGGAATACTCCGCTTTCGGGGTCAGTCTTAGATTCGGATGTTTCCTTTTCCTCGGGCGCTCTCGGTCCGTTAAACGGCTTTTTTCCGTGTTCCTCACGGTCTTCGTTAATTTCCTGCATCAGTTGTTTTTCGTATATCTTGGCAGCCTGCGGTACCGCTTTCTTTACCGCCTTTTTAATGTTCGCATTTGCCTTGATATGTGTTCCGTCTACAAATACTGCCTCAGGTGACAGATATCCTGCTTGCTCTATCTCGCTTAATACCAATAAAATGTTTCCTCTATCGTTTTTTCGGTATATCTGTGCTTGAAGTTGTAGCTGATTGTTGAAAAATGTGGTATCGGCTCATTCATCAAATACCCCAAAAACCACCTGTATGCTACGTTCATTTTGATTTCTTCTGAGTGACGGCAATCCGTACAAATGCTGTATCAGCACCATCTTAAATATTACTACCGGGTCTATGCTCGGTCTGCCGTTATCTGCGCAGTATAATTCTTCTACTATATCATATATGTGAGTGAACTCTATCGCGCTGTCTATTTTCTTTAACAAATGGTCTGCCGGTACGAATTCTTCTATGCTGAATATTTCTACCTGTTCGCGGTTTTCTCTCTGCTTTACTATCACTTTCATCACCGCTTTTATTATACAACATATATGCGAAAAAGCCCAGCTCTTACTGGACTTTTTCGACAGACTGAAGCGGGAGAGGCAAGCCTCTCCCGCTTTCTCATGTTGTGTACTTTTCGTCACCGCTTTATGGGCTATACAGGCAAACGAAAATTTGATATTATATTTAAAACTTATCTAAAACCAAAGTCTTTTGAAGATTTTAGGCAAAATCCGTATCTTTATTTACGAAGGCGTAACGCCATATACGCAACGCGGCAAAAAGGAGGAACCTCTATGAAAGAGCTTTTAAGAGAGCGTTATCGTTACCGCTGTGCATAGTAATGGTGCTTGTTGCTATAACACAGTAAACAATCAGCATTTCAGTATTATTCTATCTAAAAGAAATGTTCACTTAAGAACATCCATCAAATCGCTTTTTACTATACGCTAAAAAATATAGGTTAATATATTTTGTTGCTTTATTAAATTAAAAATTATAGTATAGCAACAGAAAAGGGGCATTTATGAATTATAAAAACAATGGCGAATCTTTAGGTCCGGAAGATTTTTTGAACAATAAAAAATCAAAACCTGTTGAAGAATGGGGAATTGACGGGAACGAATACGCTCCCGCAAAAACCTCAAAAGCAAAAAATGAACCAAACAAAAAATTGATTATCATCACCGTGTCCATTGTCGCATTGTTGATTTTGACAATTTCAACAATTGCAGTGATTACAACAATACAGTCTAAACAGCCTAAGCAATCAGAAGATATAACCACAGATATTATTACCGTTCAGATAAACGGCGTTGGTGAAGAGATAAAATATGTAAATGTTCCCCATTGTGTGGGATTGGATCTTAATAGAGCTATAGAGCTTTTAAGCAAAAGCTTTATAGAGGCACCGATTATTCTTTACGAAGAAAGTGAAAAGCCTAAGGGAACTGTTATTTATCAAAGTGAAGATAGCGGAAAATCTCTTCCAAATATTACTGTAATAACACTTTTCGTGAGCAGCGGAGGAACAGTTCTCTCAAGCAACTCTAATAAAACAACCAAAACCGTTCCTCTGGAAAAAGTCAATATATTTCCAAATAAGCTTACCCTAGAGCCGGGCGAAACTAGGTATATAACAACTTCAATAGAACCCGTTAATGCAACAAATGCCAATTTCTTTCTAAAATCAAGCGATGAAAGTGTTGTAACTGTGAGCGGAACCAATGTTGTAACTTCAATTCGCGTTGGGAGGGCCAAAATTGTCGCCATGAATTTAAAAGGCGAAAAACTTGGCGATATTGATATAAATGTGATTGCGCCTGCAACCGAACCTCAAGTTGAACCAAGGCACTCTATTATAAGTTACACACAAATGGAAACAAAACGTCCCGATTCCGCTACTGAATATAGCTCCCCTTCTGCAAAGCCAGCCACAACCACGAGTACAACTGTACATGTCGTCATTTTTGACGCCAATGGAGGTTCTGTTTCCACCAAAGTCACCAGAGTAGAGTCCGGTAAAACAACCGATTTGCCAACGCCGCAAAGAGAATACTATCGGTTCACCGGATGGTACACCGCCACAAGCGACGGCTTTCATTATACAGACTCTACTCCTATTACTTCTGATATTACCCTCTATGCTCATTGGGCTAAAAACCCTGTGTCAGGTTGGGTTCGTGCATCTTCAGCTCCGGCAGATGCGGAAATAGTTAATACTAAGTATACATATTCACACAGGTATTATGAAACGTCTGCAAACTCAACCATGAACGGTTGGACAAAGTACAATACCGAGCGATCAAGCTGGGGAAGTACGCAAGGCCCGGTTTATTCCGATCCTTCAAACGGATCCCGAAATGTTTGGAGCGAGCAGTATGTATCTTCAACAACAAAACATTATAAGTATTATCACAGGACAAACGGGAGCGTATGGGGAAGTGATAAGTCTGCCCCCGGATGGGCAAGGCATTCTATTGATTTAACCTATGCATTGTCATATAAGCACACCGGTAATAATTCCGGATATAAGTATTACGGTTCCTATACCTGTCCAAAGTGTACTGCAAAAAACTTTTGGCTCCCCGACGGAACATATGACGAAAACCACTATTCTACCCGTTGGTATTACCAAGAGCCAGTCTACACTTATTATTATTACCAAGATATCAATGAAGAGTCTTTTACTAGACCTTATGGTTCAGAATACTCAAATGTTCAAACCTGGGTTCAATACAGGTCGAAGTAAGAGCGAAAGGAAAAGGTATGGATAGAGATGCAGGAAGAATTCTCGCTGCTCTACAAAATGCACAAGAGCAAATGAGTAAAATTAACATAATTATTGTCGATTTTACTTTTCTCGTGCATATGCATGGGAAAGAATTATTAGAGTGGCTAGCATCACTTGCTTCATCAAAACACTGTAAAGTTTTGGTGTGTGATGAATTTTTGAGCAATTATGAGTTGTTTCAAAAAAGTGAAAGCCCAAAGCAAAGGGAAATAGCTATTGGCGTTAATAACTTTATAAATATGTTATCCCAAAATCGAGTTTTAGTTCTAGATGAACGTTTTAGAACCATTGAACACCTAATTTATAAATTGCAGGCAAGAAGTGATGTTGCGCTGTTTCTAGCTAATAATTCAGAAGCAGATGAAGTTTTGCGTTCTTGCTCATGTCCTCGCATGATGGTTGTATCCTACATGACAAACGGATCGCTTTTTTGCTCTAGCGCGATTGATTATATTAACTCTACTCAACAGATGCTCTTGCTTGAAAACAACGACCTTGCTACGGTACTGGTACCCGATTTTCCAGAAATCAACAGTACTGTTCATACGAGTGATAAAACAGAATATGTGTTAGTTAAAAAAGTAAGCAGTGGTGCCGAAGGAACAGTCTATATTACTGACAATCCATCTTATGTTTGCAAAATCTATCATCAAAACAACTTGACACTCGAAAAAATAAAAAAACTAAACCTTCTTGAGAAGCGTCAAGTACATTATGATGGAATTTGTTGGCCGGAAGCTCGCATTTTTTCCTCCCAAGGATATCCGGTAGGTTATCTTATGAAAAGAGCTAACGGCCAAAAAATGAGCGGTATTTTTGATGGTGAAGAAGCAATCAGAGAAGTTTTTGCCAACTTCACTCGTATGGATGTAGTGAACGTCGTAATTTCTGTATTCGAAAAGATACAATATCTACACCTGATGGGTGTTTTGATAGGCGATGTCAGACCTCAGAATATTTTAATCGATCAAAGCGGAAATACCTATTTGATTGATTTGGATTCTTGCCAAATTGAAGGCTATCCCTCAACTGTTGGCGATGAAGACTATACGCCATTTGAAAACCAAGGTAAGGTGTTTTCAGATTTCTTGCGCACTTATCGTAACGAACGTTTTTCTTGTGCTGTCCTCTTGTTTTACATCTTGTTTCTCGGGCAGCATCCATATGCACAGCGAAACGGTGCTGATACGATTGGTGAAGAAATTGCCGCACACTCATTCCGCTACCCCAAAGATAAGACTGGCGATTATTCTCTAATTCCTCTAGGCTGTTATGCAGAAATCTGGAAATTCACTCCATCAATAATATCCGATGCACTATATGGAGTATTCAAAAATGATGTCCGTTTATCAATTTGTGAATGGCTTCAATTGATTAAAAAATACAGTTATTTTCTTAGCACTCTTCCGCAAAATGATATTCGCATACATCTATCTTGTTCAAGAGGAGTAGCGTTCTCTCATAATGTAACGCCACCTCCAACCACCAGTCAAAACCCGCCGAAAATCAAACGTGCAAGTGGCTCACTTTTTATTGTATCATTGCTAATCATTATGGCTTTACTTTTGTCTGGGTACCTCATCCTTTATTTTATGCTAGCCGCCAAGCTAGATACGATGCCGCCGGTCACAGCACCCTTTCAAGAAATATCAAAAGCTTTTCAGCAATTTTTTAACTATTGGAGGTAAAAATTAATGCAAATCGAAAATTTAGGACCCGAAGATTTCGGACGCGGAACAAAGAAAAGATTGCCGATTTGTTTTTGCCTTGATGTTAGTGGCTCAATGAGCGGCGAACGCATGGTTAAACTAAATCGAGCATTAAAAGTGTTTGTTGATACCGCAAAAGATAATCCCGAAGCTGCATCTTCTGCAGACGTAGCTATTGTGACTTTCGGAGGGTATCCTGAAATTCTCAAACCCATGTCGCAATTAGGCAGTTCGACCATGCCAACAATTCAAGTCCGCGAGCATTCATTGACACCTATGGGTGAAGCAATCAAAATTGCACTGAACATTCTCGAAGTTCGTAAAAACGGCTATCGTGACCGTGGGCTAAAATACTTTCAGCCGTGGCTTGTGCTAATAACCGACGGTAAGCCTGAAGGCAAGAATGCTGATGAAGAAATGGAGTCCGCATTAGCAAAGCTCAACGAAATGGAGCGCAACCGTAAAATTGTTGTATTTAATATAGGAATTGATGACGAAGTAGACACAGATATGCTTCGTCGCATATCTGTTTTACGCCCCAAACCAATCAGCATTGAATCAGATGATTTGTCGTCCCTGTTTAAGTTTTTGGGGTCAAGCTCTACGCAGGTAATAGACGGAGCTATGGGTACCGACTCTCTTTATAAGGAAATAGTTGACCCCGAGTCCAGAGAAGCTGTTTCGCAGAAATTTATAAAAATTGATTTAGATGCATATGGTGATATTTGATTATGAAATTAATTAAATGCAGCCTTCAGGGGCAAAAACACAAAAAGCGCAATCAACCTTGCGAAGACAGTGTAACCTGGTTGGAAAAGGACGGCGTTTTCGCTGCTTCTGTTGCAGATGGTGCAGGAAGCGAAAAGTATTCAGAAGCCAGATATGGTTCACAGGTCGTTTCCGAAACAGTTTGTAAACTTCTCGTTGCCCATTTTGAGGAATTATATGAAACAGCCAATGAATTTGAATTACGACGCATCATAGAAGTAATCTGCAAAAAAGCGCTCGAAGAAAAAGCCAAAAGTCTTAACCTTGACTCATATGAGACCATGGCAACTACGTTGCTAGCTATAGCCGTAAGTCAAAATCGCTTTATTGCAATACAAATTGGCGATGGCGTTGTAGGGAAACTTGAAAGAAACTTCGCGCAGGCAATTACAACTCCACGCAACGGTGAATTTGTTGGTACTACATTTTTTATTACTCAAAGCGATTCATATGCATATTTGCAAGTTCAGCGGTTTGCTTTTAACGATATCACTCATTTGTTTCTGATGACCGACGGTATTTCTGACCATATATATAACGAAACCAATGGCACGTTTTCCAATGAACTTTTAGAAATGCTGTCATTTGCAAGCGATTCACAAGGTGAGGAAAGTTTAAAATCATTCGTTGAGAATAATATTGTTAATAATAATGCATCCTCTGATGACTGCACGATTGCAATTATCTGTCTGAATGAAAAAAATGATGTTAAACTTAATAATCCAGTTTTAGAAGATCAATCTGTGAATCAATCTATTAATCAGCCTATGGATAAATCCACGGATATAATTGGGAAAAAGCTCAAAAGTATCACGAGACGTTTTTTGTTCAAAAAAGGTACTGCAAATTGGAAAACGCTTGCTATTATATCAATTGTTCTATTTGCCGGAATCATAGGATTTTTGTGCGGCAACAAACTGACTCAAAAGCCTTTATCCGGACATGATGTATCCGAAGAAGTATCAATCGAACTTTATGAAACCTCAAGCGGAAGAGAAATCGGTGGCAATGAATTATCGCTTCTTGGTGGTTTATTACCAAATTCAAATGCAGAAATACAGCCTCAAATTCGTAATACTGGCAATCAGCCTGTATTTGTTCGCCTTGATATTCGAATGTCTGGGGATGCTGAGATGATTTCAAAGGGGATCTGTCCGTTTTTGCTTTTACAAGATGGTGAAAAAGCAGCAAGTAACAGCTGGATCTTAATCCAAGAATCGATTGATGAAGATGGTACATTTACGGCGATTTACGGCTACAAAAGTAAATTGGATACGGGAGCCTCAACCGATGCACCGTTTGATAGCGTTTGCTACCTTCCATTTAATGATGAATACGGTGGCAAACCGGTTGATCCCAACAATTATTCCGAATATAACTGTCAGAATTTATTAACTATTTCTGCAACAGCTATTCCAGCCGACGGCAATTCAGAAAGTGCAATTGAAGCTCTTAAGCAAAATCTTAAGCAAAACAAGATCGATAATACCACTGCAGTTACAAACGAATCCATCCCCTCATCAACATCTAATCAAGAAGAAGAATTACTTCTAACGCTGCCAGCAGCTGATGTTCAAACGGGTCAAAGCACAATAAAAGAACAGGAGAAGGGAACAAACCATGAATAATGAATATCAAAAATATGGAATAAGTGATGATGATATTAGAAAAGCCGCACTTGGAGATTTTGATGACTATCCCACCGCACCGCCACAGCTTAAGGTCCCCAAACTAACGCAGGACCCCCCAAAAAGTAAACCCCAAGAAAAGTATCCTCCCGTTTCTCCACAGCCTCCTTTGAGTGACTGTGGCGTTGATAACGACAATCTTAAAGAGTTACCCAAAGCCGAAAAGAACTCTGGTTTCTATGTTATTGACTTTATCAAAAGTCTATTTACCAAAGAAAAAGTCGGTGTGTGTATTTGGCTGATTACTAATATGCTTTTGATTTCTACACCGTTGGGAATTTTTACAATATACAGTGGAAACATCGAAGGCGGCTTAGGCATTATAGGTCTCGGATTACTGCTTTATTTGGGTTCACTGACTATCGCGATGTCTCCCGTTGGTGAAGCAATCCTGCGGTGGCAGAATAAGTGTAAAAAAATCAAAGATGTCAATATTCAAAACCGATTGGAACCCATTTTTGACAGAGTCTGTGAAAAAGCAAAGACTCGTTGTCCGGCAATATCGGACTCGGTTAAGCTGTTCATCAGCAGAGACGACTCGCCAAACGCATTTGCAACAGGACGTAGAACTGTGTGCGTTACTCAGGGCTTGCTTGAGCTCTCCGATGAAGAAATTGAAGGCGTTTTGGCTCACGAATTTGGTCACTTAGCTCATAAAGACACCGATACCATCCTCGCGGTCGCCGTAGGTAATATGATTGTTGTTGGAATACTGACAATTTTCAATGCCTTTGCCAATTTTTCTATGATACTTATAAATTGTTTTTCAAAAAGCGATGCAAAATGGATATATTCATTAGTCAATGCATTATTCTTTGCCATAAGTTACGTTTGGACAAAGATAGGTGTTTTATTATGTATGCACTCCAGTCGGAAGAACGAATTTGCAGCTGATAATTTTGCAGTTGAACTCGGCTACTGCAATGAATTAACTAATGCACTCAAAGAATTGGATGGTGGCAATTTTGCTAAGCCCAAGGGATTATGGGCAGCCCTCCATGATTCACATCCGGCAACCGCAGACCGTATCGTCTCGATGAAAGAATATGCTCTTCAAAGCAATAAAGGATGAATTATGTATAATCAGAATGCAATTAAGTTTTCAGCGCATTGTATTAATTTACACCGCGCGGTAAGGACACTTCAAGCTGACGGTTTTCAAAGCGCGGACTTAGACGAGGCCGCAAAAAATTTAATTAAGATAGCTCGCAAAATATCAAATGTAGATGCCGACATTCTTTCTTGTAATGCGAATGCTTTTTCTCTTGGCATTTGCAAAACTGATCAAATGGAAATCGGCTTAGATATTAATATAGGCTTTAGTTTACTTATTACTGCGGAAACCGACGCTGATCGTTTAGATGCGAAAAAATTAATGTCTTCAATTCTAACAACGGTTGCACATGAGTCAAATAATTATTGGCGCTGCATTTCAGCCAGAGATGGTGCCATTTCCTTTAGTCAACTTAGCTCCGTAATTTGCTCTGATGCACTTCGCTTCGGTGGGAAGGTATATTCGGACGGTCCGGAAGCTAATAGCCTTCTTGATAAAATCTACGATCAACTTGATCAAAATGTCCTGAACTCACACGCTGAAAACATTTTTGATTACATTATAAGCACAAATACTCACCTACCAATTATCACTCTAGCCGTCTTTGACCTTTCCTCTTTTTCCGAATTAACAGTCAGAAAAATGCGGTCGTTATGCAATCATATGAAGGCCGGTCTAAACATTATCGTTGTAGACCAAGACTCATCAGTCTCAAATACACTTCCATTTGAGCTGCAAGTTTCTTTTAGAAACGGTCAATTCTTTTTTCAATCCGGCAACACCGCCATTCCTGCCATACCAACACAGCACAAGACAGATATTGCTGATTTGAATGCTCTATTACAGAAAAAAGAGATTTCGTCTCGATTTGAAGATATATTCGATGGTGAAATAACCCCATTCACAAAATTATCAACGGAGTGCATTGAAATTCCACTTGCATTATTAGAAAATGGCGATGTTTGCTATTTTAGAATAGGCGGCAAAAACTCACCTCATGCACTTATCAGTGGACAAACGGGTTCTGGAAAATCAGTAACTCTCCATACGATAATTGACTTAATTACATTATATTACAGACCTGACGATGTAGAGATCTGGGCAATAGATTATAAAGCCGTCGAGTTTAAATGCTATGTCGATAAAAGGACGCCTCATATAAGTGTCATCGGTCAAGATAATTCTGTTGATTTTTCAATCGGCTTAATGAAACTGTTGGTAAAAGAATACAACCGAAGGAAAAAACTGTTTACCGATGCATCTGTAACGAATTTGGAAGGATATCGAAAAAAGTTCGGCGATAAATCAATAACACGTTTACTAATCGTCATTGATGAATTTCACAACCTGATACAGGCGATTCAGAATTATCCAAGCAACGAATATAAAATATTGTTCGATAACCTTCTAAAAGAAGCCCGTTCAATGGGTATGTCATTTGTATTTTGCTCTCAATCGGTTGCCAACGGTTTAACCGGAATGCCGGAAAGCGCCAAAAACCAAATTGGAATACGCATTTGTATGAAGCAGAATAACAGTTATGAAATAACCGAAACGCTCCTAATCAAATCAACCAACACAGATTTGATTGATACTGCCAAGAATTTTGACAAAGGTTTTGCTTACTATAATGACGGCGAAAGCGGAACTTCTAATATTAAAAAAGTCAAAATTCTATTTGTTTCGGATGAGATTAGAGATCAAATAATTGATTGCGTCAACGCGAAATGCAACGTAAAAGATTGGAACAAAGACGAAAAAATATATAAGGACAGCAATCGATATACAATAACTGAGAAGCCTAATCACGCTTTGAATTTGTTACTTGAAAACAGAAAAGCTGTTATTGCCGATGTTGAAGAAACAAACATATATCCTGCTGCCCCTGTATCATTTGACAACGAGTTCACAATTGAATTGTCGCGTAACAGCTCCAACAATGTTTTAATTTCAGGCAACAATGACGATATGCGTGAATCCATGGTTTTTTATTCAGTGTGTAGCATATTATCAAACCCATGCAATAGTGTTATAGTTAATGTTCCAGACCCTGACAACCCCAAAAGTGCCTCCCTCTTAAAATGTCTGAAACTAATAGACTGCGAACGGTTGACATATAGGCTTGGCATCAAAGAAGTTTTAGATGAAATTGAGAAAGCTTCAGTGCTTCAATCGGATACACAGAAAAGCACATTTTACATTTGGTCTCAGCTTAACAAGTTGAGATCAGCCATGGCTATCGAGGCGTCACGAGGAACGGCTCAGATCACTCCCCTTCAATCTTCAAACAATGACATTTTATCTGCACTGGATGATGTTATCAACTCGGTGAAATCCTCAAAAGCAACAATATTTGAGCAGCCAGAAGGGAGAAACTCATCAAAGGTCAAAACATTTGATTCTGTTTCCGAACAGCTCAAACTTCTGTTTGAATATGGACCTGAACAAGGGATTTTCAATGTAGTTGTTTATCAAACGCCCAAAAACTTTGAAAAAGACAAATTCCTTAAGATAACCGATTTTGATTATCGCTTGGCTACACAGATGTCTGCCGATGACTCATATCGAATGTTCGGGAGAGAAAACTTTGTTAATTGCACTAATGAGAGCACGGCGGTTTGCTACGAAGGAAACAAGACCCCGGTACCCGTTCGCCCTTACCTTATGCCTGACCACGAATGGATAAACAAGATGAATAAATTATTAAAAGGAGTAACGATTAACAATGTTAGAGTTTGATAGAGACCCCAATGATATTCTTGAATATGCTAAGGAAGTCAAAACATACTATGAGAATGAAAGCGCTCTGATGAAGGCTGCTGTTCAAGCCGTTGATGGTTGCCTTGCCGAATTAGATGATAAAAGTCAAGCCCTCGGAGAGTCTTTTTTGCAAAATGCGCAAAATATAATAAAAAGTTTAAACTCATACAATGAACTCGCAATAGAAATGGAAAAGAAAGCAAACGATGTGATAGAGTTGCAAAACTCTATTCGATTCTAATAACAAGGAGATAAGACAATGGGAAAAAGGTTTAATTTTGAAGTCGCAGAAGCGCTCTCATTAAAGCTGTACACAGTAGCAGACTTGCTTGAAAGCGAAAACAAGACAATGAAAGATAAGTATACAAAACTCGGAGAGACATTTCGTGATGTTGGCTACACTCTATATCAGCTAACATTTAATGAATGCGACTCTAATATTTGTGACGCATGTGCAACACTACGAGAGCTTTCGTCTTCACTTATGGTCTATGCTCAACGACTGCGTGAATCAATGTGAGGTTAATTATGGTGTTAACAATAAAAGCTGAAGCTGTTTTACCACTGTTGGAGCGTTTAAACTCAACCGCCGCCATGACACCCGAGCTTTTCTCGTCACTAAAAAATGGCTTAAATAATACTTATCAGATTTATCAATCCGCTTGTCAAAAACTACAAATAGTTTTGGACACCCTCAACCAACAAGAAGTGTGTGAGCGAAACACATTGGCCGAGATTCGAAATCAGCAAGAGTATATAATGCAGAAAATCAATGATACTTCTAGCCAACAAATAAAAGAAGCGCTAACCGAATCATACTATCAATATGAAATGGCCGCTGAAGAATGTATTAAAAGAATTGATGATATCGAAGAAAAAAAACAAATTAACATAACTAAAGTGGAAGAACTTAAGCATTACAGTCATTGTTTTGAAGACGGCCAATCTTTCTTAAATAAATTGCAAAACGACAGTTCTGAGTTTGCGGACGGTATTCTTTCATTAAGCAAATCGATTGAACGTCTTGTTAATCAGCTACTTAGCAACAATTAAACGAGGTGATTTAAATGGCGGAGTTAACATCGGAAATGATGAATAATTGGTGTAGTTGTCTTAACATAATTACCAGCGCATTGGAAAGTGCGTGGTCTGATCCTCTTGGAATTCAAGCATCGGAATTCCTTAAAAATGGATCAAAATCTATAGATAGCTATATACCTGGGGTTAAGTCACTTGAAGACACTCTTTACAACTGTACACTTTTATGCGAAGAAATATTGTCAGATAACCCAGATGACTCTGATAAACATCGCGTAAGACATTTAACAAAATGAAGGTATGTATATGGACATGATACAAAAAGGTATTGAAAAGCTGAAATCCGGTGAATTTGAGGCAGCTGCCGGCATCTTTGCTAACAGTTTTTTTGCAGATGGAAATATCCGTGCCGGTTGCTATCTCGCCCAGATATTCTATGATCGCAATATTTCTCCTAAAGATAGTGTTCATGATGCCATGGCAATGATACTTTGGCAAATTACAGCTTTACAAGGGCAAGCGTCATCAATGCACCGTTTAGGAATTGCTTATCAAAAATCCAATTCAGTTTCCGTGAAGCAAAAAGGTGTAGATTATTTAAAAAGTGCTTATGATAGCGGACATGAGAGCTCTGCAATAGTGCTCGGACTTATTTCGTACATGCAGAATGACTACACCAATGCTTGCAGTTACTTTTCAAAAGCAACTGCTCTCGAAAAAGATAAAACGGCATTTTATGCCTTTGCCGAATCATTAATTAAAAAGCCCAACCCAGATATTCGTAAGGGAATAGAAATGCTTCACATCAGCGCACTCGAACATCATGATGTTAATGCTTCAAATTTATTATGCCGTTTATATACTGGTAAAATAACACCCGAAGTGCGAGAAAACAAGCAGGAGATGACTCGATACTTGAAGCTTAGTGCGAATTTGAACGATCCCGAAGCATGTGAAAAATACGGCATAGAATTATTTTGTGAGAGTGGTTCCCGCGAAGGTCACGTTCAAGCTTTATCTTATCTTGAAAAAGCAGCCAACACTCTCTCAGTTGATGGCTATTTAACAATTGCGCTTATTTATTGGGAAGACCTTGGCAACGAGTCAAAAGCAGAATATGCATTTTCACAAGCACTGCATATGGATCCAAATAACGCATCTGTGAATTACAAGGCCGGATGTTTTTATTACTCTATCGAACAGTATGACAAGGCAATCACTTATCTTGAAGCAGCCCTTAACATTGGCAATAACGATGCTGCAGAAATTTTGCTTGAAGCTTACCAGCGTAAAAATTATATCGATAAAGCAATCAACTTGGCAATTTACATGGAAAAAAACAACCTATCACCGCATAACGGATCAACCAACTTTGATTATCTAATAGGCACACTTTACGTTTTGGGCGACTGTGGGTTCCCAGCAGATTTATCACTTGGTGTCGATCATCTGCTACGAGCCGCCGAATCGGGAAATGTTGATGCAATGAATGCCTTAGGAGAAGTCTATATATGTTCTGACAGTATTGGAAAACTAAACAAAAATTCGGTCGAGCAATTCCTTCTTAGTGCATATAAAAGCGGTTCATCCCACGCAGCATTTCTGTTAGGAGAATATTATATCAAACAATATCAAGCAGTTCAATCAGTGCAATGGCTGATGCTCGCTTACAACGAATTTGGTAACAAAGATGCTGCATCCATGCTAGCAGATCTTTATGAGCAAGGATATATTAATGGTAAAAAGGATAAAAAGAATGCACGCTTGTGGCGAACTCGAGCCAGTGAATAGACTTATTTTACTGTCGACAAGTTAAACTGTAATACAGGATTCGTCGCCGTTTATTCTCATCTGTTTTTCTTGAAGCAATGTTGTTAATCAAATGCCAGTTTATAGAACTGCTTTCTTAAAAGCGGGAGAGGCAAGCCTATCCCGCTTTTGGCTTACACAGGCGCATTCCGATCGTTGATGCTTTTCTATTGTAAATGGCGGCGGGGTATGGTATACTGAGTTATGAGAATTATTCATCTTTATTTCAGGAGGATAAAAATGAGCACTTTTATTACTAACTTCCAATCCCCTGTCGGCATTGAAGATTTACAAGACCGACTTGAGAACGGTAGAATCAGCAACCTTGACATGATATTGCACTACGATCTTTATCCCAGTATTGAGTGGACTGTTGATAAAGACGCCCGGATCGGCGATACAGTCTTATTCATGTGTGCAAAGACCTCCGTAGACCACATTGGCCATATTTGTGCGGAGCTCAAAAAAGCAGGCATTGAAAACTCAGACCTGAGCAATTTTGCAAAGGAGCAGCGTAATCTATATAAAAAATACGCGGGCAGCAAGACCGAGTCGGCCGAGTTGCCGATGAACCGTTTCAAGATTATTTTCCCGGTTGGAAAGCGCCATACTGGAGGAGCCCGTGGTATGCGGTAATTGAGGATATTTGCTTGCTGCATTCTCCTGTATACATCGCAGAATTTCGTGACTTCATTAAAGTGAGCCGCACCGGAGCAATAACCAAGCTCACCGATGAGCAATGGGAAAATCTCAGTAAAATAATCGCAGAAAAGAATGAAAATTCTTGCACCTGAAAAATATTCAACGCAGACCTTTATAAGTACTTTCACCCAACGATACTCCGGTGCTTTATGCCATATAACCCGTGAAATCAAACAATATAGCAAAATCCCCGCACAGTGTTTGTCAAACACAAATGCGAGGATTTTTGAATTCTATAATGAGTGTTACGGGAAATGATACAGAATAAAAATCGAGTTGAGCATACATAAAAGCAGCAATTCTCAATGTGATTTCCGATTTTGAATTGTCAAAAGCATAACCATTTCACTACAGCCAGCACATCTCATTCTCACAGTTGCTCAACACCCAACGCCTTATATACCGCGTCCTCTGCGCTCTGATAGAAACGAATTCAAACTGACTATATGGCAATTTCATGTCGAGTTCTTGGACTTTTTCTACAAATAGATAGAATATGCTATTGATTTTTTTGATGATTTATGCTATAATAATTTATATTTACTGAAACTGCGAAAAGCGAGGAGTAGCACCATGAAGATTAGCTATAAAAAGCTCTGGGTCATGCTTATTCAAAGAGATATAACTAAAATGAAATTAAAAGCTGATGTCGGAATTTCAGCAGGAACAATGAGTAAACTCAACAAAGGAGAAGATGTTGCCCTTTCTGTTTTGTTGCGAATTTGTGATTATCTAAACTGTGACATCGGTGATATTTGTGAAGCTGTACGAGTAACTAACGGCTGAATCCTGTTTTTGGTACAGTTTTTTTGCTTTTATTTAAAAGTAAGAGACAACCGGATGTCTCGATAAGGTGATAAAATGCAGATTATAGATAACATCAATATGACTGTCAAAGGCGATCTGCAAGCGGGCATTAAGAAAGGAAGCTAAATAGGAAACCAAGCCACTTGAACGCTTCATAGCTGATCTGTCTGCCGTCTCTAATGCCCTCCACTGACTTTGAGAGGATATGATTGATAAACTCATCCGTGTGAAAGTATGCTTCATAGAAAAGGCTTGAATGTGGTTTCTTGCAGCGCAGAATGGTATACGCCGGACTCACTATGCCATCTTCATTAGCCATTTCAAGTCCGCCTTCAAAGGAACGAAGATGAATAATGAAGTCTCCCTGTTCCACTTTTTTGTAGTTTGCAAGAGACGCATCATCATAGTGAATATTTCTCCCAGCTTGTTCTCTCGGAAGGGTTCCTTTGCCATGTATAATGGTCAAAACGGTTTCCGTAGGATGGTTCTTGTCCGTTACATTCTCAAAGAGTTCTTCTGCCTTATAGATGCTCCACGGCTCATCGAAGCCCGGAAAGCGGAGCTTCGGGCACTTCTCAAGACCGTTACTTGAGGGTGTTAATGCCCTGATTATCCCTCCACCGGATAATGTTTGTGGAGGTGGTCATTATGACTAACAATACACAATCCAAGACGCTTGTGAACACATGGCTAAATCAAAAGAAGCCCATGATCACGCCGTCAACCCACGCCAGCTTTACGCTGATTGCCGAAAATCACCTGATCCCATATTTCGGCAAGCGCAAGATTGGCAGCATCACCGAAGCGGACATCCAAAGCTACATTTCGCATCTCTACAATGCTGGACGCTTGGATAAGACCGGAGGGCTTACCGTGAAGACGATAAGGGATGTTATCCTCGTTCTCCGGTTGTCAATGGAGTATGCCTACAAGGAACGGGCTATTTCACTCCTGAACTGGGATCTAATCGAATACCCAAAAGAGCTTGGTATCAAGAAAGTAGTTTTTATACTTATGCATCGTATTTAATTCGATACCGCTTTGATACATCTATTGTTTTGCCGGAATATGTAAATATTCTTTTTATGACCCCGCTTGTGAGAGAGCAAATTGCAGTAATGCGCAGACAGGGCGGCGGTCAGTATAACTTGAATAGCGATGAAATCGGAGCAATCAGAATCCCAGTTCCGTCAATCCCGGAACAGCAAGCTATCATTGATAAGTATTATTCCACGAAGGACGGCTCAAATACATACTATGATAAGGCACACGAGTTAAGGGAAAAAGCTGCATCTGATTTTGAAAAGCGTATATTCTCTTAGATGACAACCTTATGCTGAATGAATTTGTGGTGACAATATATGAACAATGATGAATTTATTAATGTTGGTAACAAGCTATGCTCTTCATTAACTATAGTGCTGAAAAATGAGGGAATCCTCGAAGGTCCGCATTCTGCTATATTCGACTATGATTTTAATGGCAGTGTTTTACACATTGGAATTGAGCAATTTATCGTAAGAACGATAAATGTATCGGCGGATTCGCCAATACCGATGAGTAATCTGTGGGGTTTCTACACCATGATGGAACGCTTACTTATGCTTCTTGACGGGCGATTTTATATCATAGAGTCCGCTACTTTTACGGGAGATGCTTGCTCTGAAGCTGATTATTCTTCATATGCACAAGAGTGCCTGTCAAGAAGATTGTCGTACTGCAAAACTGATCCTGCTTATTGTTATTCTAACCATGTATTTCTGATGTATGACACGGTTATATCTCCTGAGTTGCTCTCAAAATGGATTCATTTGCAAGACGAATTGGATATTGTCCATCAAGTAGCCTTATACAATATAGCTGATACTGGGGTAACACACGATGTGAAATGCGCAAATTTAATTGAATGCCTTGAACCGATGGCAGAAATCATAGGCTTATATGACAGCTTTTTTCCGAGCTTGAAACCCGGCGAGAAAACAACAACATTGAAAATGTGTATTGATGCTGTCATCTCAAAATACGGACAAGATATCTTTGCCGAAGAATACAAAGCTAGCAAAGGCAAATTCCTTCAAACTTTTGTCAATACAAGAAATCGCATCATGCACATTAAAAGGAATCAGCCAACAGAAAAATATTTATCCGGCGCGGAATCGATTCTGTATTTGGTTAAGCTCTGTCACCTCTACAGAGTGGTGATTCTTTCGCTGCTCGGAATCGACTATGTGCGATATCAAACAGTAGTCGTGAAATCTGTGGGTTTATGGAACTCTTGGAACGGTGTCCTAACCAACTTCATAAATACAATAAAATGAAAAAACGACCATGCACGAGCATTTCACTCTTACATGGTCGTTCTTTAAGTTGTCCCGCTTGAAGAAGGTCGGATCAAATTTGCTTGTTTTGGCAAATCCCTAAGTTCAACCCTCTAAATACGGCGTTTTTTGTTAACCGGAAGTAACAAACAGCGGTTTTTGAATGACGGACGGTAAGAATACCGCCACCAAAACGGCACCCTCATATCGAAAGAAAACGCCACAAATCGTCCCAAACCACAAGCGCGGGTTTGTTGAATTTTATAATAGGTGTTATGGGAAATGATACAAATCAAAATCGGGAGTTATTCTTCCTGTATTGCACAACATCTTTTCGTGTGTTTTTTTCGCCCTCAATAAGCGTTCTTTTCAGAAACAGCAACCTCAACATGAGCGTCCCCAAAAAGCCCCCAGTCAACGGCCAAGACATCGTCCATCGGGATTTTGGTGCCGTTCTGCATGGTGATCAGGCGCTCAAAGTCATCGACCTTTTTGACCGTGCCGGTTACAGTCACATATTCGCCGCCGGACTTGCGTTCATCGGGCTTAAAGTAGGTGATTTCCACCTCCGGCTCTTCATCGAGCGCATCAACGAGGAGCTGATACCTCATATTCAAATCGGTCAGTGCTTCCTCGTCAAGGTCAATCTTTTCGTCCGTTAGACGCCCGGTTTCCTTGATGGCGGAGTCATATCCGGTGAGTGCTGCGAAGGGCGCGAACTGCACTGCTCGATCTGACATCGGCATCTGTGGTCGCGTCTTGGAGACGTGGTGAGGGAGATTGATTATTTCTCTGTATTCTTTCATTTCACATCCAGACCCTTCCCTTAATTGCGAAATAAGTATCTCAGCATTCGTTCAGGGTCATCCAAAAACTGTTTTGTGATTTTATAGTGTTCTGTCTCTGTATATTTGACTTTGTGTATCCCGGTGTCGGTCATTTCGAGAATCTCAGCCTTGGGATATGTTATGAGCATAGGAGAATGTGTGGCAATGATAAACTGAGAGTTTTCTTCGACAAGCTCGTCAATCGCAACCATCAACGACATCAATCTTTGCGGAGAAAGAGCTGCTTCGGGTTCGTCCAAAATATAAAGTCCGTTTCCTTCAAAGCGGTTTGTTACAAGGGACAAAAAAGACTCTCCGTGGGACTGAGCGTGAAAAGAAACTCCGCCGTAACGGAGAAGAGTGCTATGCTCATCTAAATACGTTGCCGTGTTATAAAAACTTTCTGCTCTTAAAAAGAATCCGTCTTTGGGATAACCGGATTTGATGGTGGTTAGATACTGATGGAGAACAGAATGTGATGATTTTGTTGAGAAGGAGAAATCTCTGGACCCTCCCTCCGGATTAAAGCCCAACGCAACCGCAATCGCCTCAAGCAACGTCGATTTGCCCGTCCCATTTTCACCAACGAAAAAAGTTACCGGTTTTTCAAAAGCCAGTTCTTCAAGTGATTGTAGATATTTGACCACCGGCAAGTCAGTAAGATATGATGATTGTTCTGGAAACCCATTTAATCTTATTCCGGTCAAGTAATTCATCGCTCTAATCCTTTCACATCACGCCTTATGCCCGCCGATCTGCGCATTGCGGTCTTTGGCGGTTGCGCCTTCTTCAAGATTCATCGCCTTGAGGATGGCGTTCTTTCCGTACTTCT
>OIYS01000661.1_pt1 | contig 22138 bp, 28 predicted proteins | sample 1588271 | NCBI WGS metagenome assembly OIYS01 (sample SAMN03283286) | human gut metagenome | biome: human-associated habitat; material: feces | host: Homo sapiens | place: Peru | collected 2012
ATACATATTACAAACATTATAAATGAAATTGAATTTTTCTTTTTTCTAACAACTACAAAATAAAATGCAAGTGTGAGTAAAAGTAAAATATTTATGCACACACACTTTATCAAAGAAAAATTGTTTAATACTATCTGTTCAGGATTTTCAGGAGAAAAATAAATAATTTGAGTATCACCGATGTTATGAACTTTGTCAGTTAATGCACCTTTATATTCATATTTATACTCTTTTTCATTAACAAAATAAGAATATTCAATTTTTAAACCAACATAATTTTTAGATGATTCTTTATAATTATATTGTTCTATATTTGTTATTGTAGATTTTACACTGGTGTATTTATTATAGAATTTTAAACAATTCAAACTTGTTGCTAAAATTAGGTATATTATGAAAATCAAAAACACCACATTAAAAATAATACTGATATAATTTTTACTTAAAAGCTTTTTTATTTTTTGTATAAACCATTTCATTTTTCAACTCCTATCACTAATTTCATATTTTTTTATATTTTTTTTAAAAATTAAATCATCTTTTAAATTTCTACTATTAGAAAAATAATTCCAAATGCAATTAACAATATTCCTAATAATTTACTGAAAGAATGACTTTCCAACTCTGTACCTAGTATTGCTTGTTTTGGGTTGTCTTTTTTATACCATACATAAACTTTGGTTCCTACAGGTAATTCAGCACCAGTTTCTAAAATTGGATTAGTGGTTTCATATGTTTCACCATTGACTTTATACTCTACAATAGGTGTGACTGGTTTAATTAAATCAGTTGCCGAATCTATTGAATATGCATCACATATAACTGTTCCTACAATTTTTTTATAATCTTTTATTTTCCCATCTTTTATTTTTTGATAAAATTGTTTAGACAGTTTGCCTTTATATAAAGATATAAAACCAATAATAATTAATATGACTCCAACTATTAACATCAGCATATTATTTTCCTCCTTTTAATATATACATTTCATATAGTTTTTGCTTTCTTTTATCATCTACATATACATATAATGCTATATAAATAAATAAAACTCCGATTACCAAAGGAACTATCGTTTTTCCTAAAGCTGATTTTGCAATTGCATTTTCAGGATTATCCTTTTGATAATAAATTTTTTCTTTATCTCCAACCTTATGTGTGTTAAATTCATATGAACTACCTGTTTTATAATCTAATTTATATTCTTTTTCATGAATACTATATTTATAAATAATACCAGTTGACTCTATAACCCCATCATCAGAATTTTGAGTATACTTATAAATTTCTTCAATTTTTCCAATTGTAGTAGGACAAGTTAATTTAACTTTTATTGTATTATAAGTACCTACAATTCCAAAACAAGTAAGTAACCCTCCAATGATTATAAAAATTGATAAAAACATAATATTGGCAAACGATGGTTTATTGTTATGTTTTTTATTTGCATTTTTAAATTGTGGTTTTGGAACATATCTAACTAAAGAATTACTAACAGTAGAGTATTCATTATTATTTGCATTTTTATAATATATTTTCTCTATCATATCTTTTTTAGTAGTTATAGATTTTTTCTTTTGAGGAAATAATATAGGGAAAAAATATATTACGCCCAATAATAGACCAAAGTAGGTTAGAATTACAGTTAATAGGATTTTAACAGAAAAATCAAAAATCATATAACTTACTAAAAATAAAATTACTATTCCAAAAGATATTAAAAATATAGTTGCACCTTTTGAAACAAAAAAACCTTCACCCTCAACACTTAAATTATTTGATTTACTATCTTCTAAATAAATACCATCTTTAATAGAATTAACTTTAAATTTTTTGGTGGTTGATACTGTTTCTTCTTTTTTTATTCCATTAAGCACAAATTCAAAAGTTACAGTATATCCATTTCTAATTTCATGATTATTTTCATCCAAATATTTATTTTCTTTTACTTCTTTAACCTTTAATTTTACAGGAATTCCATTTTCCTTAAACTTTATATCTTTTATTTTCATATAAATAGCAAAAAATATCATTGCTAAACCGATTAAACCCAAAACTAAAGCCATAATCGATGACATAAAAGTATGGAACCCACTTACTAAATTTACACTTTTTAATACTAACATAAATCTACTCCTTTCACTAATTTCAGATAATACTAATTATTGCCTTTTTTATTTTTATCAGATGATTTTATCCATTTAACTATAAAAATCACTAAGCCACTACCAGTAAATAAAGTAGCAAATATTAATATGGCAATTGAATTACTAACAAAATTACTAGGGTTATTTTTATCGTAATATATCTTTACTTTATCACCGTTAGAATATTTGCAACTACTAACATCTAGCTTTGATTTATATTCTATATTTTCAACATTATACTTTATATAAACATCACATTTTTCTTTCCTTTTTTTGTAAGAATTTCCATCTTCATCATATTCAGTTTTATAGCTTCCTTTTTTATTAATATCATAAACAGTTGCCGTTGTTTCGATGCCATTGATCCTATAAGAAATATTATTTATTAAAAGTGATAAAAAAGCACCAAACATGGATAGTATAAAAATTAAGCCAATGATTATTCCATAATTAAAATCATGCTTAATCTTTATTCCTTTTTCTTTTTTTATTACTTTAATTGAATTTAACGTGAATAAAAGTGTTAAAATTCCTAATATTATACTACTTATAATTATTATAATGTTTTTTGAAACAACAGCCATAAAAGTAAATACTGCAAAAATAAACAAGGACATAAACGTTCCAAGTATTTGATTAAATATAACTTTGTTCATATATTTATTACCTCTTTATTTACAAATATTATAATATTTTGCTCTAAATTGTTCCATTGTTAACTCATCTTTTTCATCTAAATCATGTGTATAAAATATATTTGAAAAAGACTCTTCTCCATTTACTAAAATACCTGTTTCCCCTTTATCCCCATCACATCTAAATGAAATAGAAGAATAAATCAAACGATTTGTTTCTATATTTAAATTTTTAAATGTATTTAAAATATCTTGATATTGTATAAAAACCGAATTTATATCATTTTCACTATTTAATTTAATTTGTAAATTCCAAGACAGTGCACTAAAGTCATCTGAACTAATTTCTTTATATAAATAATAATTTTCCCAATATAAATTATCATATTTATTACTAATAGCTTTTCTTAACTCAATTAACTTGTAATTATCAATAACATAATATTCATTATCTTCAAATCCACCTATAGTAACTTGTTCTATACCAGCATAAAAGATTTTATTATCACTTGTAATAATTTTATATGATGAAACTAAATAATCATAATCTTTATATACTTCATCTTCTTCTATTGAATTTATAGTTATGTTGTATTTTGTTTCAAGCGTTTCTTTAACTTCATTTATACCTAATGTATTTTTACTGCAACCAGTAATAAAACCTAATATTGTAAATGTAATAATTATCAATTTTCTTTTCATATATTTATCCCTCACTTAAAGCTAATCCAATCAGGATTGTATTTTGAAATTAAATCTTTATTAAAATCTTTTTGATAATATTTAACAACTGATTTAGTCACTTTAATTCCAGGTTTGAATTTTCCTACAATATATAAATAACAAGTTAATAGTATTGATATAAAATTGTTGTCATCATCTTTAATATAAATAGTGTGATCATATAATTCATTATAAATAACATTACTAAATTCTATTTGAGATATTTGAATATCATTTTTATATATGACACATACACTTTTATCACCAAGTCTTATTGAATAAAGTTTAAATTCTTCTTCATTATAATTACACTTTATATATTCATATTTAGAAAATAAATTTTTCTTAAATACTGTTTGAAATATGTCTCCTGTTATATTTTCATTTTCTATTATGTTATAAGGTCTAAATTTTTTGTTTGAACCTGTCAATATCTTATTTGCAAATTTTAGCTGAAAACTTTTACCGTTAAATGTTCCATCTACGATTGCTTCCATAGAACCAAGTTTTCCTTTTATAAAGACTTGTCCTATGACACTATCATTTTCTAAAATTTCAAATTCTGCACTATATATTTCTTTGCTTTTTTGTTTTAATAATATTTTCTTCATATAAATCACCAATTTCTAATTTTTAAACCATCATCACTTAGCATAAAATTTGTAAATACTTTAAATTCACTTTTACGATTCGAAAATTCAATACAAACTAATATAATTTTAGATCCTATTTTTAAATCTTCTTGTCTTGCTCTAAAAAAATCTTTATAAATATTTCCATCACTATCTTTAATTCTTATATTATATAAACCAAGCAAATCTGGATTAGTTTCAATTTTATACACTTCACAGTCAAGTACTGAACATTTACTCACTTTTTCTTGTTTAACTTTCCGATAATCAACCAAAAAAGCAAGAAATAATGCAACAAATATAATATCTACAACTAATAAAGAAATAGAGAATTTTATAATACATCCAAATGACAATAAAATAACAAAAGGTAATAAAATTAAGGTTGCTATCTTACCAAATTTAAGTTGATCTTCATTTTTTAATTCATAATACTTAAATATACTTTCTTTTTCTTTTGGAGTGGGGTATCTAAACTCTTTTTTATTGATATCATCTATATTTTTCATCTAAACTTACTCCTTATAATCAATTCATTTCTAAAGTGTTATTTGTAATAGTAAAAGATTTTGAAGTAACAGTAATTGATGTCATATCTTTATAATTATACTTTGTTATGTTATCAAAATTTTTTTCAGCAACAATGTATACAACTCCGCTTATATATTGACCCTCAAACAACACACTATCAAATTTACTTTTTATAATATTTAAATCATTATCAGTAGTATATATTGCAATACTTAAAGATGGAACACTATTCATATAATCTTTAGCTTCTGAATACTTTTGATTTTCATTAGTAAAATAACTTTCAGATGAAGCAAATATTTTATAATTTTTAGTAAATTGATTTTGATAATATTTAGAAATCTCATCATCATAAATTATTGAATAATATGTATCTGCTATATAATCACTAAAAACTTCGACTTTAAATTCTCGATTATTATTATCTGAGAATATTTTTGTTTCTGATTTTGATGACCAAACATCATCACCTGAAGAAACATAACTAAAACTTTGATTATATTTATTCTCTAAATATGTAATTATTTTATCATTATCAATTTTTTTTCCACATCCAGTAACAAGCATTAAGAAACCAATAATCAAGCATATATATTTTTTCCTTTTTTCTCTCTTCATTTAAGCCTCCTTAGAACCAACTCTTTCGTAATCATATAAAACACATAAATCATCTTTTTTTGCCAAATATAAAGTTATTTTCTTATCGAACATTATTTCTTCAAATGTTTTTTGGTCTAAATAAATCTTTTGATTTTCAATCATAAGTATATTCCCATTTGTTTTTGTTTCTCCAATATTGGTATCCAATTGTCGAACACTTACTGTAGATGTATATTTTGATTGAATATCACCAATATACTTATATATTTCATAATTGCCTGACTTAATTATTTTTTTTAATTTACAGTATGAAAAAATATTCATTCGACTTGAAAGCACAATTAAACCATATATAAATACAATTATAACTACTGACAAAAGTATTACTATTGCACTAAACAAACTTAAACGATTACTATAAACTTCTAAAAGAATAGGAATAGCTACTATTATTGCAACAACTAATGCAATATAAAGAATTCCAAACGGAAGCTTTTTTAAATATTTTATATTATTTGTTTTTAAATCAATTTTTTTGTCTATTTTTTTGGATTTGTTAATTATGCACTTGTAATCAAAGCTTGAACCTTGAATCATTTTTTACCTCCTTTCACTTAAGTTTATGTAATATTAGAAAACTCTAATTTACATTATATAAAACGATAAAGGTAAAATGTTGAAAGTGTTAATGTTAACATATTTGTTCGTGAAACTCATTTACTTTCACGAACCTAGACCTCTATCCTTATTAATTATACCATAGAATCCGACATTTTTTGTAAAAATCAACGCTATTTGTGAAAATGAATTATAAATTTTTAAAAAATGTAACTTTAAAATAAAATATTGAATTGAGAAAGGAGTGTTAATGTGTTATTTAAAAAAGCAAGAATTAAAAGTTATAGTGATGTATTATATGAGTGGTTAGAAAGTAAAAAAAGTGAAGTTAAGAATTCGACTTATTCAAAATACTTAACAACAATTGAAACATATATTATTTCTTTATTAGGAAATATAAATTTTAAAAAGATTAAAAATGAAGATATAAATTTGTTCTTCGAAAACGATAGAATCAGTATTCTTTCTGATTCTTTAAAGAGTAATTTGTTCATTATTTTAAAAGCTTCGATTGATTATGGAGTTAAGAAGAAATATAGAAAAAAATTTACTGTGGAAAAAATACAATTCAAGAAAAACAAAAACGAAATAACTTATTTTACAAAAAGAGAAGAAGAATTATTGGTAGATTATTTAACTAATAATATGAACTTAAGAAATTTAAGTATTTTATTAGGTCTTTTTTCAGGAATAAGGGTTGGTGAAATTTGTGGATTGAGATGGAGTGATTTAGATTTTATAAATAATACTTTAAGTGTTAATAGAACTGCTCAAAGAATTAAAAATCTAGATGATGAAAGTTCTTCAAAAACAAAGTTAGTTGTTGATAAGCCAAAAACCGAATCATCTATAAGAGTAATACCATTACCTGAAATATTAGTTTCAATATTAAGAAAATATAAACAAGAAAATGATTGTTATGTTTTTACAAATAATACTATAATTCCAAAAGATCCTAGAGCAGTAGAAAAATATTTTGCTAGTGTGTTAAAAAGAGTTGGTATTAAAGAACTTAACTTTCACTCATTAAGACATACATTTGCTACAAGATTACGTGAGCAAAATGTTGATATCAAAGTTATTAGTGAATTATTAGGTCACTCAGATTGGAAAATAACTCAATCAATTTATGTTCATGCATCACTAGATTACAAGAGAGATTCAGTAGATACGTTTAATCGTTATTTACCGTGCTAAAAAGTTCGTGAAAGTAAATGAGTTTCACGAACTTTTTTATCTAAATTATTACACAAAAAAACTGATATAAATACATATCAGTTAAACATAAAAAAACGATTTAACCTTTGAAAATAAAGGCTAAATCGTGAATTTTCTTGGCAGGGACAGAAGGACTCGAACCCTCGTGATCAGTTTTGGAGACTGACATATTACCACTATATGATGTCCCTAAATTTCATTTTTTTCGAACAAATATATTATATCATAACTGATAGATATTTGCTACTTTTTAGGTTGTTTTACTTTTTTTCATTTCGAATCAAATTTTTGATTTTGCCACCAGAAGTGCCACCAGTCAAAAATGTTCATCTTGACAAAGTCAATGTTTATAAGGGTTAAATGGCATTCATAGTCTCAAATATAGCGGTTTTGGAGACCGTTATTCTACCATTGAACTATACCCCTGTGACTAATTCATTATATCATACTTTTTGATAATCTTCAACATTTTTTTGCATATTATATGATAGGTGATAAAATGTCTATAATTAATTATACATCAAATGAGCGAGATTTACTTGCTAGACTTATGAGAGCTGAGGCTGTAGGCGAGGGCAATTTAGGTATGCTTATGGTTGGTAATGTTGGGGTTAATAGAGCAATAGGTAGATGTTTAACTTTTAAAAATATTAATACTATAAGTGCGATGATATATCAAAATCCAGGAGGTTTTTCGGGTGTAGATAGTCCGTTATTTTTCAGTAATCCAACAAGTAAAGAAAGAGAACTTGCGGATAGAGTATTAAAAGGAGAATATTATTATCCCGCTACTAATGCCTTATGGTTTTATGCACCAGGTACTGGTGTGTCATGCAGACCAACTTGGTATGATCAAAGAAATTCTGGTAAGTATAAAAATCATTGTTTTTATGAACCTGATCCTAATATATGTCCAGAAATTCATTAATTTTTAAAAAAGTATTGACACATATATAAAAAAATGCTATACTTTATTAGTAACTTTGTTACTACTGGGGAATTAGCTCAGTTGGCTAGAGCATCTGCCTTGCACGCAGGGGGTCAAGGGTTCGAGTCCCTTATTCTCCACCAGTATGATATTTACCCTAAATTTTTAGGGTTTTATTTTGCTCTTTTTGTTTAAGTATTAATAATGTAAAGTATTTATCAAGTGTTTTAATATATAAACCTAATAAATACTTTTATTTTATCCAAATATATGACTAAAGTCACAAAAAGTAATAAATTCGTTAAATAATATAATTTTTTAATAATTATTTTCTTTTTTTTATTAATATGATATAATTGTAAAAGAATAAGGAGGTATGATATGACATTTGATAGTGTTGTTGATCTAGTAAAAAAAATAATAGATGTACTATTAGTTTGGTTAGTACTTTATTATGTTTTAAAAAGTCTTAGTAAAAATGTAAAAATGGTATTGTTATTTAAAGGTATAATCTTTATCTTTATTTTAAAACTTGTAAGTGATGCGTTTAGCCTAGCTACAATTGGCTTTCTTTTAGATTATGTAATTGAATGGGGAATTTTAGCGCTTATTGTTATTTTCCAACCTGAAATTCGTAACGTACTTGAACAATTAGGTAGAAGTCAATTATTAGGAAGACACAAGGTTCTTACTGTTGATGAAAGAGAAAGAGTTGTTTATGAAATCGTAAGCGCTATGGATTCTCTTAGAAAGACAAGGACAGGAGCACTTATTGTTATTGAAAGAGATAATAGTTTAAATGATTATATTCAAAAGGCAAAAAAAATATATGCGGATATGTCTAGCGATTTATTAATGTCTATATTTTTTCCAAATAATCCATTACACGATGGTGGCGTAATTATCCAAGGCGATAAAATAACATGCGCAAGAGCAGTTTTCCCAACTAGTGAGAATTCAAAAGTTATTAAAAGACTTGGAACTAGACATAGAGCTGCTTTAGGTATATCTGAAATAACAGACTGTATATCTTTAGTTGTTTCTGAGGAAACAGGTAGGCTTTCTATGGCTATTGATGGTAAATTACATTATAATTTAACTCCAGATGAAATAAAAGTTTTACTTTTAGAGGAGTTAAGTCCTAAGAAGGCTGTACTAATAGAAGAAGAGGAGGAGATTTCAGATGAAAAAGACCAATAATTTCTTTAAAATCCTATTTAACTTCTTCGATAGATATATTATTATGCCAATAACTAGATTTATATTCAATGTAACTAAAAAAATGAGTAAACCAAATAAAAAGTTTGAAACTTGGTTGTCAAAATCTACTACTCTTTTGTTTTTATCATTATTTTTAGCTATTACAATTTTTATAGTAGTTGATAGAAAAATTATAACATTTTCTAGTCAATCAGCAGAAGTGTTTAAAGATCAAAAGGTAAATGTTATATATAATGAAGAACAATATGTGGTAGAAGGTTTACCAGAAAAGGTAGATGTTACTTTAATTGGTAGTAAAGCTGATTTATATATTGCTAAACAATCATCAAATAATGGAGTTACTGTAGATCTTACAGGTCTTACTCCTGGAACTCATAAAGTTAGTATAGAGTATAATCATGGGTTATCTGGAATTGAATATAGTGTTAACCCTAGTGTTGCTACTGTAATAATTTATAAAAAGGTATCTGATACTAGAAGTTTAACTTATGATATTGTAAATAATAATAAATTAGATAATACGTTATTAGTAAATAGTGTAAAACTTAGTACTGATGAAGTTACGATAAGAGGAGCTGAATATAAGATTGATCAAGTTGCTACTATTAAAGCTCTTATTGATGTTGATCAATTATCTGATAAATCAGCAGGAACTCATACATTAAATAATGTTGAATTAAAAGCTTATGATGCTAAAGGTAATGTTGTAGATGTGGAATTTGTACCATCTAAGATAAGTGCAGAGGTAGATTTAGCATCTCCGTCTAAGAAAGTTTCATTAAACTTCTCACCAAAGGGTAAACTTGCTACAGGTAAAGCTATTGGTGGATATTCATTTAGTCAAAATGAAATAACTATTTATGGTGATAGTGAAACACTTGCTAACATTAATAGTTTGGATGTTATAGTTGATATTTCTAATTTAACATCAGATTCTTCATTTAAGGCTGAAATAAAGAAACCTGCTGGAGTTAAATCATTAAGTACAAATTATGTAACTGTATCACTTACTATTACTGATTCATCATCAGAACCTATTAAGTTTAATATACCATTGACTGGTATAAATGTAGGAGAAGGATTGAATGCTCAACCAATAGATAGTGAAAATGGATTCATAGTTGTAGAAGTTCAAGGTGCAAGTTCAGTACTTGCTACGATAGATGAAACGGATATCAAGGCTTATGTTGATTTACAGGGATTAACTGAAGGAAGGTATACTAAAGAAGTTATAGTAAAAGGTTCTAATCCACTTGTAACATATAAAGCTAAGAGAACTGAGGCTACAGTAGATATAACTAGAAAAAATTAAAAGCACATTTTTTAAAGTGCTTTTTTTATTTTGATTCTATATGATTGAATAATAAACCAATGTTTATAAGTCCACAAATTCCTACTATAATATATATAATTCGAGATATAATAGAAGTTCCAAATATCCACTCTACTAGGTTAAAATCAAAGAAACCTATTAATCCCCAAACTATTGCTCCTATTATTGTAAAAACTAAACAAATTTTTTGTAATGTTTCCATAAAACCATCCTTTCTATCATTTTTTATTTTTTACATATTTTTCTAAATTATTCATATTTGATATTATCTACCATATAATTAATTGAAAAATGAGGTGGATAATGAAAAAAATATTTATATTTTTAGGTGCAGTTTTATTACTTGCAGGATGTGGAAAGTATAATGATAAGAATTTGGTTAAAGACTTGAGTAAAAAAGTTGAAAGTTCTAGTTCATATCATTTAACTGGTACACTTGAAATTTATAGGAATGAAGAAAAATATAGTTATGATGTTGATTCAACATATATGAAAGGAGACTATTTTAAAGTAAATTTACTTAATAAAAACAATAATCATGAACAAATAATATTAAGAAATGCTGAAGGAATATATGTATTAACTCCATCACTTAATAAGAGTTTTAAATTTCAAAGTGATTGGCCATATAATAATTCACAAATATATTTATTGCAACCTATAATAACTGATCTTAATAGTGATAAGGATAGAACTTTTGAAAAAAAGAAAGATGGATATATAATAACAAGTAAAGTTAATTATTCAACTGAAAAAGATTTTTGTAAGCAAAAAGTATATGTTGATGCAGAAAAAAATATAACTAAGGTTGAAATACTTGATAAGGATAATAATATTAAGATGATGCTTAATGTAATAGATATTGAATTTAATAAAAAAATAGATAAAGATACATTTGAAGCATCTAAATATTTAAAAGTAATAGAAAGCAATGATAATTCTAAAAACGAAGAAAAAGATTCAAAAACTTCTAAAGTAGAGGATATTGTATATCCTATGTATGTTCCTGTAGATACATATTTAACTGCTCAAGATGTTGTTAAGACAGATGATGGAGAAAGGGTAATTTTAACATTTACAGGTGAATCTTCGTTTACTGTTGTTCAAGAAACATTAGAAGATGTTAATTCAACAAACTATATTTATGGTGATCCATATTTAATTTTAGATACTGTAGGCTCTATTACTGATTATTCTGTATCATGGATTAGTAATGGAATAGAGTATTCAGTTATGTCTGATACTATGAATGTTGATGAACTTTTAACTGTTGCTCAATCTATAAGTGTTAAAGCTGTTGGAAAATAATTGAAATTTTTAATTAATATGTGCTATAATATTATTTGGTGATTAAAATGAAAGTGGCACGTATTAGAGAAAATAACAAAATAAAAGAACAAAAAGGTTACACAAATGATGAGTATTCATTAAAAAATATGATAATTATATTATTAATTTTATCTGTAATATTTGTTGTATTCTATTTTATAACAGTAAAGTTTGCTCATCCAAAGAAAGTTGATGAGGCAACTACTCCAGCTCAAATAGATTCAAATAAAATTACTTTAGGTAATTTATTAGATAGACCAGAAAATGAATACTATGTATTAATTACAAAAGAAAGTTTATATAATTCGAGTGCTAATTACACTAAAATTTATGATAATTATATAAACGATTATCAAAAAGATGAAAAAGCTTTAAAAATTTATAGAGTAAATTTAGATGATGCATTAAATAAAAAATATGTATCAGATAAATTAAATATAACAGATGATTTGAACGCTTTAACACTTAATGATGAAGTATTATTTAAAATAAATAATAAAAAAATAGAAAAATATTATGTTGGTAATTCAAAAATAGTAGATAAATTATCAAGATTAAAGAGTTAATAGCTCTTTTTTTAGTATATAAAAAAAATAATAAATAATACTAATAAAGGTGATAATATGACTCTTTTCTTAACTTGTATGAAAATATTTTTTGCTAGACTAATAGATGTATCATTAGGTACTATAAGAACTATTATTAGTGTTAAAGGACAAGATTTAATATCAGCTTTAATAGGCCTTGTAGAAATAACTGTTTGGTTTTTAGTTGTAAAGGAAGCTTTGAATACAGAAAATAATAGTTTTTGGATAGTTGCTTCGTATGCACTTGGGTTTTCAATAGGTACATATATAGGTGGAAAATTATCTAAAAAATTTATTAAATCAAATTTAGAAGTACAAATAATACTATCTAGTGAAAATGATGAGGTAGTGCAAAAAATTAGAGATAATGGATATGGTGTAACTGCTATTTCAGTTAAGGGATATAAAGATAATAAATATATGTTATATATACAAATAATGGGAAGCTCTTTAGAAAAATTAAAAAATTTAGTAATGAAATTAGATAGTAAAGCTTTTATAGTTGTAAATGAGACTAAATATGTACAAAATGGGTATTTTGGTATAGCTAAATAAATATAATTAATTGGTGATTATATGTTAGTATTAAAAGGAATTATTATTGGTATAGGTAAGATTATCCCAGGAGTAAGTGGGTCTTTATTAGCTATTTCTATGGGATTGTATCCAAAAATGATAGATTCGATTAATTATTTTTTTGACAATAAACGTGATAATTTTAAATTTTTATTTAAAATTGGAATAGGTGTTTTAATATCTATTGTGTTTTTTAGTAATATTATTATTTATGCACTTAATAATTATTATTTAATTACTATGTTTTTCTTTATTGGATTAATACTTGGAAGTATGAATGATATAAAAAATAATTTAGATAAAAAAAATAATATAATTATATATATATCATTTATAGTTTTTATTTTGTTAGGTTTTATAAATATAGACAATAATATATTTATAGGGAATAGTTTATTAAATTTTATATATTTCGTTTTTTCGGGTTTTTTAGATGCTTTTACAATGGTAGTTCCAGGTATAAGTGGTACTGCTACTTTAATGGTTATAGGGGCTTATAATACACTTATAGAGTGCTTTTCAAATATATTTAATTTTAATATGCTTTTAGATAATATTAAAATATTATTTCCATTTGTTTTAGGTATATTTATAGGAGTTATAATGACAGTTAAATTAATTAGTTTTTTATTTAAATATTATAAAAGCAAAACATATAGTGCGATATATGGCTTTAGTATATCTACAATATTTGTAATAGGAATAAAATGTTTAAAATCTAGTTATTCTTTGATAGAACTTATTATATCTATTGTATTTTTAATATTAGGCTTAATAATAACAAAAAAAATCAACCACTATGTTACTTGTGATTGATTATATGTAAAATAATAAAACCTATTAATACTATACCTATACCGAGAAACCAAAAACTTACTTGATTAAATAATACTAAAGATAAAAATATAAATAAAATACTTAGTATCAAAACATATTTAATTAAATTATTCTTTATCAACTGGACCGCTTCCATTTAAATTAAGATCAACAGTATGTTTAGGTTTTCTTTTTTCTTTAGGTAATGTTTCTACCCATTTTTTTCCATCCCATTTTTTTAAACAGTTTGGTCCATACCATTCTTTTAATATTTTTTCTATATTATTATAAGAATAAAATTGTCTACCTTCAAATTCATATTTCTTGAATGGTAAGATATCTTCTTTAAGAAAAACTGGTTCATGTAAAAATTTTTCCCATGGTACAGATATAGGCTGACTCATAAGGCGACTGTTTTCATATTTTCTTGAATAACGATTAGAATACCAAACTACAAATTTTTTTAAATGTACTGGATTAATATGTAAATTATCTAATAAAACAATAAAAGGCATAATAATTTTAATAACTGTTCTATTTAATTCATCAATAAATTTATTTTCGCATATATTATCATATATTATTACGTCTAGAAAAATTCCATCTCCAGATTTACATCTATTCTTAAGTAAAAAGTTTACTTCTTTTATATAAGTATTCTTTTTTCTTATTTTCATTGTTGGACCCATAATTGTATTATATCTTTTATCTTTTTCAAAACATTGAAAATAAAATTTATCACTAAGATCTTTTTCTAAAGCTTTAATAAATCTATTCCAATCTTTTCTTTCTATACATATATCCATATCGTCATCCCAGGGGATAAATCCTTTATAATTTACAATACCTAGCGCACTACCCGCTATTAAACAGTACTTAATATTGTTTTTTTCACATACTCTATGTACTTCATCCATAATTGATAATACTTCAAGTTGTAGCTCTCTTACAGATATATCTTTTTCCCCATCTTTTGATATTGTATATTCATCTCTTTCTAAAATACAATCGTTATTTTTTTTCATAAGCTCACTCCTAATTCAATTATAGAAGAAATTTAAGTATTAATCAAGAATTAAATGTAATTATTTAAAGTTGGGCAAATATTTACACACTTTTTATTAGTTTGAATACATTATATTAGAAATAATGAAAGGGTGGATTATATATGTGCAATAACAATAATGATGCAGAAAGCTGCCGTTGCATAGCAGAAATCCTTACAGTAATAAATGTATTACAACAAAATGCTAATTGTTGTGGAGATACTTGTTTAGAGACTTGTGATAGAGGATTTTTAGGATGCGGAACAACAACACTTGGTTGCAATACTAGACCAGTAGTTTTATATACTTGCTGTGGTAACGGTACTCCTTGGAGTATGCCAACAACTCGTGAAAATGTAGTATGTGGTGAATCAGGAGTTACTTGTTCAAATGTATTTAGGGTTGAAAAAATAGATGGATGTTGTGCAACATTCAGAGTTTTAGCAGACAATCCAGATTCTACAAGTTTATATCCTTATGTAGCAACTAACTCATTTTTTACTATGAACTTAAATTGCTGCTGCTGTCTTAGATGTTTACCAGATACTTATGTAGAATGCTTATAAAAAAATAAGTCTTTAAGGCTTATTTTTTTAATGATTTAATATCAATAATATCGTTTATAGAAATTAAATCATTATCCATAGTAATAATATAATTTTTATTTCTTCCAATAATTCTTTTGACAATTTTTTTATCTTTTAATGTAATTTCTACATTAGCTTTATAAATATAATTTGGGGAAGAAAAAATATCATTAATCTTTTGAGTAATTGTTCTAGTATCCTTTTTTTCTTCTTCTATAGGTTCATTATTACTATAATAAAAACTTCTATTATTATTAAAGTTTTTATTAACTTTATTATGAAATACTTTAGGTAAATCTTTCATGTTCCACCTCTAATTAATTGTATTAATTTATTTTTAAAATAGAACTTAATAGTTAATTTGTCATATAGTATATTGAGGTGAGTTTATGTATAGAATATATCAAGTAGAATATGGAGACACTATAGATAGTATAGCTAGAAAGGTTGGAACTACTGTAGATAATTTAAAAAATATAAATGGATTTAATAATGATTCTGATTTAGTTGTTGGTGGATTAATTGTTGTACCAAAAGAAGAACGCCAAGTTTTTCAAAGTTATAAAATAAAACAAGGTGATTCAGTATATTCGATAGCAAAAATGTATAATGTTGATCCAGAAACTTTACTTTTATTAAATGGTTTAAATAAAAATGAATATATATATCCAAATCAAGAAATTATGGTACCAAGAGAGGATGTTGCTATTTATGTAACAAGAGAAGGAGATACTGTGGATGCTATTATTAAAAATTTAGGTATAGACGCAAATACTTTTAATAATGAAAATGAGAGAATTTTTGTAGTAGAAGATCAGTTAGTTGTACATAAAAAAGAGACAAATAGATAAATAACTCTTTTTTTTTTGATTAAAATAAGTTATAATTAAATTGAAATAATATTTTGAAAGGTATGATTTTATGCAAGAGAATACTTATAATGGATTTAGTGTACTTAAAAATTATGGTGAAGATTTAACGGCTAAGTCTTATGTTACTGATCCATCTATAGCAAGAGATCTAGAATTAAAAAAACTAATGATGGTATTATTAACCCCAGAAAAATCTGGATTGTTGGTAGGAAAAGCTGGTGTTGGTAAAACTTCAATAGTAGAGGGCCTTTCATATAGAATTCTTTTAAAACAAGTTCCAATTGCTCTTCAAGGATATAGAGTATTTAAGATAAATTCATCATCATTATTAGGCAAGATAAGTTATAATGGTAGAGAAGATTTAATAATAACATTACTTGTTGAGGAATTAAAGCATGTAAGTAAGGTAATACTATTTATAGATGAAATACATACTTTAATAGGTACAAGCAATAATGGTGTGTCTATGGATTTAGCTAACATTTTGAAACCTGCAATAGATAGGGGCGCCGTAAAATTAATAGGTGCGACAACTGATGTTGAATATAATACATATTTAATACGAGATAGAGCTTTTTTAAGAAGATTTGAAAAAATAGATGTTGCAGAACCAACAGAACAAATGACTGTTGAAATTCTTTTTAGAAGTTTACCAAAAATAGTGGCATCTACAGGTATTAGGTTTAAATATAATGAATATGTTACCAAAATGCTTTTAGAATCTATAGTAAGTGCTACTAGTGAATACAAAAGAGTTTATGGTTTGGGGGCAATGTACCCTGATATTGCATTTTCAGTTCTAACAGCAGCTTTCTCTGAGGCTTTGTTTCAAAATAGACAATTTGTAAATGTAGAAGATGTTTATAATGCAATTAAAAATAGCAAAAGAATATATCCTGATTCTATTATAAGAGAGCTAAATGCTTTTAGAGAAAAATTTAAAGACGTATGCACACAAGAAGGAATATCACTTCCTGTTGTAGATATAAAAGAAATTAGTAATGTTGAATAGGAGGATCCATGAAATATAAAAATTATATATTACTTGCAGTATTATTAGTTGTAACTGTTTTTTTAACTTTTTTCTTATCTAGTTTATATAAAAGCAGAAATAACGTAGTATCGGATTTTTATGAATATTGTAATAAAATAAATTCTAATGAATTTGATGAATTTATAATAGAGAATCCTGATTCCATAATATATATAGGTGATAAGAATGACTTAGATTTTAAAGAACAAGAATCTGCTCTTAAGGATGAGATAGAGAAAAAGGGACTAAAAAATAAAATAGTTTATTTAGAAAAGAGTACTTTATCTAAAAAGTTTCTATCAAGTTTAAAATCTAAATATGGTAAATCAATAAATAAGAAAAAAACACCAGTATTATTAGTTGTTGTAGATAAAAAAATTAATAAAGTAGTATATTTAAAAGATAATTTAGAATTAAATGAATTTATAAGTGAAGAGGTTTTTGATGATTAATATAGTTTTATTTGAACCAGAAATACCACAAAACACAGGAAATATAATGAGAACTTGTGCAGGTACGTATGCAAAATTACATTTAATTAAACCATTAGGCTTTTCATTAGATGATAGATATTTAAAAAGAAGTGGAGTAAATTATATAGAACATTGTGACTATACAGTTTATGAAAATTATGAAGATTTTTTAAGTAAAAATAAAGATGGAGATTTTTATTATTTAACTAGGTATGGTAAAAAACCACATACATCTTTTGATTTTTCGAATAGAGATAAGAATATATATTTAATATTTGGAAAAGAAAGTACAGGTATACCTAAAGAAATATTATCTAAACATTTAGATAGATGTCTAAGGATTCCCACTAATGGTAATATTAGAGCACTTAATCTATCAAATTGTGTAGCAATTGTATTGTTTGAAGTTTTAAGACAACAAGATTATCCAGATTTATCAAAAGTTGAAATAATAAAAGGCGCTGATTATTTAGAAAAATAATAGTTGAATTTATTTTCTAAAAATGATATTATATATATTGTAAGAATAGGGAGGGGAATTATGACTAAGATACTAGAGTATATTACTTTAAATTATACTTGGTTTTTGGGTGGAGCAATTTTAATTCTCCTAGCCATAATAGGATATTATGCCGATAAGACAAATTTTGGGCAAGGCAAACCTAAAAAAGATGATGATAATAATAAAAACAAAGACAATGATAAAGCTTTGGAAGAAAATAGAATAGAACCTGTTGAGTTTGAAGATTCAGAGGTAGAGGAAGAAAAAGTAGAAGATTCCACAATAGATGATTCATTAAATTTGGTTGATCCTCTTCAAATTGAAACAAAAAACCAAATATCAGAAGAGCAACCAATTCAGGAAGAAGGATTAACTAGCGATAATGCTAATTTGAAACCACAAAATGAAAATATAAATGAAGAACCTTATTCAGAAATTTCTTCAAATGATATAGAACAATATCCTAGTGAAAGTGTTTCAAATGATAATAATATAGATACAAATAATCTTAATGATGTAACTAATAATATTGAAAATACAAATACTAATGAAGAAGTTATAGTTGAACAACCTAAACCAAAAGTTACAAAAAAGAAAAAAATGAAACAAATAGATACAAAAAAACTAGATGAAATAAGAAAAAGTTTAATGGAACAAAAAAGTGAAATAAATGAAGAACTTAACAAAGATAATTCTAAATCAGATGCTTTTAGCGCTTTTGATGACGAATTTAATTCTTTGGTACCCAAGAAAGATATTTTAGAAAATGATTTACTTAGTGATATTCAAGATATAAAACTGGATAAACCAAAAAAGAAGAAAAAAGAACTTAAAGATGTTCCAGACTTGGATAATGTTGAATTGCCAAAAATAAGAAAAATGGAATCTAGTAAAAAAGATGTTTGGAAAAAATAGAGATTTGAATTAATCAAAATCTCTATTTTTGTTTATTGATAAATCTATAATAATATTAAAATCATCATCTTTAGATGCAACGTTTTTATGTAATTCACCACATTTTTTGCATTTGTAAATAATTTTATATGTATTTTTAAATTTTTCTATACTTACTGGCTCTAATAAACCCCTACATTCATTTAATCTATCCCCAGGGTTTATGTCTACATGTTTTGAATATAAGCAAAATGGGCAGTGATCTCTCGCACTATAGTTTAATTTTGTAACTCGTTTTCCACAATTTTCACAAATAAATTCTTCATCAATCATATTAAATCTTTTCACATAATCACCTAAATAAATTATATAATTTTAAATTTTAATTGTAAATATTTTATGGACTTTTTATTTTGATTATGATATAGTTTTAAATGGAAGGTAGATAATATGGAAAATAATACTAATATAAATAGTGAAGAATTAAAAAATGAACAAACAGTACAAAATAAAGATAATAATAAGAAAACTTTTACAACATCAGAAGTAATTTTACTTGTTATAATGTCACTGTTAATAGGTTTGTCTGCAAGTTTACTTTTAAGTAAAACGAGTGTTATCACAAAAAATCAAATTATTGATGATGCATATTTAAAAGAATTTGTTGACAATTATGAATACATAGTAAATAATTATTATGAAGAGGTTGATAAATCTAAATTAATAGACAAAGCTATTAAAGGAATGACAGAGTCTTTGGATGATCCTTATTCAACTTATTTTAATGAAAACGAAAGTGATAATTTTTCTATCACATTAAATGGAAGTTACAAAGGTGTTGGTATACAAATTGGTAAAGAAGAAAATGGTTATATGTTGATAACTGCTGTTTTTAAAAATTCACCTGCAGAAGAGGCTGGATTAAAGGCTGGAGATGAAGTTATATCTATAGATGGTAAATCTGTAGTAGAACTTACAACAAAAGAATTTAGTGATTTAGTAAAAAATGGTGATAACAAACAATTTAGTTTAAAAGTATTAAGAGATGAAAAAGAAATTGATATTACTTTAAAAAGAAGCACGGTGACATTAGATTCTGTTGCTTCTGAAATGTATGAGCGAAATGGTAAAAAAATAGGATATATATATATAGGAATATTTGCTAATAACACTTGTGACCAATTTAAACAAAAATTAGATGCTTTAGAAAAAGAAAAAATAGATTATTTGATAATAGATGTAAGGCAAAATACAGGTGGACATTTAACTTCTGTAGATGGAATACTTGATATATTCTTAAATAGTAAGCAAGTAATGTATAAATTTGAACAAAATAAAAAAGTTACATCTATATATGGAACAGGAAAAGAAAATAAAAAATATGAAATTGTACTATTAGGCGATAACTCGAGTGCATCAGCTTCAGAAGTATTAATAGCTGGCTTAAAAGAGAATTTAAATTCTAAATTAATTGGTAAACAAACATATGGAAAAGGAACCGTTCAAGAAATGGTTAACTTGTCAGATGGAACACAATATAAAATAACTGTAAAAAAATGGTTAACTCCAAAAGGTAATTGGATAAATGATACAAAAGGGATAAAACCTGACATTGATGTAGATTTATCTGATAAATATTATGAAACTGGAGAAATTCAAGATGATACGCAACTTCAAGCAGCTTTTGATTATATAGAGGGTAAATGATTATATTGGTGATTACAAATTTAGGTAAGTTATGAACTTGCCTTTTTTATTTATAAAAAATATGGTATAATTATTTCAGGTGATTATTTTGAAAAACATGTGTATAGGTGATAAGTTTGAAATACAATGTTATAAACACGATAAAAAAGTACATAGATCATGGTCAGAGGCTGTATTATTAGATATAAAAAAAGATTATATGGTTTTTGGAAATAATAAAACATTAGTAACTGAATCGGAAGGAACGACTTGGAGAACTAAGGAACCAGCAATAATGTATTTTTTTAAAAACAAATGGTTTAATATAATAGCACAAATGAAAAGTGATGGTATATATTATTATTGTAATATTGCAACTCCATATATAATAGAAGAAAATACGATCAAATATATTGATTACGATTTGGACTTGAGAATATTCCCAAAAGGAGAATATAAAATACTTGATAAATTAGAATATGAATATCATAAAAAGAAAATGAAATATTCTAATGATTTAGATATAGTTGTAAATAATGCATTAAAAGAATTAATATCAGAATATAAAAAGGGCGCTATTATGTTTAATCCGGGATTAAATACAGAATATTTAAAAACTTATTTAGAATTAAAAAAAGAAAATGAAAATAGTAATTTTATGTAAAAAAGTGAATATAATTAAGTAAAATGAAAAAAATGAAAAAATACTATTGACTTTCTTTTTTTTATTTGTTATATTAGAAAAGCTTTCACGAGGAAAGCATTAAAAAAGCAATGCAGTATACATAAAAATGTAACAAAAAAATAAAATTTAAAAAAGTTTAAAAAAACTATTGACTTTAAATTTTAAATTTGTTATATTAATATCACGTTGCGAGGGAAAGGCTTGAAAAAGGCTAAAACCGAACAGCAAAAAATGTCAAATCGAAAAAATTTAAAAAAGTTTAAAAAAACTATTGACTTTGATTAAATGATTTGATATACTTGGATTGCGCTTCTGAAAAGAAGCAAGAATGATCTTTGAAAACTGAGCAAAATGTCAATTCACTATTAGCTAGGAAAAAACAATTCAAATTTCAAAAATAATTTTTTTTTGGAGAGTTTGATCCTGGCTCAGGATGAACGCTGGCGGCATGCCTAAGACATGCAAG
>OIYS01000664.1_pt1 | contig 22031 bp, 27 predicted proteins | sample 1588271 | NCBI WGS metagenome assembly OIYS01 (sample SAMN03283286) | human gut metagenome | biome: human-associated habitat; material: feces | host: Homo sapiens | place: Peru | collected 2012
TTTTATTCTGGATGATTGGTAGAAAAGTTTATAATACTAAGAATATTTATTCTAGTTCAATTTATAAATATTCTACTTTTTGTTCTTATCGTTTTGGTAGTAGTAATAGTTTTTCCATTTTCAATATTAAAATGATGCAGATATTTTATTGTACTTTTCCTATTTTTTTTTCAAGACTTAATGAACTTACGTGGGATCATTATATTGAATTATTTAGGATTAGTGATTTTTCTAAACGTTATTTCTATTTTGGGGTGGCACTATTTTGTCGAAGTAGTGTACTTGATTTAAGAACAATAATAGATAATGACGTCTATAGCTTTATATAAAATTAAAAAGTGCTTTAATTAAGCACTTTTTTCAACAGATTCCCTTTTTATATCTAATATTACCGGTAGAATTATTGGTCTTCTGCCAGTTAATTCATTGATAAATGGATATAATTGTTCTGTTACATTACTTTTTAGTATTGCGAATGTTGTTTTTGGGTTTTGTAAGTCATTTTTTATTATTGCTTCAGCTTTATTCTCTATTTTCTTTATCAATTCTTCATTTTCATTTACTAGAATAAATCCTCTTGTTGTAATATTTGGTTTTATTAGTAATTCTCTTTTTTTCATATCTACATTTATAATTACAACTAGTATTCCGTCATTTGCCATTATTTTACGATCTTTTATAACGGCACTTCCTATTTGACCGATTCTGTTACCATCAACATATACATCGGCACCACTCATACTTTCTCCTCTGGTTATTACGTGATCTTTTAAAGTTAATGTATCACCATTTTTAAGAATGAAAGTATTTTCTTTTGGTATTCCACAGCTTATTCCAATATCAGCTTGTTTTTTAAGCATACGGTAATCACCATGGAATGGCATTAAATATTTTGGCTTAAGTAATCTGATCATTAATTTAATTTCTTCTTCATTTGCATGTCCAGAAGTATGTAAGTCTGTTAAGACACTATTAGTATATACTTTAACACCTTTTAAATATAGTTTATTTATTGTTTTTGAAATACTTAGGGCATTACCTGGAATAGCACTTGATGAGAATATTACAACATCATCTGGACGCAATTTTATTTGTTTGTGAGTACCATTAGATATTCTTGATAATGCTGCTAGTGGTTCTCCTTGACTACCAGTACATAAAATTGTTACTTCACCAGGTTTTAAATTGTTTGCTTCTTCTGGTGAAATTAATAATTCTTTATGATCAATATAACCTCCATTTAGAGAAATATTGATATTATTTTCCATACTACGACCAAATATACAGATTTTTCTATTATGTTTATAGCAAGTTTCAAATATATGTTTAACTCTATAAATGTTTGATGCAAATGTTGCAATTATAATTCTATTTGTTTTACATTTATCAAACATTTCAGATAATGTTTCATCAACGGCTGATTCACTACTTGAAAATCCTTCATTTAAGGCATTTGTTGAATCCCCAATTAGGACATCAACACCTTTCTCACCAAGGCATGCCATTTTGTATAAATCGGCCATTGGTCCTATTGGCGTTAGGTCAAATTTATAATCACCAGTTGTGACAATTCTACCATCAGGTGTTTTAATACTTATACCATGTGAATCTGGTATAGAGTGTGTTGTTCTGAAGAATTCAACTTCAATTTCTTTAAATTTAAGTTTAGTATTTTCGGTATATACATATAAGTTATCGTATCTAATGTTTTTATCTTGCAATTTGACAGCAATTAATTCTTTAGCATGGTTTGGTGCATAGATTGCAGGTATGTTAATACTTTGTAGTAAAAAAGGAATACCTCCAATATGATCTTCATGACCATGCGTTATTAATAAAGCTTTAATTTTATCTTCGTTTTCCTTTAAAAATGTAAAATCTGGTAAAACGTAATCAACTCCCATTAATTCGCTTTCTGGGAAACTTACACCGGCATCAATAATAACAATTGCGTCTTTATGCATTACACAATACATATTTTTTCCGACTTCTCCTAAACCACCCAAAACAACTATCTTCGTTCCGTTGTTTTCTTGTTTATTCATAAAAACTCCTTTCTTTTTGTGTGAATAACTAACTTAGAAATTATACTATATAAATTCAATTTTGTCTATATTTTTCTGGTGTTGCGTCTTTCTGAAGATTTATGCTATTATATAGTTGAATAGTTAAAAAAGGGTAGTATTATGAGTGATAGTAGTAATAAATTTGCTGAAGGTATATGTTTTTATAAATTATTTTGGATCTTTATTTTGTTTTCTATTTTTGGATCTTTATTTGAGAAAATACACTATTTTATTGTGCATTATTTGAGAGATGGTTCTATTTTTTGGCCATCACGGACAGCTGTAATATATGGTCAATTTAATATGATATATGGATTTGGGACTGTGTTATTTTTAATTTTTCTTAATAGTAATAAAAATAATAACTTATTGGTATTTTTAAAAGCTGGTTTTATTGGAGGATTTTTTGAATATGTAATTAGTTTTTTATTAGAAGTTTTTATAGGTACTAGTTCATGGAATTATAGTAATAAATTTTTAAATATTAATGGTAGAACTACCATACCTATTATGATGTTTTGGGGATTTCTTGGGCTTATCTTTATTAAAATTATTTATCCTTTTCTATCTAATTATATAGAAAAAATCCCTAATAAGATTGGACATTTGTTAAGCATTTTTTTGCTAGTCTTTTTGATTTTTGATATGACTATTTCTTGGACAGCTTTATTTAGACAAAATTTACGAAGGAAGGGAGTACAACCATTTACTTTAGTCGGAGAATTTTATGATAAAGTTTATACGGATGACTATTTAAAAAAAGTATATCCTAATATGGTTAGAAAATAATATGGAAAAGATTGTGTTGTTTTTAAGAATAATTTCATTATTTTTAATTATTTTTGGTTTAATTTATTATTTATATGTACTTATTTGTTCTAGGTATAATAAGCTGTCTTTAAAAAAATGTGATAAAAAGAAATATAAATTTTGTGTTCTTATTCCTGCTAGAGATGAGTCGAAAGTAATAGAAGCTCTTTTAATTAGTATTGCAAAACAAAGTTATAAAATCCCTTTTTCTGATGTTTATATAATTGTTGAAAGTAAGAGTGATAAAACAAATTTAATTGCTTCTAAGTATGGTGCTAATATTATTATAAGGAAAAATTTAAATTTGAAGCGTAAAGGATATGCCCTTGATGAAGGAGTAAAAGAAATTATTAAGAAACGTAGTTATGATGCATATTTTATTTTTGATGCTGATAATGTACTTGATAAGGACTATTTTAAAAATATGTTAGATACTTATATTTGTGGATATGATATTGGCATTGGTTATCGTAATTGTAAAAATGGTAATGACAATGTTATTTCAGCTTGTTCAGCACTTACTTTTTCTATGGTTAATACTATATCTAATATGCGTAAGATGAAAAATCATAATACATTAACGATAAGTGGTACAGGTTTTTATGTAGCTGGCTATTTAATAGATAAATGGGGTGGATATCCTTTTAATAGTTTGACTGAGGATTATGAACTTACTTTATATGCTACACTAAATGGATTAAGTACTTTTTACAATGAAAAAGCTATTTTTTATGATGAGCAGCCTACAAAATATAGTGTTACTACAAAACAGAGAGTTAGATGGATTAGGGGATACTTTGATTCTAGAAAAAAATATATTGCAAAGCTTAGAGAAAAAAGATCTCTGCATACTACCAATTATGGTTCTATTGTGTCAGAAATAGCTGGTGTTAAACCTTTTATTATGTCGATTATTGGAATTTTACTATTTTTGCTTTCGGATTTAATTCTAATGATTTTTAGTTGTAACTATATAATTATCTTATTTCTACTTTTTCTTTTGTTTGAACTTTATATTATGCTTTCTTTAATAACTTTAATAATTATAATAAAAGAACGTGGTAAATTAGATTTAAATACTTCTATTAGCATTAAGGCTATTTTATTTAATCCCATTTATCTTTTTAGTTATATTCCATGTGCTGTAAAAGCATTAGTGGTAAAAGATGTTAGTTGGGATAGGATAGATCATAATAAGAATTAAAACGTTAAATAATAAGTCAAAAAACGTGTTTAAAAAAAGAAAACATTTAATCTTATTGTTTTCTATATGAATGATATATTGGTTTTTTTTGATATGTAAATTTTTGATTATAATCATAATTACCATAGTCACTTGAAGATAATCCGGCGTTTTTATATATAAATTCACTTTCTTTTCTATGTGCTGGAATTTCAAGAGCTGTTTCATTTCCAAATAGCAAATATTTTTTTGAAAATTTTAAGGTGATTAATCCATCTGGATGACCGTACTCACTTCTAGTAATTGCCCAGATATTATCAAAATAATAGTATTTACCATCTATTAATACTTTATTCCATACATGTTCTGCTCCAATTACTGTTTCAGTTTCTACATCAAATACAGGGTTGTTTAAAAGTAAAGTTGATAAATTTGCAATGGACATGCAAATTCCATTATTATATTTAATACATTTTCTACAGTATCATGTACAAACTGGGGGCTATATTTTTCATGTTGTGGGAAATTAGGGGTTATAAATATTCTGCCATTACTTTCTGATTCCCTCCCATATATGAATTGTGTTCTACTTTGTAAAAAGTCGGAAATATAATATACTTTTTCTATATCATTTTTTATACTGCTATTTCCTAATTCTTCTATAGTTTTCCTAATTTTTTTAAATCGGTTAATGATAAAGATGTATTTCCGTTAATACTTAAATAACGATAAGTGCCATATGGTCTTCCACAATATTTAAAACAATAAGTATTAACCTTATCATTAAATTTTACTCCCCATACCAAGTAATCTAGAGGGATTGTTAGGTCTATATTTTTAATTTTAGTTAGATCTATATATTCTCTATTTATACGTAATGAATCATCTACTAAAACACAATTATTACTAATTTTTTCCTTTAATTGTCTATCAACAAATGCTACAGATTCAAAGTCTAAAAATTTAAGCACAGGAGCAGGTTTTATAGATGTTATGTTTTTCAATAAAGACATATCAGCATCTAAATCGTTTTTTGAAAATATTAATGATTTAATACCATAATTTATAGGAATATTATTTTCTAAAATATATTTATATGTATATTCCTTTCGCATTATTTTTATTTCTCTTTGTGACATAAATTTTCCTCTCTTTAACGACAAGTATATGATAAAATATTCATATCTATAATTACCACTGTTTTGGTTCTTAATTATTATTTTTTCATTTATTTACATATTATCTGTCAAGCTAAGTGATCAAATTCTTTTTAATATTGCAGTGATGAGATCACAATAAGAATTAGAACCTTTATTTACAACTTATTATATAAGTGATACAATTTAAGTGGTGATTATATGGGATTTTTTAATAAAATTAAGAATATTTTTAAAGGTAATAATAATTCAGATGAAAAAAATATAAATAGTGATAGTAGTGTTAAGACTTATGAAAAAGGTCTTTCTAAATCGAGAGAGGGTTTTGTATCAAAGCTTGTTAATTTATCTAATAAATATAAAAAAGTAACAGATGAATATTTTGATGAGTTAGAAGAAATTTTAATTATGGCAGATATTGGTGTTAATACTGTTATGGATTTTATTGATAGATTAAGAGATCGTGTTAGAAAAGAGAAGATTGATAATCCTGAATTATTAAAAGAGATAATTGTTGATGAGTTATTTATTATATATGTAGGTGATCAGGTTTTATCAAGTAAAATAAACTTTAATCCTAATGGTCCTACTGTTATTTTGTTTGTTGGAGTAAATGGTGTTGGTAAAACTACTACTATTGGTAAGATTGCGAATGTATTAAAAAAAGATGGTAAAAAGATTTTACTTGTTGGTGCTGATACGTTTAGAGCTGGTGCTATTGAACAACTGGAGGAATGGAGTAAGCGTGTAGATGTGGCCTTTTATAGTAAAAGTGAGGGTAGTGATCCGGCTAGTGTTGTTTATGATGGTGTTAGTAAAGCGATAAATGATAATTACGATGTTGTTTTAGTTGATACAGCTGGTAGATTACAAAATAAAGTTAATTTAATGCATGAACTTGAAAAGATAAATAAAGTAATAGGAAGCTTAATTGATGGTGGTACTAGTGAAACTTTATTAGTAATTGATGCTACTACGGGACAAAATGGTATAAGTCAAGCTAAAGCATTTAAAGAAATAACTGATATTACTGGAATTGTGTTAACTAAATTGGACGGTACAGCTAAAGGTGGAATTGTTTTGGCTATAAAAGAAATTATAGGTTTACCAGTTAAATATATTGGATTAGGTGAGGGACAAGATGATTTAGAAGCTTTTGATATAGAAAAGTATATTTATGGTTTATTTAAAAATATGATGTAGGTGATCTATATGGATGATATGTTTTATTATAATGAACTATATGATATATATGCAAATTTATTGACTGATAAGCAAAGAACTTATTATGAAGATTATTATTTTAATAATTTAAGTTTAGGGGAAATGGCAATTAACTATAATGTTAGTAGAAATGCTATTTTTAAACAACTAAAAATTACAGTTTCAAAGTTGTTAGAATTTGAAGAGAAGCTTGGTTTTTGGGAAAAAATAAAGAAGTTTGATGAAATTGTTTCGAAGTCTAGTGATAAAGATATTAAAGTTAAATTTGATAGTTTGTTTTAAGGGTATTTTTTCCTCTTTTTATTTTTCAATTTGTTCTTGTAAAAATGATAAATAATTTGTATAATCATTATATGATAGGGGCGGTTTGAAAGGGGTTAAATTATGTTTGATAGAATTGTCTATATTAGTGATCATGGAGCAAATATAAAATTAAAAGAGGGAGTGGCTTTAACTCAGAATTTAATGAACTTGCATATTATTTTTGAGGATGATAAGAAAAAAATTCTTGGAGAGGTTGATGATTTAGATGGCAACCTTGTTAAAGCTAGATTTTTAGGTGAGATTGTTAATGGTAAGTTGTTAGGTGGAACAATTAGAAAACCGTCTTTGGATGCTAAAATTAGGGTAATAGAACAGTCTGAAATACCTATGATTGTAGGTAGAGATACTAATGGGTATATGAAACTTGGAGTTAGTCCTTTTTATAATGATTATCCTGTATTTTTAGATGTTAACAATTTCTTTAGTAATCATTTTGCTATATTTGGTAACAGTGGATCTGGTAAGAGTTGTGGTATTTCTAGACTTTTCCAAAATATGTTTCATGATAATAGACTTTTTCCATATAAAGCTAATATTTTATTATTTGATTCATCAGGCGAATATTATAATGCTTTTAATAATTTAAATAGTATTAATTCAAGTTATAATTATAGATTATATAGTACAAATGAAGTTGATAGTGCTGGGGAAAAATTAAGATTACCAATATTTTTACTTAACCATACAGATCTTGCATTGCTTCTTCAAGCTACTAATCATTCACAACTTCCAATAATAGAGAGAATGTTAAAGTTAGCTTTGGTTTTTTCACAGGAAGATATGGATGCTAATAGTTATAAAAATCATCTTATTGCTAAAGCTATTATGACTATTTTATATACTAATGAAACTTCTCCTAATAAAAGGAATGAAATCTTTTCTATATTAGCTAGTTGTTCTACAGAACAATTTAATTTAGAGGCTGTTGTTCAAGGAATTGGATATACGAGAAAATTTAGAGAGTGTTTTTTAATTGATAAACAAGGTCAATTTACAGAGAGTGTTTTACTTACTGAGTATGTATCTTCATTTATAAAAGAAGAGCTTGATTCATATGAACCAAAGAAAGATGTTTACTATACTTTGGATACTTTGGAGAAGGCTTTAAACTTTACTTTAATTAGTGAAGGTTGGCTTAGAAATGAGAATACTTATGGTGATGCTGTAACTATTAAAGTTAGATTACATGAATTAATTGTTGGTGATAATGCTAAGTATTTTGATTATCCTAATTATGTGTCACTTGAAACTTATTTATCTTCAATGATACTTGATAATGGTAGAAAGTTTCAAATTATAAATATTAATTTAGATGATGTTGATGATGACTTTGCTAAGGTTATTACAAAGATTTATTCAAGGCTTGTATTTGAGTTTGCTAAGGGATTGAAGCAAAGAGCTAGTATACCTTTTCATATTATTGTTGAAGAAGCTCATAGATACATTCAAAATGATACTGATAGATTTTTGATTGGTTATAATATATTTGAACGTATTGCTAAAGAGGGCCGTAAGTACGGTGTTATTTTGGGACTTATTTCACAAAGACCAGTTGAACTTTCTGATACTGTTATTTCACAGTGTTCAAATTTCTTGATATTTAAAATGAACCACCCTGTTGATGTTGATTATATTAGAAAAATGGTTCCAAATATTAGTGATGAAATTGTTCAAAAACAGAAAACATTACAAGCTGGTACTTGTTTGGGCTTTGGTATGGCTTTTAGAATACCATTGATTGTTAAGATGGAGATGCCTAATCCTGCTCCATGGAGTGGTAACTGTGATGTTGTTACAATATGGAATGGTAATCCTAATCCTAATACTGCAAATGTTACATATGAACAGGAGAATAATTCTGGGTATAATAATTCCGTAAATAATAGTACTATTAGTGGTAGTTCTCCTATTTTTGATTATAATCATTCTATAAACAATAATTTTGAAAGCACTCCTAGTATTGGTCAACTTGATACCGACAGTAATATGGCTTCAAGTCAAATTGCCAATATTAGTCCTGTTAATACTATATCTCAAGGTGCTATGCCTGAAGTTTCATCATTAAATTCTTCTAACAATGATTATTTTGTTATGAATGATTCTAGTCCTAGTGTTGGTAATGCATCTTTTTCTACACCAAGTATTATTAATAATACACCTGTTAATGATTTCGGTTCGTCAATGCCACAAACGGATACTGGAGTTCCTTTGGTTAGTCTTTCTGAATAAACTGCTTTTGCAGTTTTTTTTTCTTTTCTTTACTTATTTTACTTATTTATTTATAATATTTAGTAGGTGATTATAATGTTTGAGAGTTTAGGTGATAGATTACAGTCTATCGTACATAAAATAAAAGGTTATGGAAAAATAACTGAGGATAATATTTCTGAAATGATGAGAGAAGTACGTCTTGCTTTATTAGAGGCAGATGTTAACTATAAAGTTGTTAAAGAATTTACTAATTCTGTTAAGGAGAAAGCATTAGGTGAAGAGGTTGCTAGTAGTATAAATCCTGGTGATTTATTTGTTAAAATTGTAAAAGATGAACTTACATCTCTTCTTGGAGGAGAGAGTGCCCCTTTAAATACTAAAGGCAATCCGGCTATTTTGATGCTCGTTGGATTACAGGGTTCTGGTAAGACAACTACAGCCGCTAAACTTGCTAATTATTTAAGAAAAAAAGAGGCAAAAAAGCCATTATTAGTAGCTTGTGATGTTTATAGACCGGCAGCTATAGATCAATTGAAGCAATTAGGAAAACAACTAGGTATTGAAGTTTATGATGAAGGCAAGGCTGATCCTGTTTCAATTTCTAAAAATGCGATTATTTATGCAAAAGAGAATAATTATGATTATGTTTTAATTGATACGGCTGGTCGACTTCATATAGACTTAGAGCTTATGGATGAACTTATCAATATAAAAGATACAGTTAATCCGCAAGAAGTATTATTAGTAATTGACTCAATGATGGGGCAAGATGCAATTAATGTTATTACTGGTTTTAATGATAAATTGCCATTAACAGGAGTTATTTTAACTAAACTAGATGGCGATACTAGAGGTGGTGTAGCTTTATCTGTTAGACATTTAACTAATGTTCCTATTAAGTTTATTGGTGTTTCTGAAAAGTTAGATGGTCTTGATAGTTTTGATCCGGAGAGAATGGCAGGAAGAATTTTGGGAATGGGTGATATAGTTTCTTTAGTTGAAAAGGCAACTGAGGCTATTGATGAAAAAGAGGCTTATAAAACAGCTAAGAAAATGCAACAGGGGAAGTTTGATTTAGAAGACTTTTTAGCGACAATGAAACAGATGAAGAAATTAGGTCCTTTAGAAAATTTAATTAAATTAATTCCTGGAGCTAAAAAGATGGGACTTACTAATGTAAAGATTGATCCTAAACAGATGGCTCACATAGAAGCAATTGTTTTATCTATGACTGTTAAGGAGAGAAGAAATCCTGATATAATAAAGGCAAGTAGAAAAACTAGGATTGCTAAAGGTAGTGGAACTTCAGTTCAAGAAGTTAATAAATTACTACAGCAATTTGAGCAAATGAAGAAAATGATGAAGATGATGTCTAATGGTAAGATGAAGATGCCTTTTTAATTACAGATACAACTGTCTTTATGATTGTTGTATTTTTTTGGGTTTTTATCGTGGCTAATAAATTCTTCTGACATACTATACAATAGAGGAGGTATTTATAATATGTTTGATCAAGGTATGACTAATATGCCAAATTTCGATTTTGATTCTTCTGTTGTTGGTAACAATAATGTTGTTGATAATAATATGGATGTTGATATTAATATGATGAACTATGCTGAAAATCAGTCTGTTCAAAATGCTGGATACTCTTCACCTATAAGTGAGGCAGTGCAAGAAAAATGCGTTCATAGAACTATCGTTCATGAAGTACCACAAGTATGATAATTTATGATAGATCTATTATGTCTTTATTGTGATTAATTTAGTTAGTTCTTTATGTTTTTTATATGATATACTATATATATGATTTTTAGTACTAAGTACTTATGATGGAGGTAGTTGAATGTTTAAAGGAAAACCATTTGTTAAATGGGCTGGTGGAAAAAGACAAATTATAGATAAATTAAAAAAATATGTTCCGGATGAATTTGATACATATTATGAACCTTTTGTTGGTGGAGGAGCATTATTATTTGAATTATCTCCTAAGAAAGCTGTTATTAATGATTCCAATATGGAGCTTATGAATGTATATAGATGCTTATGTGATTTGAATAAATTTAAAAAGATGTGTAGTGTTTTAAATCATTATGAGACTCAACACTCAGAAGAATTTTACTATGAGATTAGAAATAAGGATAGAAATAAGGCTTCTTATAATAGATTATCTGATTATACTAGAGCGGCTCGTACTATTTATTTAAATAAGGCATGTTTTAATGGACTTTATAGAGTTAATAGTAAGAATGAATTTAATGTACCTTTTGGGAAGAAACTTAAAATTAATACTTATGAAGGTAGTAATTTAATAACAGTTAGTAATTATTTAACTATGAATGATATAAAGATTTTAAGTGTTGATTTTGAAGAAGCTGTTAGTACTGCTAAAAAGGGAGACTTTGTTTATTTTGATCCTCCATATGATTCTGATACTAATACATTTAATAGTTATACTGAAGAGGGATTTAATAAAGATGAACAAAGAAGACTAGCTAAAGTATTTAAAGAATTGGATGCTAGAGGTGTTTATGTAATGCTTTCAAATCATAATACTATACTTATTAATGAATTGTATAAAGGGTATAATATTCATTTAATAGAGGCAAAAAGAAATATAAATGCTAATGGTAGTAAAAGAGGTAATGTAGAAGAAGTAATAATTACTAATTTTAAAAATAAAGATACATTTTAGATATTGACTTTTTATTTATGAACATTCTATTTTTTAGAGTGTTTTTATTATTTGTTACTAAATTTGTTTTTTTATCCATACATTTAAGTGAGGTGCTTATTATGGATAAATATAAAATTAATTATATTTCTAATCAAAAAAAAGATATCAATGATATATTGATTGATTTTTTGAGTAGAAAATTAAAAAGAAATTTTAGAATCACTTCTTCTTTATTTTCAGATGGTGATAAGTCTCTTGGAAAAATATAGTGTTGGTCTTTATATAAGATTATCTCGTGAGGACGATGATAAAGTTTATGAAAGTGAGAGTATTACTAACCAAAAGAGTTTATTACTTCAGTATGTAGATGAAAATAATTTAGATATATATGATATTTATATTGATGACGGATATTCTGGTACTAGTTTTGATAGACCAGCTTTTAATAGATTACTAGGTGATATAGAATTAGGAAGAGTTAATATGGTTATTACTAAAGATATGTCAAGATTAGGTAGGGATTATATTGGCACTGGTAGTTTAATTGAAAAATATTTTCCTAAACATAATGTTAGGTATATTGCGGTGACTGATAATATTGATACATTCTTAGATAATTCAAATAATGATATAGCACCATTTAAAGCAATAATGAATGATATGTATGCAAAGGATATTTCTAAAAAGATAAGAGCTAGTTTGAAAGCAAAGCAAAAAGAAGGTAAATGGGTGGGAGGTAGAACTCCATTTGGGTATGACCAGGATACTAATGATAAAAATCACTTAGTTATTAATGAAGAACAAGCCATAATTGTTAAAACAATCTATGATATGTGTTTAGATGGATTGTCATTTTTCAAAATAGCAAAAAAGTTAACTAATGAAGGCATAAAAACACCAGCACAATATTATAGTTTTGAATGGAAAAGTAATTATAACTTAAAATATGGACTGTGGCATTCTAAAACAGTAAGAGATATATTAACTAACAGGATGTATATTGGAGATATGGTGCAGAATAGAAGAAGTAAAATAAATTATAAAGTTAAAAAAGTTGTTAGAAATAATCCTAAAGATTATATAATTGTAGAAAATACTCATGAAGCTATTATTGATAAAGAAATATTTTATGAGGTGCAAAAAAGGATACCTAAAAATGTAGGAAGAAGTGAGAAAAAAGAAAACCATTTATTGGATGGACTTTTGTATTGTGGTGATTGTGGTCATAAAATTTCAATAACTTCTAGAAGAAAGACGGATAATAGGTGTTATACTATTTGTAATTATTATAGGACTTATATGAGGCAAAAATTATGTACAACTCATTCAAATAATTATGATGTTCTTGAAAAAATAATTATTGAATCTTTAAGTGATAATTTTTTTAAATATATCGATAAGGATAAAATTAAAAATTCTGTTTTAAATAGTTTGAATGAGAATAATCAAAATAATAGTAAAAAAGAATTAGAATTACTCAATAAAAGAATAGAGCAAATTAATGATAATTTAGATACTATTTATATAGATAAATTAAATAAAAAGATAACTTTAGAACAGTTTGAGAGAGTAAAAATAAAATTAGAGGATGAGCTTGATACTGTAAAAACAAAATATAGTGAACTAAATGATATTTCTGATAATAATAAGTCTAAAGATAAAATAATAGTAAAATATATTAATGATTTTTTATCTATGAAGAAATTTAACAGGGAGTTAATGGTTTGTTTAATTGATAGGATTGATATTTATGAAGATAAAAGAATTGATATAAAAGTTATTTTTAATATTGATGCAAAAACGAATATTTGATAAAAAATTTGTTAATTGTTAAATGATAGAGAGAGTAATATGGATTAAAAAATAGTGCAACTGAAATTAAATTCTCAAAATGATAATAAAAAATATTTAACCAATACACTAATACTGAAGGCATATTTGTCTGTACCAAGTTCTATATGGTGGACAAAACTTGAAACAGATAATGCTCAGAAAGATACTGGTATAACTGTATTTACTAATGAAATTTATAAATAATGGTTTGGTGTAGTAGCAAAAGTTTATAAAAATATTAGAAAATAAGGGATAAATGTTATAATAGTTTTAGGTGGGGGTTATGGAAATAATTAAAAGTTTTATTGAAGAAATTGTAAATATATATTTAAACAATCCAAAGTTGTTATTAGAAATAATTATTTTATTTGTGTATTATTAGATATATATTATCCAAAGTTCAGAGGATTCATGGGAGAGTTTTGGGTGAAATCAGAACTTGATAAATATTATGATAAAAGATGAAAATGGAACTCATCAAATAGATCATTTGGTTTTGTTATAGAAATGAAAAACTATTATGGATTAATTAAAGGAAAAGATTTTGATAATAAATGGTGTCAGTATTTAGGAAAAAATAAGCGTTATTTTCTAAATCCTATTCATCAAAATTATGGGCATATAAAATCTTTATCAAATTTACTTAAATTGGAAGATAAGTGTTTTATTTTAGTTATTTGTTTTTCTAATCAAGCTAAAATTGAGGTTAAAAGTCATAGTGCAATTATACAGGTTGTTTTTTTGAAGAATGAAATTTTAAAGTATGATGAAATTCTGGTCGATAAAGATATAAAAGAATTATCAAATGTTATTATATCTAATAATATTGTGGATAAGGCATTAATAAGACATCATGTGAAAGATATTCGTGCTAAAGTCAATAATGATAGAGAATTAGAAAATAATATTATATGTCCAAAATGTGGAAATAAATTAGTTGAACGTAATGGTAAATATGGAAAACTTATTGGATGTTCTAACTATCCTAAATGTAGATACATTAAAAAGTAAAGAATCTATCAAGAAGGGGCAAGGGCATGTATGCCCAATACATACCAGAATAATAAATCATCATGTTTATAAACATACTTATAGACCACAATATTCTTGCAGTGAAGAAAATACTGTAAGTAATGTTCAATGTGGCTCTTGCTGTCAATTTAGATAATGTAAAAATTATGTCTAATTTTATCACATTCCTTGATTAATTTATCTGGCTAGTTTATCCTAATAGTAGGGAGTGTGATATTAATGATTTATCCATCTATTGACAAACTACTTAACTTGGTTGGTTCTAAGTATGAATTAGTTCATATAGTTGCCAGAAGAAGTAAACAAATATCTAGGGATGGGTATTTGCAAATGCCTAGTTGCGAATATAAGAGTGCTAAGAATATAGGTAGAGCGCTTGAAGAATTATCAGCAGGTCTAATTGAAGTAAAAAAGAAAGAAAATCTATAGTATTTATGGATGGTTTCTTTCTTTTTTTTTTGATATAATTTTCTTAGGTGATATACGTGAATATAGTTAATTTTAAACGTCTTAAGAATGGTATGTATAAAGTTAGACTTAATGATAATAGTGAAATATCTTTGTATCAAGAAGTCATTTTGGAATATGAATTATTGTTAAAGAAAAATGTTAGTGATGAGATGCTTTTAGAAATTAATTCTTTAAATAAAAAATGGAAAGTTTATTATGTTGGTTTGAAACTTTTGAAATCTAGATTTAGAAGTAGAGAGGAGCTGTTTGATTTATTAGTAAAGAAAGAGTATTCTAATGATGATATATGTGATGCTTTAGATAAGTTGGAAAAACAAGGATATGTAAATGATTTAACTTTTAGTAAGAGTTATATAAATAATCAAATATTAACTACTAATAGGGGACCAAGAAGAATTATTAACGATTTGTTAGGAAAAGGTGTTTCTCAGGATATTATAGATAAAACAATAATTGAATTTGACTGTGATTTGGAGAGTAACAAAATAAGTAAACAAGTAGATAAGCTTATTAAATCAAATAGAAATAAAAGTGGAAAAGTATTAAAAATGAAGATTATAAATGATTTACTTAAACTTGGATATAGTAGAGATATTATTGTGGAAATTGTTGATAAAAGAGAATTTAGCGTTTCTAAAGATTTGATAAAGAAAGAGTATGATAAATTATATAGAAAATATAGTAAGAAATATTCTGGTAGTGAATTAGAATATAAAATTAAGCAAAAATTATATCAGAAGGGGCTTGTGTATGAAGATTAAGCAGTTTGTTAAAAAGAATAAATGGGTATTGTTATTTTTACTTTTTATTTTATCTTTTAGTCTACTTATGGCTTCATTTTGTTTTTTTGAGCCAGACTATTATTGGCATATTAAAGCTGGAAAATATATGTTTAATAATAAAACTATATTATTAAGTGATAAATTTTCATGGTATTTACGTGGTACATATTGGTTTTCACATGAATGGTTATTTGAAATATTATTATATTTGCTTTCAACTGTTTTTCCTGGGAGTCATGTTTTTGTATATGTTTTTGTATTTATATCTTTATTACAATTAATAATTTTTATTACTAATAAAAAAGATTATTTAAAAAATATACCTTTTAGTTTATTTTGGATAGTATTATCTTTAATATTTTTAGGGTTTTTATCAGCTAGACCACATATTTTTAGTAATGTTCTTTTATGTCTTACAATTTATATATTACTTGATCTTTTTTATAATGAAAATTCAAAAAAGATATATTTGTTGCCTTTAATTTCTATTATTTGGGCTAATGTTCACGGTGGTTCTAGTAGTTTAATATATATATTAATTTTGATATTCTTATTTTGTGGAATGTTTAAATTTAAATTTTCTAAAATAGAAGCTATTAGACTTAGTAAAAAGCAGATTCGTAAGTATCTAATTGTATTGGTTTTAAATGTATTATGTTTAATGATTAATCCTCATGGTATTAAGATGATTTTGTATCCTTACATGAATATGGCTGATAGTTTTATGATGAGTTTTATTTCTGAGTGGCATCCTACTAATTTTTCTGATGGTTCTCATTTTCCGTATTTAGGTCTTTTGGTATTTATTGCTTTTATATTTATTTTTAGTAAAAGGAAGATTAGATTTATTGATTTAATACTTTTCTGTTTTGTAGCATATTTGGGACTTAAGAGTATTAGATTTTGGCCATATACTTATATAATTTGTTCCTATTTTGTATTTTATTATATTTCAGGTAGAAAATATGATAAAGGAACATCTCTTTGTTTTTTAATTGCATCTTTCCTTTTTGTAATTTTAGCTTTTAAGAATGGTATTCTTCCTAAAGACAGTGACTCTATAGTTACTTCTAAGGTAATTGATACTATTAAATTAGAAAAACCTAAGAGACTATATAATTATTATGATTATGGTGGATATTTAATTTATAATGATATTGATGTTTTTGTTGATGGTAGATTTGATTTATATTCTAAAAATAATATAAGAGATTATTATGATATATGTAACTTAAATGGTAACTATGTGAAGTTAATTAATAAGTATAAATTTGATTATTATTTAGTTCCTAATGATACTAGGATTTCATATTACTTAGAACATAATAAGAGATTTAAAAAGATTTTTTCTAAAAAAGATGTGATTCTTTATAAGGATTTGAATGTAAATTAGTATATAAATAAATATTTATGTGAAAAATTTTATTATAGGTGAGGAATGATTAATTTATGGGTTGTGCTTTTTGTGATGAGTTTCTTCCTAAGAAGGATGCTTTATTTGAAAATGAGCTTGCAGCTGCTTATTTTGATGAGTTTCCGGTTAGCAAAGGTCATATGTTAATAATTACTAAAAGGCATGCTGCTACATTTTTTGATATTACTATGAAAGAGCAAATTGCGATACTAGATTTATTGAATAAGTGTAGAAAATATTTAGATAAAGAGTTTTTACTAACGGTTATAATGTAGGTACAAACTGTGGAAAAGATGCTGGTCAAAGTGTGATGCATATGCATATGCATTTGATACCTCGATATAATGGTGATGTTGAAAACCCACAAGGTGGTGTTAGAGGAGTTATTGCGGATAAGAAAATTTACTAATTGTATATGGGCAATAATATTTGCCTCTTTTGTTTGGTTGAATTTAGAAAAATAAAAAAAGTAAGTTATGAGACTTACTTTTTTTATTTTAAGATTTATTTATTTGATGTAGTAGTAGACTTTTTAGCATTTTCTATTAGTTTATTCATATAATCATTATATGCTTTTTTAAGTGTACTATCTTTAAATTTTACATTTTGTTCTTCTCTAAATTTAACTAAGCTTTCATAATAAGCACTGTTATCTTCACTTATTTTTTGAGAAGTTAATTTCTCTTTTATTGAATCTTTTACTTCTTTTAAAGCTTTTTTATCTTTTTGATCTACTCTTAGAATTACATGATAACCATATTTTGTTTTGACTGGTTCTTTTGTATATTCACCATTTTTTAATTCTTTTACAGCATTAGCAAATTCTTCAACCATATCACTTGGATCAAAATAGTCAAGATTACCACCATTTTCAGCTGTTGCGGTATCTTTTGAATATTTTTTTGCTAGATCTGCAAACTTTTTACCTTTTTCTAATTCCTTAATAACTTTTTCGGCTGTTTTTTTAGCAGTGTTTTCAGCTTTTTCTTTTTCTTCGTCTGTTGCATCATCCTTTACATCTGCAGTTATTAAGATATGGCTAGCTTTTATTTCGCCTGTAATATTTTCATCATAATAATTTTTAATTTCTTTATCTGTTAAGTGATTAGAAATATATTCTTTTACAGCTTTATTTCTTTTATATTCCAGTCTTAACATTTCCTCAAGTTCTTTTTCTGTTGATACACCAAAGTATTGTTGTAATAATGATTTGAATTTATCTTCATCATTACCATAGTTACTTTTCATTTGACTTATTTGCTTTTCAACAGCTTCGTTTTCTTCTTTATCCTTTTTATACTTTTTATCCAAGATATTATGATCTATCATATCTATTAGTTCTGTGATATTTTTTTCTTTAATATCATTATAGTAGCCCTCAGCTGTTATATTACCATTTTTTGTAGTTACAGCTATTTCATCGGCATTTTTAAGTTTAGCTTTCTTTCCACAACCAGTTACTGTTAATGTTAGAGCTACTACTAATAGTATGACTACATACATTTTTTTATTTTTCATATTTCCTCCTTGTATACTTAATTATAATAACAAAAATTTAACTTTAGTGCAATAAAATATGCCATATATAATCACCAAATTTGTCTTTTACCATAAAATAAGATGAAAGCATAAAAAAAGGAGGAAAGACTATGTGTAATTCTGTATCATCATCAGCTATCATTTTAGTACTATTTATTCTTTTAATTATAATTCTAGGTGCTTATATTTAAGGAGGTGTTTTAAATGTCTTGTCCAGAAAATAAACCAGTTGCTACTCCTAGAAGAAGTGGCTACGTAATAATTATAATTTTATATATTTTACTTGCTATTATCTTAGGCGGCGTAATTGCTTATTAATTTTATAGGGTAAGAATTAATATTCTTATCTTTTTAATTGTTTTTTAAATTTTGGTTATATTAATAATGGTGATTTCTATGTTTTACTATATTAACTTTTTCTTTGTTTGTTCTTTTCTAGGATATATACAAGAGACTATTTTAAAGACTTTTTTCTTTCATTCAATGAATAATGGTATTTTATTTGGACCTTGGATACCGGTATATGGGTTTGGAGGAGTGGTCATTCTTATTGTATGTAAATACATTTTTAAGAAATTTAAGTGGAATAAATTTATAAAAACAATTGCTTGTGTTTTTACTTCTATTGTTTTACTTACTCTGTTGGAGCTTTTTGGTGGAATATTAATTGAAAAGATATTTCATAAAGTATTTTGGGATTATAGTGATTTAAAATTTAATATAGGTCATTATATTGCACTAGAAATTAGTGCTGTATGGGGATTATTTACACTATTATTTATATATTTTATAGGGCCTTTTATAGAATTAGTAATAAAAAAAATACCAAAATGGTTTAGTATTTTATTGGTATTTCTATTTATTATAGATGTTATTGTTACTTTGATTCTAGTTTAGAGAAGACATTATCTATATTTTCTAGAACATCTTTATCATATTTAAATTCAGCATTATCATTTTCGTATCTTGGAATTAAATGAAGATGATAATGTTTTATTTCTTGACCATATTCATTATTTTGAGCAAGTGTTAATCCTTGGCAGTTTAATTTTTCTTTTAATAATGGATATAGTTTTTCTTTTATTATATTAAGACTATGAGTAATTATTTTTTGATCTATATCTAAAAGATTAACATAATGTTCTTTAGGTAGGACAAGTAGATGACCATTTGTTTGGGGGTTAATATTCATAATTACCTTTATTAAGTCGTCTTCATATACTGTTTTTGATGGTAGTTCATCATTAATTATTTTACAAAAAATACAATCTTTCATATTATTCTCCTTTTTAATTATTTTCTTTATTATAGCACAAAAAACTTTTAAAAACAGTTGTTTTGCATTTTCTTTTGTGTTATCATATTTATGATAGAGAATAATGGGTGGTGTTAGAATGATGCGAGTTCAAAAGGGACTAGTAAAATATAAGGATCGTAGTGATATCTTATGTACATATGGAACTACTGAAGATGGAAAAACATATTACTTTTTAGATGGAGAAAAATTAAGTAATGGTTACATTGTAGCATCTACGGCTTTAGTGGAGGCTATAGATCCTTTAGTAGTGGCTTCATCTATTGGTGTTATTGATATTGATGGTAATGTTATTGTGCCCTTTGTAAACAAATCTATTAAACCAGTTAATGATAAATTCTTATTAATTGAAAATTCAAATCCTATTACTAAGAGTGTTCTTGATACTATTGCGATGAGAAAGGATCCTTTAGCAGCAACAAAATTGGTTTCTACATCGGCAGCCATTAAAGAAAAAATGTATAGTAAAATGGGGCCTAAAGGTAAGTTCGTTTTTAATGATCAGTTTTCAGAAGTTAAGCTAGCTGATTTAAATGGTAATAATTTATGTGATGATAAATTTTTCAGTTTTGTTGGTATTAATGATAAGTCTATTTTCTTATCTGGTAATACAGTTGAATCTGAAATTATTGAATATCCTTTAGTTAAAGAAGTAAATGAAAATATTAAAACAGATGATAATGATTTGGATGTTAGAGATTTTAAAGTAGAAAAAAAGATGATTGATGAAGCTATGGATAATGAGTCTGCTCAAAATATATTTACACCAGTACAAAATGTTTCAAGTGAAGTTAAGGAACTTGGTGATGAAAATAATGCAAATAGTGAGGCTATTGTTCCAGATGTTTCTAGTGTTGATAGTTCTCCTGTTGAAGAAAAAAATACTGTAACTGATAACACTATTAGTAATCCATCAATTGAGGAAAAAACAGTTGAAGATGATGATATTGATGAGAGGGAGATTGCTCCTGTTTCTTTTGATAAAATAGCTACTAATGATGGTAGTCTTGATGAATTTACTGCTGTTAATGATGAGATTAATAATAGTAATGATGATTCTTTTAGAAATATAGATGATAATAAAAGCGATTATACCTATGATATAGATAATAATCCTAAAAATATATTTGAAGAGGAAGCTAAGGATTCAGATAATTTTAATTTTGCTGATATACTTAATGATAAAAGACCTATTGAAAAGAAAAGAGATTTTTCTTTAGATGATGATTATAGTGATAATAGTCGTGATACGGTTTTTGAAGATACAGCTGTTGTTATGAATAAGATGATTAGTCAAATAGAAGAACAAAGACATGCAATGGCGGATTATGAAGAAAAATTAAAAAAACTTACTGATTTTAGACGTAAGGCTTTTGAGGAAAATAAAAAATTGGTTACTAGGTATGAGAGTTTATTTAGAGAATATAAAAGTATGGAAGATGAAGTTAGTAAGATGCAGAATATGATTGAAAAGCAACGAGAAGAAATTAAATCTTTGAGATCACAAGTTGCTGGTAAAAATGAACTTGTTAAATTACTTAGTAAAGCTCAATCATTGTTAGATGATGATTATGATAGAGGGTATTCTAAAATTAAAACTATGTAAGATAATTTTGTTAAGATGTTGGCTGTTGCTGACGTCTTTTTCATTTTATTTTATTTGGTGATTGTAGTTATTTGTGGTAAAATAAGTTCGGTTTATGTGCAACAATCCTAATAGATTTGGTATAATATATGAATGGAAGGTGATCTTATGTTAGAAATTAAAGATTTACATGTTAGTGTTATTGATGACTGTAATGATAGTGAAGATGAAATTTTAAAGGGCGTATCTCTTAATATAAAACCTGGTGAAGTTCATGCTATTATGGGACCTAATGGTACAGGTAAAAGTACACTTTCTAAGACTATAATGGGAAATTATAAGTATAAGATAAATTCTGGAGAGATTTTATTTAATGGTGTTAATATAAATGATTTGGAAGTAGATGAA
>OIYS01000666.1_pt1 | contig 21979 bp, 13 predicted proteins | sample 1588271 | NCBI WGS metagenome assembly OIYS01 (sample SAMN03283286) | human gut metagenome | biome: human-associated habitat; material: feces | host: Homo sapiens | place: Peru | collected 2012
TAAGAATGCTACATTTGAAAATAATTCAGGAGATAGTTCCTTGGTCGGTGGTGGGGCTATTGCGAATAACGATGGTGGCATTGTTGATATGTCCGGAACGCTGTCTTTTAAAGCAAATTCAAATGTGCATGGTGGTGCTATTTACAACGCAGCCAAAATGACAATTGACAGTTCGAATACAATCTTTGAGTCTAATATTGCAACCAATGATGGGGGTGCTATAAAGAATTGTGTGTGGAGTAATTCAACACGTTCCAGTTCAGGGGATTTGACACTTACCGGTAACTATCATTTCTCAAAAAATAAAGCGAAATTTGGTGGAGCCATTTATAATGAAGCTGATATGAGTGTTTCTAATGCTGGAGATGAAACTGTTTCTTTTACAGAAAACTCTTCTAATGATCATGGTGGTGCTATTTACAATGCAGGTATTATGCAGATTATGAATACCGGAGATGGACTTATCTCCTTTACGCAAAATAGTAGTGGAGGCTATGGTGGCGCAATTTTTAATAAAGGCACCTTGTCTTTATATGGTAATTTTGATTTTATAGAAAATGTTGCTACTAATCGTGGTGGTGCTATTTACAATGAAGGTGCGATGAGTTTAGAGGGGGCGTATACTTTTAGTGGGAACAATGCAAAGACAGTTGGTGGAGCTATTGATAATAATAGTGGTAGTTTGTCTATTAAAGGGGTACAAACTGCTGGAATTAATTCTATTACATTTGACTCAAATAGTGTAATTAATTCGGCAATGGATTCAGAATCAGGGGAGCTTAAGTATTACGAATCAAAGGGTGGAGCAATTCATATTAGAGGAACTGAAAATAATATTGCCTTATTGAGTGTAACCGGAGCTGATTTTATCAATAACGAAGCTACTTCCCATGGTGGTGCAATCTATATTGATGATTACGCAAGTTTTAATATTGAAGATTCTAAATTTATAGGCAATAAAGTTGGAATGTACGAAAATTCAAAACCTTGGGGATGGGGTGGCGCAATAGGACTTGCTTCTATTAATACAGATAATGTTTCCGGCTATATAAAAAATTCAATTTTCAGAAATAATTATGCGAATAACTCTGGAGCTGCAATTCCATCCGGTACGACTTTATCAATCGTAAATTCTCAATTTTTAGGAAACCACGCGTTAACATCAGGTGGTGCTGTGTCTTATAACCCTAAAGGAGCGTTAGGGAACAAAGCTTTTAACCTCGTTGCTGATGGTGCAGATACAGTTTTTGCCGGAAACTGGATTGGTGCTTATGATAGTAAACGTGTAGCAGATAACTCTGAAGGTTTGTATATTGGAAACGCGATTAATAAAGTATCTTCAACAGATTCTTCAAATCCTTGGGTAGATGAAAACGATAGTAATGTTTATTTTAATGCCGGAAATTCAGGTAAAATTATATTTAACGATATTATAGACGCTACAGGAACATCTTATGATGATAACAATGAAAAGGGGCAAGGAAAAAGACCGAAAGTCAATAATCCTAATATCCAATTAAATAAATCCGGTGTCTATTACGCAAAAGCTGCAACTGATTTGGCAGATGAGATTAAAATTTTGGCACCATCAAACGGTACGATAATTTTCAACAATATGATAAAAGCAGCGAACTTGGTTCTGCATGATGGAACTTTAGCGTTTGGGCAGAGTAATTCTTATGGTGGGTTCTTAACTCCGACAAAATACTTTGATGACACTGCTAAAATTACATTAAAAGGTGGAACTTTAGATTTAGCGAACGGTACAATTGAAAGTGGAGATACTTTTAATCCTGCAAGTATTACTGTTTTGGGTGATTCCAATCTTCAATTGGATTTGAGTTTAAGTGGAGATTTGACACCTGATGAGTCTGGTAATTCTGTTTATAAACTAAATGGACTTATTGATTATATTAATTCTACTATTTCAGGAGATGGAAAGCTTACGATCAATAACATAGCTTTCAAGGAAGATGACAATACCAAAAATGTTGCATTAAATGACTATAAAATTTTGCAGTTTGCAAATGCAAATAATGTTGCAAATACTATTTTATCCGATAACTTGAATACGATTATCACAAGTAATGCAGGGTATTCACTTGAATTAGAAACAACTTCTACCGGAAAAGATTCTATCAAAGTTTCAAAAATTATTAATGCTGGAGGATTGCCGGTTGCTGTTTCTTTAGGAAAATTTCCGGAACTTGCAAGTTCAAGAACTTATATTTATAACGCAACTGCTGACGAGAGAATTGAGAAATCAGGGGATAAGTCTTGGAACAAGCAGTATCAAGTTTCTTTGGATGGGGTGACTCATCCCGAAACGGCTTCAAATCGCTTGAAAGGTGAGTTCCTTCAAATTAACGGTAACGGTAAGAATATTATTACTGCTGATAATGTTATAGGTATTGCACTTGGAAAAGATACGATTAATGAGCAAGAAGTTGAACAAAAATTAACTATTAATGATGTTAAAAAAGAAGATGGTACAGGTTGGAACGGTTTTAATTCTGCAATAATTAACGATGGTGGTATTGTTGAAATTAATAACTCAATTTTTAGCTCAAATAATTCTTCTGTTGAAAAGAATGGCGAAGTTGTTACAAAAGAGGCTAATGGTGGAGCTATTTATAATAAAAATGGTACTTTAACTATTAAAAACACTGATTTTACAGATAATACCGCAGCAAGCGGGAACGGTGGTGCGATTTATAACGCTATTAACGGGGTTGTAAGTATTAGTGCGACAGATGCAAATACCGTGAATTTTAGTGGTAATAGGGCGCTTAACGGCAATGATATTTATAACTTAGGTGAATTAAATTTAACTGCTACAGATAAAAGTTCAATTGTTTTTAATGGTGGAATTTCAGGTGATTCAAATCAATTCGGCAAGATTAATATTGGAGATGCAAATAGCTTAGGTACAGTTGTTTTTAACGGTACTGTTCAACACCAAGATGTTACATTAAATAATGGTGTTTTGAAGTTCGGGTTAGGTGCAAAATCCGGACGAGATGATTATTTTGACAATGTTAATTTGACTTTAAACGGTGGTCAGCTCGATATGCAGAATAAACAGCTTGACACATTGAAGGTTAATAATTTAACGATTGGAAGTAATAGTCCTGAATTGTTGTTAGATGTTAACTTAGGTGAGCAAAAATCAGATAGTATTGAAATTGCTGTTGACGGTAGTGTTAATCAAAATTTGGGTGACAAAGTTTATATTGGACCAATCAATATAATTGGGGATATAACTGATAGTACTGTTGTTATTAACTTTATTAATAAAGAAATTTCCTCTGCAATTGAAGAGGTTAATAAGTCAATTAAATATGATGGTGTAGCGTATTCAGTTGATGTTGACGGTAATAGAATTATTATCAGTAAAGTTGGTGCGGCCGGCGGATTTAACTATGAAGTTGTTAACCCATCACCTGCATCTAGAACATTTACTTTAGGTTCAAAAGATGGAAAAGATGAAATTGTAACAGAATGGCTCGGTGGTAATAACAAACTTGCAGGTTTAAGTTTCCAAATTTTTGGAGGTAGTAACGGTAACTCATTAATCGCTTCCAATATAGCAGGTATTGTTGTTGGAACTCATGATGGTAATGCTCAAGAGTTATATGTAACCAATGTAAAATCATATCAAGGGTTCAACAGTGCAATAATAAATAATGGCGGAAAAGTTTATATTAAGGGAACAACTTTTGAAAATAACAAATCAACTGCTGTTATTGACGAAACCGGAAGATATACAAAAATCGGTGATGGTGGTGTAATTTATAACAACAAAGGTTATGTAGAAGTTGGGGGCAACACAACATTCAGCTCTAATACGGCTACGAATGGGAAAGGTGGTGCTATATTCAATGCAGCAGAACAAACTATTGATTTAGCCACTGAAACCGGAAAAGATATTACGTTTACCGGTAATAAAGCCTCTGTTGGTAATGATATTTACAACGAAGGTATTATTAACATAAAAGGTGCCGGAACAGTTTCTGTAGATGGTGGAATTGCAGGTGCTGCGAATGCTGTTATCAACAATTCAGATGCAACATTAAATTTAGCCGGAAGTAACGCAGATTATAAAGGTGCATTTAACCAAACATCAGGTAAAACAGAAGTAACAGGTTCGTTCTTTGGCGGAACTTCTAATATTACAGGTGGAGAATTGGTATGGAATACTTCAACAGATATTTCAAGTGATGCTAATCTTATTATTAATGGTGCTGATTTAGTTGTTAAAAGTGGTGTTTTATCAATTAATAGTGGAAGCTCTATAGATGGTGCTACTTCTGTTACAAATGATGGCAACTTAGTATTTAACAATAATTCAGCATATACTGTTAATACTATTGGTGGAGATGGAACTTTAACCGTTAATGGCGGTTCGACTTTGAATTTTAATAATGATTCTTCGTTAACGGGTAATCAAAAAGTAGTAGGTAACGGAACTTCTACCGGTGCTTACAATCCTGCTATTATAAATATTTCGGGTACATCTGATAATATTTTGAATGCCAATTCAATTCTTAGTGCAATAGATTCTGCAAATTCAAAGTACACTGATTTAGTTTTGGATAATGTTACAACTTCAAGCAATATAAATTTAGGTGTCGGGCAAATTGCACGTTTATTTACTAAAAATGATGTAACCTTACACGATGGCGGAGAATTGTCACTGGCAGAAGGTGATATTTATGTAGAAAACAGTGGAAATCTTACTATTGAAGGTAAGGTTAACACAATAGATGGTGCACATTTTGTGAATAATGCTGGAGCTACCTTGACATTGCAAGGTAATGGTCAGTTGACAAGTAAAGATTCATCTTCTGATTTAAATTCAGAAATTTCTAATAGTGGTACATTGAACATCAAATCTAACCAATCAGGTTTTTATGGAAAACTTTTAAATACCGGTATTGTGAACGCCGATGTTTCTGATTATTTGAATTCCGGTGAAAAGCGTATCTCAAGCGGAGAATTGAATATAAATTCAGGTTCAATAAATTATAAAAACGTAAGTTTGGGTGGTGATAGTCAAGGAGCTTCTTTAATACACAGGATAGATGTGAAAAATGGCGGAACAATTGACTCTGACACGTTAAATTTTGCAGGAAATTCAGGAGATACGGCATCAAGTGCAACGTTTGTCGGCGATGGAGTAAAGGCAGATATTAATCTAAACGCAAATATTCAAGGTGCTAATAAAAATAATCTTAATATCGAAAATGCCAATATTAACCTTGCAGGCACAACAGATTTTAGGGGAACAACCGATTATAACTTTACAAATTCTGATATAAAATTGAATTTGGATGCTAATGGTAATACTCAAGATTATATTTTTGATAGCTTAACAGGTAGTGGAAATTCATTAAGTTTCAATGTGAAAATTATTGGTGATAGTGTAGACGGTGTTAAGAAAATTCAAACTGATACAATTACCGTAAAGAGTGGTTCTCCTATTTTTGATTTCGGTAATATTTATATAACCGGTGAAGAAAACGGTTACCACGGAACATATAATACTGATAAAAACGTTTTGACAGGGGCTACATTTACACCTGATTCTAAAACTGGAACTGATAAAACGGTGACTGGTGCAACGACTTCTTGGACATATGATATTGTTGCCGCAAACGATAATCAATCAATTCAGATGACTATTAAAAATTATTCAAACAATAATACTTTATATGAGATGAATAAAACGGATGGTACAAGATTCTTCCAATTTACTCAAGGCGATGATGAAACTTATCATATAGGAAAATCTTTTGACGTTAAGACTGCGGAAGGTACTTTCTATATTAAAGGTGATAACAAAAATGCAATATCAGGAGCTATTTTAGATGATGATGGGCATGAAATAGCCCGTGGTAGTTTGTTTGATATTGATGGAACAAAGACTACTTTGAATATTGATAATGTTACAATCCTAAACGCTGAAAAAGTTGGAGATGGTTCTGTTATTGCAAACAATAGTGCTGATGCAAATATTATATTAAATAATACCGATATAATAGAAAATACTGCGAATAATGGTGGTGCAATTTATTCAACTGCCGGAAATTTAACGTTAAATAAAACAAACTTCAATGAAAATATTGCAAACAGCAATGGCGGAGCAGTTTATAATAAAGGGAATTTGACTATTTTAGAAAGTGTTTTCCGTAATAACAATTCTACATTAGATGGCGGAGCTATTTATAATGATGGTACATCTGCAAATATTGGAAACACAAAATTTGAATTTAACCATGCCGGTCAAAATGGCGGAGCAATTGCAAATGTGGCTAGTAGCATAATCAATAACATTGTAGGTTCTACTTTTGAAGGTAATAGTGCTGATGTAAACGGTGGTGCAATCTATAATGTGGGTACAGTTGAAAATATTACTTCTGACTTTAAAGGTAATAGTGCTAAAGAAGATGGTGGCGCTATTTATAACGCTGTAGATGGAGTAATTACAAAACTTTCTGGAACATTTGAGTCAAATACTTCCATTGGGAATGGTGGTGCTATTGCAAATGCAGGTACTATGAATATTGAAAACGCAATATTTAAGGGAAATGCTTCAAACGGTAACGGTGGTGCAATTTATAACTCTGGTACTTTGACTTTGACTAATGTTGACGTGCAAGAGGTTGTCCCTGGTGGTAAAAATGATATTTACCAAGAGGCTGGCGCTTCAATGATTTTCAAAACTACCGGAAATATCGTAAACAGTGTAGCTAGTGCTATTAGTGGAGATGGGTCAATTACTAACGAAGGTAAATTACTTTTATCAGGTGATAACTCAAACTTTACCGGCACTTTTGATCAAAATGTATCAGATGCTATTACTAAAGTTACAGGTAATTTCTTTGGTGGAATTTCAACAATAAATGACGGTACTTTGTTATGGGCGACAGATAATTCTGACCTTAACGGCGGTGCTTTAGTTGTAAATAACGGTAAACTTATTATTGGAGAAACAGAAGAGCAAGAAGCCGCATTAGAGCTTGGAGTTGATAGCATAATAAAAGATGCAGCTACTGTTATTATTCAAGAAAAATCTACTCTTTATATTGATGGTGGTGATGTAACGCTTAATAATAACGATTATTGGATAGGCGACATTGAGTTAAGTTCAGGCAATTTAACTCTGGATAATTTGGAACACGGCAACGGGCTACTTGCCGCAACTGGTGGTACATTAGATGTTAAAAACGGAAAATTGTTTATCCAAGACCAAAGCGTAATTAAAGATACCACGAAAACTGTTATCGGAGCAGATTCTGAATTGTTGATTTCAAACGGTGGTGACGTAACTCTTAACGGTACGACTACAGGTACGGTTTCTGGCTTTGATGATAGTGATGCTTGGAGTGGTAAAATATCGTTGGGAGATTGTGGAAAACTTACTGTTAAAGATTTGACTGATAATGGAATTATCAATGCTATTGGCGGAGAACTTAATATTGAAACAGGTTCACTAAAAGTTGCTGAAGGTAGCGAGATAAAGAGTGCTGTTAAGACTATAATTGACCAAAATTCAACTCTGGATATTCAAGGCGGTACAGTTAGTATTGATGATAATGATGATTGGAAGGGTACTATAAGCCTTGGGGCAGGTGATGCAAAGGGTACTCTTAATTATGCAACGACTAATACGGCAGGTACTTTGAAAGCCGAATCCGGAGCTTTAAACTTGTTAGATGGTTCAATTTTGAATATTCAAGATCCGAGTCAAGTTGCGAATAAAGTTGACGTAGATATCCAAAAAGGCGCAACAGTTAACCTTAATAGCGGTTCTATATTTAATCTTGATTCAAGAGATAAATGGAATGGTTTGATTCATATTGATGGTGGAAAATTAACTACTGATAAGGTTGATAATTTTGTTGCCGGAGGGGGTTTACAGCAAGTTGGCGGAAGTATTGAACTTAATAACAGGTCAAATATCTTGATTTCCGGTGACAGCTATATTCAAGGCGGAGATGTAAGTTTGGATGGACAATCAATCTTGCACCTTGCTCAAAATATTACAATGAGTGCTGATAACCTTTCAATGAGCGGAAATTCTACTTTGAATACAATGAATGGTTCAATTGAGTCAAGTAATATGACTAACCTTAATGTTGATTTTGTAAATAATTTTGCAATAGATATTGCTCCACGTGACAAGGTTGGTGATACTTATGTTATTAACAACATTGTCGGAACAAATGGCGGAACTTTGAATATTTCTGATTTCAATTTCGTAGGATTGGCACCAATTGATAGAAATATTAAACTTCAAGTGTTTGATGCAAATAGTATTTCCGATGTTGATTTCACTGCAACAGATAAGAAAATATTTACTCCAATCGGTAATTATCACTTGTTATCTCAAGGTGGTGGAGCTTATACGGCAAGCCTTGCAGATTACAATCCTCAAGTATTCAGAGGGCAAGTTGCAACGATGGCTGCTTATAATCATCAATTGTTGGTTGATGATATGTTAACAAACCACTTCATTTTGCCTAATGAAAGATTGATTGATAGTGCTGCTTTAGCTAATAAGAGTGCAATTGTAGATGCCGTTTCCCCTTATCAACATACACTTGAAGAAGGTGGAATGTGGACTAAATCTTATGTATCTTTTGAAACATTGTCAATGACGAATAATTTGAATGTTAATAATAATGTTTATGGTACATTGGTTGGGGCAGATTTGCCAATGGTTCATTTGAAAAATGGTTGGAAAGTTATTCCTACAGCGTTCTTAGGTTATAATGGCGGAAACCAAAGATTTAATAACGTTGATATGTACCAAAATGGTGGTCAAGGCGGTCTGATGGGAACCTTTATAAAAAATAACTTTATCGGTTCAATTGCCGCTTATGCAGGTGGTTATGTAAATGAAATGAATGTTGCCGGATACACCGATCAAGCCGGGAACTGGTTCGCAGGTACTGCAGCAAAAGCAGCTTACAATATTCATGCAACTAAAAACTTTATTATTCAACCTACGGCATTTGTTGCTTATAACATATTCGGTAAACAAAATTGGGGTACTGATTATGGTGTGATGAGTATGAATTCAGGGTTGTTGAACGGTGTAAATGTTGCTCCGGGATTGAATTTAATTTACTCAAAAGATACTTGGAGTGTTTACGGTACTATGCAGTATATGTATAATATTAACGATCAAGTAGGTGGCGAAGCCGGCAATGTAAATCTTGCAAGCGTTAAAATGAAACACGGTTATGTAAATTATGGTGTTGGTTTCACAAAGACTTGGAAAGACAGATTGTCTTCGTTCTTCCAAATTAATTTGAGAAACGGCGGACGAACCGGTGTGGGATTCCAGTTAGGATTTAATTATTTCTTTGATTGGGGAAATTTTGGAAAGAAACAACCAAAATTATTGGAAAATACTCAACAAGAAAATATTAAACCTGTCAAAACTGTGATAAAATCATTACCTAAAAAATAAATCAGGAGCTTGTGATGAACGAAAAAGAAAAAATGCTAAATGGCTTAAAACATAATCCTGTTATGGATGAAAATTTGATTGCAGATAGAACTGTCTGCAAGGCTAAGTGTTTTGAATATAATAATCTTAACCCTGCTAAGATAAAGGAACGAGAAACTTTAATAAAACAAATATTAGGCAAAACAGGTGAAAATATTCTTATAGAACAACCTTTTATTTGTGATTATGGGGCGCATATTGAAGTTGGCGAAAATTTCTATTCAAATCACAATATGTTGATTCTTGATTCTGCTAAAGTGACTTTTGGAAAGAATGTTTTTGTCGGACCAAATTGTGGTTTTTATACTCCGCAACACCCTCTTGATGCAGAAAATAGAAATAAAGGGTTTGAATATGCCTTTCCGATTAAAGTTGGTGATAATGTGTGGTTTGGCGGTAACGTTGTTGTCCTTGCCGGAGTTACAATCGGAAATAATTCTGTAATTGGGGCTGGCAGTGTTGTAACAAAAGATATTCCGGATAACGTTATTGCTGCCGGAAATCCTTGCAAAGTTATAAGAAAAATTACCGAAGAAGATAAACATAAATTTGAAAGAGATAATTAATATTCTTGAAAAGGGCACGGTTTTGTGTTAGGCTTTAATCGTAGATTAGGGAGCTGTTTATGACAAAAGAAAAAAAATCCTATACAAAAAGAACTACAGAACAATTTAATAAATGGCGTACATTGTTTCAGATACTCGTTTGCAAGTTTTTCTATATGATTAGATTTAAACTTGTTTACAGATTGGAAGTTAATGGTTTAGAAAATGTGCCAAAAGATAATGCGTATATTGTATGTCCAAACCATTTATCAACTCTTGACCCTCCTTTGATGGTTGGGGTTATGCCAAGAAGTGTATCATTTATGGCAAAAAAGGAATTGTTCGATATCAGATTTTTAAGATGGTGGATTGATTGGTTAGGAGCTTTTGCTGTAAACAGAGAAAGCTTAGGACCTTCTACTATTAAAACAGTAATGGCTATTAAAAAAAGTGACTGGGTTTTCGGTATATTCCCTCAAGGTACACGTGGTGTCCCTGGAGAAATAAAAGGGGTAACTAAAGGTTTTGCAGGACTAGCAAAAATAACAAAATGTGCAATCCTTCCTGTCGGAATTACCGGTACAAACGAAGTTAAGAGATTACCTTTTAGTGGTAAAATTGTTGTAAATATTGGAAAACCTATTCCGTATAGCGATAATGTTGATGAAATGGTTGAAAAATGGATTGAGGCAATCCAAGAATTAACCGGTTTTAAATATATCCCGAACGATGAAACAAATAAAGAGATTGGAGTTAAGAATGACAACTAAGGAACGCAATTATAATAGAAGATACGCTTCTGAATACAATTTTATTCGCTCGATTTGGTACATGACTTTTTTGTATACGGTTGTTGTTCCGTTTTTCTCAATTTTTTACGATTACGAAATTACTGGTACTGAAAATTTACCTAAATGGAATAAAAAAGATAAGTATATTTTTACAGCTAACCATGTATCAATTTTCGATCCGTTTTTTGTTCCGTTTGCAGTTAAAAAGTTAATTGCTTTTATGGCAAAGAAAGAGTTGTTTGAAGATACAGAAAAATCAAGTAATTTGATTAAGTCTTTGGGGGCTTTTGCCGTAGACAGAACAAAACCGGAAATTGCGACCTTCAAGACTGTAAGAGATATATTTACAACAAGTTGGTCTTTAGGGGTGTTCCCTCAAGGTGGTACTCGTCCTTACGGTAAGTTAGATGAGATTAAAAAGGGGTTTGTTGTAATAGCTAAGAATGCTAAGGCAGATATTATCCCTGTTGCGATTGGTGGCTTTACCGGCTATCCAAAACTTAAACCTTTTACAAGACAAAAGGTTCGTTTGCATATTTGTAAACCTATTTCTTATGAACTTCCTGCTGAAGAAGTTGTTTACAAGTGGTGTGATGAAATTTCACAACATGCTGAATATGAAAACTGTATTCCAATGCCTGAGTCAATGAAAGAAAAGGAAACTGTTAACGCTTAATGGCGTGTGTTCGACACAGTTCTTAAGAAATAATTTAATTATAACAAAGCAAAAACCTCTTGATATTTCAAGAGGTTTTTGTTGCTGTCTTATTTAAAGAAAGGAATCTAGTTTTTGTGTTTTTTAATATTCAAACTATGCAGCTTGTTTTACTTCTTCAGGTTTCTTATCAGCATTGTTGATAGGAACCTCTACTGCCTTAGTAGCATCTGCTGCCGGTTGTTCTTTTACATCTTCTGATTTAGCATCTGCTGCCGGCATTTGTTTTAATTTGTCTAGAGCTTCTGTAGCTGCTTTTTGAACATTTTCGTCTTGGTCTTTTTGAGCTATTGAGAAGATTGTTTCCAAGTCTTTTGCATAAGCCGGAGTTTGGATGTAGCTTAGTGCTTCAATAGCAGACTTTCTAACTGTTGGGTTAGGGTTGTTCTTTAATTGTTCTACAACTGTTACGGCTCCTGGCAATTCAGTTAAAGGAACTGTTGAGTTGTTCAATTTTTGAACTTCTTCTCCGTAAAGTTTTTGTAATGTAGCTGCTGCATACATTGCGAAGCTTTTATTTCTTTCTGCTGCTTCTTTTGGAGATAGTTCTGTTGCTAATTTCTTTTCTTCGTCAGTCATTTGTTCATTGTTATTAGCTTTTTGTCTTGCAGCTACTTGAGCTTCTGACGGACCTTCTAATTTGCTTGTATCGGCATTTACGATATTTGTTAATGCATCAACAACTTTTGTGTCTAACAATTCAGTTGCTTGTTTAGGGTCTTTGTCAGCTAGGTTTGCAATGTCTTCCATTGCAGTTGCTTGAACATCATAATCTGAGTTTGTTAATTTAGAAATGAAAGCATTTAAATCTATTTGTGGGGTTACCGGAGTAGGTGGAACCACTTCAACAGGTTTCGCTTCTGTTTTTGGAGCCTCTTCTTTAGCAGTTGTTTCTGCTACAGGTTGCTCTTCTTTTTTTTCTTCGGTTTTAGGTTCTTCTGTTACAACAGGTGCTGGAACTGTTTCAGCTTTAGGTTCTTGAACCGGAACTTCTTGTGCTGCCGGTTGTTGAACTGTTGGAGGAACTAATGTTGGAGCCGGAGCTTGTGTTTCTGGAGTGTTAATTACCGGAGGCATGTAATATGGTTGAGTTTGTGCCTGTGGGTAACTATAAAGTTGTCCTTGCGGATAATTGTAGTATGGCATTGTTGGGGTTGCATACTGAGAATTTGGTGCTTGTGCCGGAGCTTGTTGAGCCGGTACATTTACCATAGGATTGTGAACGTCAATTTTAACTGCGTTGTAGTTCGGCTGTGGAACTTGCATGTAATTGGGTAAATTTGGAATTTGCATCATTTTATCGTTTCCTTTCAATAAATAAATTTTTTGTCTATTCCTATTCTACCCTTTAAATACTCCTCAAGAAAATAAATTGCTAAAATTGCTTATTATTTTAATAATTCTTAACATGTTTTTGTTTGAATTCTATTAAATAATTGCTTGAAACTATTGAAAACACTACGTTTTATTTATTTGCTTTTTGTTTGAGAATATTTATGTTATAATACAATTGGGCTAATATATTATTGGCGATTGGAAAATTTTCATTGAGGGTGAATGACATGTTATTAAATTTCAATGAGCGAAAATCTATTAGAGGAGCTTTTGGTAAAGCTTTAGTAGAAGTTGGAAAGAAAAATCCTAATGTAGTGGTATTGGATGCAGATTTGGCATGCTCCACTCAAACCGGCATGTTTGCCAAGGAATTTCCAGAGAGATTTTTTGATATGGGAATTGCTGAACAAGACATGGTTGCAACTGCAGCAGGGCTTGCTTCAGTTGGAAAAGTCCCGTTCCTTGCAAGTTTTGCAATGTTTGCAACCGGTAGAACTTATGACCAAATAAGAAATTCTATTTGTTACCCAGAATTTAATGTGAAAATTATTGGAACTCATGGCGGTGTGACTGTTGGTGAAGACGGTGCAAGTCATCAGGCATTAGAAGATATATCTTTAATGCGTGGAATTCCTAATATGACAGTTATTGTTCCTGCTGATTGTAAGGAATGTGAAGAAGTTATCAAATTTGCCGCTGAAAATTACGGTCCAATGTATATAAGAATTCCAAGAACAAATGTTTGTGATATTTTTGGAAAAGACGATGATTTTGATTTCTGTAAGGCAAAGGTTATCGAAGAAGGTGATGATGTTACAGTAATTACCAACGGAGAAACTCTTGCAGAAGTTATTCAAGCTGCCGAAACTTTGAAAAAAGAAGGTTATTCGGTTCAAATAATTCATGTTCCGGTTGTAAAACCGCTTGATGATGCAACTATTATTGAAAACGCTAAGAGAACGAAGTTTGTTATTACAGTTGAAAATCATTCAATAATTGGTGGGTTAGGAAGTGCAGTTTGTGAATTGCTTTCTTACTATTATCCTATGCCTGTTATAAGACTTGGCATAAATGATACTTTTGGGCAAAGCGGAACATGGCAAGAATTGCTTGATTATTATGGTTTGAATGCCGAAAAGCTTGCTAAAACCATCAAAAAACAAATAGACAGATATCGTTTAGTTAAATAAAAGGACTATATATGATTCAATTCAGATCAGTAACAAAAAAATATAAAAACGGAAATTATGCATTGAAAAATGTAAATCTGGATATATTATCAGGTGAGTTCGTATTTATTGTAGGTGCTTCTGGTGCAGGAAAGTCTACTTTGATGAAACTTCTTTACCACGAAGAATGTCCTACAAGCGGAACCGTTACAATCGGTGGGATTAATATCGCAAATCTTTCAAACGATAAAGTTCCGAGTTTACGCCGTTGTATGGGGATTGTATTTCAAGATTATAAACTTTTGCAAAATATGAGCATATACGATAATGTGGCGTATGTAATCAGGACTCTTGGTATAAGTTCTAGAGAAATTCATGCCAGAGTAACAGGGGCATTAAAGATTGTAGGTTTGGAAAATAAAATTCATGCAACTCCTGCCGAATTATCCGGTGGTGAGCAACAAAGAGTAGGTATTGCACGTGCGATTGTTAATGGACCTCCATTGTTGATTGCTGACGAACCTACAGGAAACCTTGACCCGAAAAATTCTTTAGAAATTATGCAAATTTTGGATCAAATAAATCAACGTGGAATTACTGTTATTGTGTCTACTCACGATAATGCTATGGTAGACTATTTTAGAAAAAGAGTTATTACCCTTGATAAAGGGGAAGTTGTAAGGGATATTCAAGCAGGTACTTATGAATAATCAAAAATCAAAAATTAAAAAAGAAGCAAAAAAATATATTCCAAAAGATTGGTTGTGCGAACTTAGAATTTTGTACAGACTTACAATGGAAACATTGTTTGATATAAAGCGTACAGGAATAGTTAATTTGGTTATTATTACTACAATGGCAGCTATTCTTACGATTTTCGGTGCATTTTTCCGTTCGGCAATGTCAATTTCGGCTTTTGCACATGAATTAGGAAATGTTTTGGAAATTTCGGTTTATTTAAAATCTAATACAGATCCTAACTTAGTAAAAAACAGAGTGAGCGAATTTCAGCATGTAGAAAGTGTAAAAATTATACCGAAAGAGCAGTCTTGGGCTGATTTGAAGCGTGAGATGAAGTTGCCGGATGTTTCTAATCCATTGCCTGATACTCTTCACGTAAAGGTTGACCAGCCTGAAAATATTGATAGTGTCTTTGCGAATATTAAAAACTTAACTTCTGTTGAGGATATGAGTTATGCCCAACAGTTAGCAAAGAAAATACAAATGTTAAATCACGTAGTGAACACTTTGACAATATTTATTGTAATTATTTTGGGCGTATTGACAGTTACCATTATTAATAACACTATTCAGTTAGTAATCCAGTCAAGAAAAGATGAAATCGAGATTATGCGACTGATGGGGGTTAGTAATTGGTATATAAGATTTCCATTGATTATGCAAGGTGCATTTTATGGATTCACTGGGGCTATAGTTGCATTCTTGCCTTTGCATTTTGTGGAAACCGGACTTAACCATGTTCACCAATTCTTTATGGTGCCGTCACCTTTGTTTGCTCAAACAATTGTTGCGTTGACAATGTTTGCAATGGGGATATTGTTTGGTGCCGGTGGTAGTTTCTTGTGTATCAAAAAGCATTTACAAGTGTAGAATATGAATAAAATTTTATTAATATCAGATAATACGGATGTTCAACATAAAATTCAAAAAAATCTTGTTCTGTTGAGAGCGACAGACAAGACTTTTTTTGCTAATTATGAAGATGCTCCGGATATTATTCTTGATAATAAGCCTGATATAGTTCTTGTTCACGAACATTCGGAACAAGAAAAAACTTTAAATATAATAAGATATTTAAGAGAAAAAAAATCTTTTGAGAATATTAACATTATTTTGATTGCAGATAAGTATGACCGTGATTTTGTTTTAAATTCTTACGATGAAGGAATAGATGACTATTTTACTATAGAGTCAGATCCATCAGAAATGTTGATTAGAACAATTAATTGTATTAAAAAATCTACGACAAAAGATAAGATTAAAAATTTGGAATATTATCTTTCAATGTACGGAATTATTTCGGGTAGTAGCAAGTTTATTTCTGCAAAATTTGCAAGAGAAATCTTAGAGTTTGAAGTTTTGAAGAAAAATTCAGGTGAGAAGGTTTTAATGTTAATTTCTCCTGATGAAAATGCTATACAGGAATTTGCGGATGACAAGTTTAATAATGCAATAAAGCAGTCAGTACGAAAGAACGATTTTGTTGCAGAATGTTCTGCTACAAAATATTATTTGTTACTGAATTCGGATGTATTTGGTGCAATAGAGGTTTTAAACAAGATAAATTATAATTTACCTGAAAAATTTGTTGTGAAAGCTGGGATTGTTAATGTAAGCGGGAAAAACTTTGCAGAGTTAGAAAAAAAAGTTACCTGTGCGTTGAATGAAGCTTTGCATAATGAGGAGAGTTATGTAGTTTATACGGAAGAGAATTCCAATAATGATGATTGGTTGATTGAGGAAGAAGAGCCCCGAGAAAAATCGTTTAAATTTTTCAAAGGCGTTTATTCTAAAAAGTTAGATGATGTAATTGCTCCAATTTTTTATAGAATTCAAAACACTTATGATGGGCAAATTAGTGACACTGAAATTGAGCAGTATACTGGAGAAGAACAGAGCGTATTTCGTTTGGTTAGCCCGAAAAGAGAAAGTATTTTGAAGATAATTTATCCGGGGTATTCAAAAGTTGTTGTGGCAATTACTCATTCTGGTTTGAATTCACCTGAAAATAAAGAGTTATATTTAGCTATAAATGAAATTACCCCAAAAACAATTGAAAAAATTGTTGAAGATTTTATCGCAGAGTACAGAAATTAATTTTAAAGGAGAAAGATAAATGAAAATGTTAGATGTAGAAAACAGTTTATTATTAGTTATAGACATCCAAGAAAGACTTGTTGCTTCATTAGACAAGGATGTTATTGTAAGTAAAGTCGGAAAGCTTGTTGATGCTGCAAATATTTTGGATGTACCTGTTGTGCTTTCTGAACAATATCCAAAAGGTTTAGGACATACTGTCCCAACAATTTCGGAGAAGTTAAAACCTGAAACTCCAATTGTTGAAAAATGTTCTTTTTCTTTATTAAGAGAAGAAGGCTTTTTAGATAAAATTAAGGCATACGGTAAAAAACAAATCGTTATTTGTGGTATTGAAACACATATTTGTGTACACCAAACTGCTGCAGAATTAATGGATGCAGGGTTTGAAGTTTTTGTTGCCAAAGATGCTTGTGCAAGCCGTAATAAATACGAATTCAAACAAGGAATAGAAGCTATGCATGATAATGGAGCAAAAATTTCTTGCCTTGAAATAATTTTGTTCGAATGGTTACGTTCTGCTAAAAATCCTAAGTTCAAAGAAGTTCAAGTGTTGATTAAGTAGCCAGAATAAAGGATTGAGAAGAGAGAGTAAAAAGAAGGCGCGGGTGGATTTTTTTATCCACTAGCGCCTTTAAACATTCAAATCTTCAAATAAAAAACTTATTGAATTGGCATAATTTTTATTTGCCCATTTTCATTTATAAAATTAACGTTTTGGTTTGTTGGCGGAACCTTTGTCTCTTGCTTATATTCGTTTTGAAGTTCGATTTTTTTATTTTTTTCTTCCTTTTGTTGTTTCATATCTTTGAATTCGTTATATTCTTCTTGTCTGAAGCGTTGTTGTTCCATTAGATTAAATTGGTTCATCGGATTTTGCATGCCTGCAAAGTCCGTGAATGCAGAACTTATTAGGTTGTCACTTAAATTCGCAGCTGATACGGTTAATGCACCTGCAAGTATTGCTAAACTAAGTATAAGAATCTTTTTCATAACTTTATCTCCTTATTTAATCTTTTTATTTAATCGCGAATGTAACGTTTGCAACGGAAGTGATTTTCTTTTCTATAGACGAAGTATCACTTATGCCCATATCTGAAACATTAGTTGAGTCTACCGGTGTTATTTGGAATACTCCCATTTTTACGGATTGAATTTTCCCAACGTGATTGTGAGTTGCTTTAAGCATTGCATCTGCCCTTTGTTTTGCATCTTTAGTGGCTTCTTCAAGCATTTTAACTTTTAGGTCAGAAAGTCCTGAATAAAAGTAAGATGGTTCGTAAACATTGATATCAACTCCTTTTGATATAAGGTTTGTTATATCGGTTGAAATTTCTTTGATTTTTTTTACATCGTTTGATTTTACGGAAATTTGTTGAGTCGCATTAAAGTATGCTGTTTCATTAGTTGTGGTGCCGTTAGGTAGAACTTTGTATGTGTAGTAACCGTTTACTGTTTTTGAATCTATATTATCAGGTGTAACCCCTTTGTCTTGCAAGTATTTCATAACAATAGGGCGTTGTTGGTTTAGTGCATTGTAGGCATCAACTTTTGTTGGTTTGCGAGCGGTTATTTCAAATTCAACTCTACCGTTGTCAGAGGTTACATTTTGTGAGTAAGAGCCTGTTACTGTTACAACATCTTTAGTTAATCCGTTTGTGATGATTTTTGCTGTTGATATTAAGGCTAAGGCTATTACTAGTGATAGAAACGCTATTTGAAATTTTTCCAATTTTTCTAACATAATTTCCCCCTAAAAAGTTATTACAAGTACATAATAGAGTATAAAACTGAAAAAGCAAATAGTAGTATTAACTAATTGTTACAAATCAATTTTGGCTGAATTTGGTGAGTGAAAAATTTGTTCAAAAAATATTTTCGGGGTATAATAAAGCGTGTTAGGTTATAAGGTAAGCCGATGTAGCTCAGGTGGTAGAGCAACTGATTCGTAATCAGTAGGTCGGGGGTTCGAGTCCCCCCATCGGCTCCATTGTTAAAAAGAGCTTCAAAGATTCTTTTTAATTGTTAATGTTTAATTTTAAGAATATGTTTTTGCATTTACTTTTTGTTTGTTTTTTATCATATTGAGTTTTATAGTGCTATATGATAAAAAGAATAAGTATGAACTTTTAAATTTAAACACAGGGTAAAAATGAACCTTTCTATAGGAAACCAACTGACAACAATAATGTAGACCTCGGGTTAGTTCCCGACTAGAAAGGGGGCAAGTATGAACGATTTCAATTTAAGTTTTTTTTTAATTTATTTGATTTTGAACATATTAAAAACGGTTCTCATTCCAAAGAACAAGAACCGTTAGACCTCTACAAGGCTTATCGGTAGCTTAGGAAACTACCACCCTGTGCCTTTATTATAAACTATTATTTTAAAATATTCAAGCTTTTTGAATAAAAAATATCAAGATTTATTACAAATAGTATTTTTTATTTAGTCTGCATTTTACACAATTGCTCCGTGACTTGCGTCTTGAACATTTTTGGCATATTTAGCAAGATAACCGGATTTGATTTTTGGAGTGAAAGGTACAAGTTCTTTCTTCCTATTTTCGAGTTCTTCAGGTGGCACAAGTAATTCAATTGAGCGGTTCGGAATATCAATGTGAATTTTGTCTCCATCTTTTATGAGTGCAATAACTCCTCCGTTGGCGGCTTCCGGACAAATGTGTCCTATGCAGATACCTCTTGTCGCGCCCGAAAATCTTCCGTCTGTTATGAGAGCACAAGTTTTGCCTAAGCCTTTTCCGACAAGGAGGGATGTTGGTGCGAGCATTTCTCGCATGCCCGGTCCTCCCTTAGGACCTTCATAACGGATTACAATAACATCTCCGGCTTTGATTGTGTCGTTTTCTAGCGCGGTCATTGCATCTTCTTCGCAATCAAATGTTTTTGCTTTTCCGTTGAATGTGTAACAATCTTTGTCTACTCCGGAGATTTTTATAACACAGCCGTCTTTTGCGATGTTCCCGTAAAGGACTCCTAATCCTGCTTGTGTATAAGTTGATTTGTCATATGGTGGAATTATTTTTTCGTCTACCCAAGCTTGAGCTGCTATTTCAAATAGTTTTAACCCTGAACTTGTTGGAGTGTTGTTCAAAAGTTTTTTCATTGATTTTATTACTGCAGGAATTCCACCGGCTTGGTGGAAGTCTGTCATCGTTAGAGTTGATGACGGGTTAATTTTTACTATCTGATGTATTTCTCGACTAAGTTTGTCAAAGTCATCGATAGTAATATCTATATTTCCGGCATTTGCTATTGCTAAAATATGTAAAAACGTATTAGTTGAGCCCCCTAAAGCTAAATCACATTTTATCATGTTCAATAAGCTTTCTTTGGTGATTATATCAGACGGTTTTGTGTCATTTTTTACGAGCTCAATAATTTGCATACCACTTTCAAATGCAATTCTTCTTTTTTGTGAAGAAACTGCTGAAGATGATGAGCAATAAGGCAAACTCATTCCAAGGACTTCTGTTAGGCAAGCCATTGTGTTTGCAGTGTACATGCCTTGGCAAGAGCCGGCAGAAGGACAAGAGCTTTCTTCTAAAGCCAACAGTTCATCCTCGGTTATTTCGCCCTTTCTGAACCGTCCGACAGCTTCAAATGAGCCTGTAACCATTGTCAGTTTGTTTTCCCCTCTGCACATTCCATCTAACATTGGACCTGCTGTGACAATTATTGTCGGAATATTAAGGCGCAGGGCACCAATTAACATTCCTGGGGTGATTTTGTCGCAATTTGATAGTAATACAAGCCCGTCAAGCTGGTGGGCAGCTGCAACACTTTCAACGCAATCTGCTATTAAATCTCTTGACGGTAGCGAATATCGCATTCCGCTGTGCCCCATTGCGATACCGTCACAAATTGCCGGAACTCCGAAAATAAATGATTGCCCCCCTGCGGAGTGTATCCCTTTTTCAATTTGGCGTTCTAAATCTCGCATTCCTATATGTCCAGGAACAAGATCCGAAAAAGATGAGGCAATTCCAATGAATGGAGCATTCATCATTTTTTTGCTTACGCCTGTTGCCATAAGCAAACCTCTATGCGGTGTTTTGGATATCCCTTTTTTTATGTTGTCGCTTTTCATATAAATTCTCCTATGTATTCTAAAAAAAATTATATAGCAAACAAAATTTTGGAACTTTTAGGATTAAAAACAAGGAGAATATTTATTAATAAATTTAAAAATTTTAAGGTGTGATTTTTGTAACAATTCTTTAACAAATAGCAAAAAACCAAGTTGACAGGCATTTTTGTTTATAATACTATTGATATGCTTGGAATATTTTAGTTAATGTCCGAAATATTATCCAGTAGCTATCCAAGTAAAGCCTTTTAGGGGCGGCTTATTAAGACCCCTGATGTGTATAACATGACAGAAAGAAAAGGAATAAAAATGGCAAGCACAAAAAGACAAAGAATCAGAGTTTGTTTGAAAGCATATGATCACAAGTTGATTGATGTGTCTTCTGACAAAATTGTTGAAACAGCAAAAAGAACTGACGCTAAAGTTGCAGGCCCGATTCCTTTACCTACAAAAAGACGTATATATTGCGTTTTGAGATCTCCTCACGTAGATAAAAAATCTCGTGAACACTTTGAAATGAGAACTCATAAGCGTATCATTGATATATACGAACCAACTCAACAGACTACTGAAGAGTTAAGCAGATTAGATCTTCCTGCTGGTGTAGATATTGAAGTTAAATTGTAATTTCAAAAAGCACAAGCAAATTTGAAAATTGAATAAGCATTATGCATAAATAATGTGAACTGCGACCGGGATGGGGTCTATTAGCTAAAGCGAGCACATGTGCCTAGCGGCTGACAAACTCTTAACCGGACACCCGATTGGGTGGGGTGAAAGTCCCCAATAGGTAAAGTAATTAAGCAAGACGTAGCGCTCGCAAGTGAAAATGCAAACCGGAAATGGGGCGGGATGTGCCCGCATCAAGTACGGCAAGCTAGAAAGGTAGAATATGACACTAGGTGTAATAGGTAAAAAGTTGGGAATGACTCAAATTTTTGATGAACAAGGTTTGG
>OIYS01000667.1_pt1 | contig 21962 bp, 8 predicted proteins | sample 1588271 | NCBI WGS metagenome assembly OIYS01 (sample SAMN03283286) | human gut metagenome | biome: human-associated habitat; material: feces | host: Homo sapiens | place: Peru | collected 2012
TACATCTTGGCCATGGGGCAGATCTTGCCGGTGTCGCAGAAGTCGTACTTGAACACGCCCCGGGTCAGGCTGGGGCAGGAAGCAGGCTCTACGGCGATGATGCGGTAGTTGGCCTCGCCCCGGAGCATCTGGCCCACGAAGGGGGAGATCAGGCCGCCCAGATTGGAGCCGCCGCCGGCACAGCCGATGATGATATCGGGCTTGATGCCGTACTTCTCCAGCGCGGTCTGGGTCTCAAGGCCGATGACGGACTGGTGCAGCAGCACCTGATTCAGGACGCTGCCCAGCACGTAGCGGTAACCCTCCTGGCTGGCCGCGGCCTCCACAGCCTCGCTGATGGCGCAGCCCAGGGAGCCGGTGGTGTCGGGGAACTCCGTCAAGATCTTGCGGCCCACCTCGGTGGTGTTGGAGGGAGAGGGGGTGACGTTGGCGCCGTAGGTGCGCATGACCTCGCGGCGGAAGGGCTTCTGCTCATAGGAGCACTTCACCATGAACACGCGGCAGTCCAGTCCCAGATAGGCGCAGGCCATGCTGAGCGCCGTGCCCCACTGACCGGCGCCGGTCTCGGTGGTGACGCCCTTCAGGCCCTGCTGCTTGGCGTAGTAGGCCTGGGCGATGGCGGAGTTCAGCTTGTGGCTGCCGGAGGTGTTGTTGCCCTCGAATTTGTAGTAGATGTGGGCCGGCGTGCCCAGCTTTTCCTCCAGGCAGTAGGCCCGCACCAGGGGAGAGGGGCGGTACATCTTGTAGAAGTTCCGCACGTCCTCGGGAATGGGCACGAAAGCGGTGTCGTTGTCCAGCTCCTGCCGGGCCAGCTCCGTGCAGAACACCTGGCTCATCTCCTCCAGCGTCATGGGCTTCAGCGTGCCGGGGTTCAGCAGGGGGGCGGGCTTCGTCTTCATGTCGGCGCGGACATTGTACCAATACCGGGGCATCTCGTCCTCGGAGAGATAGATCTTGTAGGGAATATCGCGGTTCTTCAGTTCTTTCATGGTGTTTTTCTCCTTTCGGTTTTTGGTATTGGTATCGCTCTGTCGCGCTGCCTTTGTTGTGTCATGGTATTTCTTCGGGGCGGACGCCCCCGTCCGCCCTGACGCCGCGCAGCGGTGTCATTCCGAGCCAGTGCTCACACTGGCGTGGGAATCCGTTCCCCGCGCCCGCAGGCGCGGAACTCAAAAGCCTCCCTTTACACAAGGGAGGTGTCACGGCGAAGCCGTGACAGAGGGATTGTCGCTTCCCCGTCCCCTGCCTCCCTCTGCGAGGGAGGTGTCGCCCGTAGGGTGACGGAGGGAGAGACATCATGCACCTCTCCCCCCTTCAAGAAATTTCCCGTTTTTTCATTTAATTTTCCACCAAAATTCCATTGTTTTATAAGTTTTTTCAAGGTAATTATAAGTTTTTTTCAACCTCTCAGGAGCATCTCATGACCCCATTTTTCTCTCAAAAAACGAAATATCGCAAATCTGAAACGGCAAATTCCGGCTTCACCATGGTCGAGCTTCTCACAGTCGTCGCCATACTCCTCCTGGTGGGCCTTATTGCCGTTTTTTCGTTGAGCAAGCTCCGCCGCTCCCTGCGCCAGCACGAGCTGGACGCCAGGGCCGAGATCATCTACGTGGCCGCACAGAACCGCATGGCCGAGCTGCGTGCCGCGGGCTGCGAGGGCTTATACAGCAAGGGCTTGAGCGATGGAGACAACGGCGTCTATGCCATGGCCTTCGACGGCACGCACATGGATGAAAGCTCCCGCGACGTGGAATTCTGCTATCTCTATGTCAACGATGCTTCGGATAAACGCACCGGTGCGCCCGCCGCCCTCCTCCCCGACACCGCGGTGGACAAGGACCTGTGGAACGGCTGCTGGTGCATCGAATATGCCCCCTCAACTGGCAGCATTTATGCCGTTTTTTACAGTGAGTCCCCCCTCCCCTCCCACACCGACCTGAACGGCAATTATCGGAACTTCAACTACCGCGCCCGCACCGCTGCCGTCGGCTATTACGGTGGAGATATTGCACAAACACAGGATATTAGCAAATTTAACCCCAGTATCAGCATAGAAAATGCAGAAAAACTCACAGTCACTTTCTACTCCAACAACCCCTCTGACGACACCTCCGCCCATCCTCTCACTTTTTCCATCACCATTTCCGACCAGTTCGGCGGCAGCTATACCCGCACCGTCACCGGTCTGCAGGGCGGCCTGCAGCAGCTGGACAGCCGCAACTATAAATACCAGTGGGTGCTGGACGATCTTGCCTCCCCAAATAAGCGATTTTTCGCGCAGACCGTCGGTAAAGTTTCCTGCGGCACCCCCATCACCATCAAGCTCACCGTATCGTCCACCGACCCTTCTATTGACACGGTTTTCACCACCCGGACCACCAACGGATTGTTCGATGACAGGACCGATCTTGGCTATGACGAGAACACGGCTCTGGTGGCGTATGGACGACATTTGGCTAATTTGTCCGACACATCCCATGTCAATGCTGCCATCATCACCTCCGCCGTCCAGGTTGACGATATTTCGTTTTTCGATGACCCCGCCGACAAAACCGACTGGTACAGCCTTTACACCACAAATGGTGTAAAATTTTCTCCAATTTACAACAAAAATCTGACTTCTTTCTGCGGAATACATTTTACCAGCGGCAGTTATGAACAACATATCATCAACGGGCTGACCGTTTCCTCTTCGTCCGCCGCCGGGCTGTTTTCCACCTTTTCCGGTAAAATTTCCAATGCCGTTCTGGTCAATTCCCAGATCACCGGCGGCGTTGCCGGCGGGCTGGCCGCCCGGACTGACGGTGCTCTGACGCTGGAAAACTGCCGCGTCTATCTGACAGAATTGAGCGGGCTGAAGGCCGCCTCCGCCGACGCTGTTCCGGCCCGCATCACCGGCACAACGGTCGGCGGCCTGGTGGGTATTGCCGACCATTCGCTAACTATTCAGAACTCCTTTGCTTCCACTATTATTAAAGGCAGCACCGCCGCCGCCGGCCTGGTGGGCCACGCGCAGGGCGCTGTCAGCGTCAGCCGGTCCTACGCCGACAGCTATATCACCGCGCCGGTCACCGGAGGTCTGGTGGGCACGACCGGCAGCCTTGACGGTTTGTCGCTCACGGACAGCTACGCCGCCGGGTATCAGACGGCCACCGATGCGGCGGCAGGCTTTGTGGCCGGACGGCTGGCCAATGCGCGCAGCTCGTACAGTGCCTGCGCCTTCTCCGGCACGCCCCAGATCATATACACCACCGCGGCGGCGGGAAATGCCACGGACGTCAGCTCCGTGTTTTACCTGACCAGCGGGCTGGACGGGCAAAACGTCCAAAGCCTTACCGAGACCACCCAGGGCCGGTCCTATCCGCAGATGAGCGCCGCATCCTTCCTGACGGAGCTGAACAGCACCGCCTTCACCACCGCCAGCGCGAACACCACCCAGGCCTACAACCTGCTGAGCCAGGGTCTGAGCACCTATTCCTATCCGCGGCTGACGGGACTGAGCCACTACGGCGACTGGCAGGCGGAGTTTGAAGCCGAGGCACTGGTGTACTACGAGCTGTACGCGGACGCCACGGTGGGCTTCTTCGGCGGCAACGTGGACCGGCTGGACGACAACAAGGTCATCACCGGCGACGGCTACGCCGTGGTCCTGTCCGCGCCGCTGACCGGCACGCAGACCATCACGGTGCAGTGCGGCACGGTGAGCACGGTGCTGGACGTATCCTCCTCCTACTATTTCAGCAGCTACGAGGGCATCTCCTATTACCTGTACCCCGTCAGCGCGCTGACCTCCGGGATCTCCTCCGGCGGGAGCTTCTACCGGACGGTGACCGTCAACGAGCGAAGCTACCAGTTCAACCCCTACTTCGCCAAGACGGTGACCACCGGCAGCACCGCGGGCAGCGTTCCCGGCACGGTCTACCTGCGGACGGCGCGCCACCTGTACGAGCTGAGCTGCCATTATGACGACTACGACACGGCCGCGGTCCGGTCCACATTCCTGCAGGAGTGCCACATTTCCTACACCTCTTACGACTGGGCGAACTATACGAGCTACGGCGCGGTCAGCACCCAGACGCCCATCAACGGCACGGCCGAAAATGACGGCGAGACCGGTGGCTTCCGGGCCATTTACAACGGCGACTACCACACCATTGAGGGCGTGTCCTTCGTGAGCGCCGGGAACGACGTGGGTATGTTTGCCGTGATCGCGCCCACAGGCACGGTGCGGAACGTGACGCTGCTGTCCTCCGGGGCGGAGCGCGTGGAGCGCAGCGGCCTGCTGCAGGGCAGCGCCACCGTCGTCTACATGGGCGTGCTGGCCGGGCGGAACTACGGCACGATCAGCAACTGCGCCGTGTCCGGCTACGGCTTCGGCAGCGGTACGGGCATACTGGCCTACCAGCACAGCACGGTCTATATGGGCGGTCTGGTGGGCGGCAACCTGTACCACAAGACCCACAGCGGACGCATCCTCTCCAGCGAGGCCAACTGTCCCACGGTGCAGGCATCGTCCTACAACGCCTCCATCTACGCCGGCGGGTTCGCCGGCAGCAACGCCGGCGGCAGCATCCAATCCTGCTACGCGCTGGGCGTGCTGAAGGCGCTGGACGTGAGCAGCAGCACGGTGCGGCTATGCGGCTTCGCCGGTGAAAACACCGGCGGCGCGCTGGCCTACTGCTACAGCGCCACGGCCCTGACCGCCGCCGGCGAGGCGGAGGTATACGGCCTGACCCGCACCGGCGGCAGCACGGCCCAGTGCTACTATCTGGACGGCGGCACATACGCCTACAACAACGAGCTGTACGCCTATACCGTTTCCCGCAACAGCTTCAGCGTCAACGCGGCCCAGTCTCCCATCACGGGCGCGAGATTGGAGAGCCTGCGGCTTTACGGCTTTTCCGGCGTGACCAGCAGCGGCACGGAGACGGTGTACCCCTATCCCGCCGTGGTGCGGGACCGCATCGGCCGCACCGTACACTACGGCGCATGGCCGGTGCAGCAGCACATTGGCACGATGGGCGTGTTCTACTGGGAGCGGGAGCAGGGCGGCAACGCCGGCTACCACCTGAGCTACATCGGCACGGACAACGGCGTGGCCTTTTCCGGCAGCACGCTGTGCGTCCAGCACAACGACAGCGGCGTGGTGATGGAGTACGGCTACGGCTACTTCTTCAAGCCCGGCGATCTGACGGACACGGTGCAGCTCAGTGTGTCCGCCAACTGCCATCTGGGCGCGGCCAACGCCACGGCGGCCATCGCACTGGAGGCCCAGATGCCGGACTATCGGTTCGTGGCCTATACCACCGGCGTGAGTGCGGCCACCGACACCACCTACACCGGCGCGATGTACCTGACCACCATGGAGGCCAACTGCACGTGGACGCTGCGCTATCAGAACGCCAGCGCCCAGTATACGGTGTGCCCCTTCTTCGCCGACGCCATCAGTCTGGACAGCGTCAACGGCACGGCCACCGGCAGCGCCAAGCCCGGCGAGACCGGGGGCAGCGCCTATCAGGTGCGATCCGTGAGCCAGCTGCAGAATATCAACTGGAACTACGTTGAAAAGAACGCTACCTCCTCCATCAAGGGTGCGCCGGAGCAAATGCCCTTCCAGGACGACCAAGGCAGAGACTACTGGAGCGCTTACCCCTATTTGGTGCGGTATCAGCCGGAGGACACCACTCACGTTAAGGAAAAAAGGACGAACAATTTCCAGGACGGTTGGAATGAAAATCGTGATGCTGCCATCACTCTTATCTCCGACAGCGGAAAGGGGCTGTACTGGGCGCAGTCGCATGACGTGGACGCATATGTCGAGGTGGGCAAAGAGGATGACAACTTTACGCCCATCGGCGGCCTTCAGGACATCATGGAGACAGAAAGTCCGCACTCCAAGCCCTGCACCGCTTTCTTCGCGGGCAGCTTTAACGGGCAGGACTACACCATCCGCAACATCTCCATCACCAGCAGTGCCCAGTGCGTGGGGCTGTTCGGCTTCACCTCCGGCGCACAGCTTCGGAACATCGTCATGTACTCCGACCGGGGCAGCGTTATTAAAAATACCGCAGACGGTCAGAACTGGTACTGCCTGGGCGGTTTGGTGGGCTTTGCCGGGGCTGGGTCTGCTGACACCAGCACCGCCACCCTTACCAACTGCTCTGTGTCCGGCTACACCATTCAGGACAACTGGAAGAATATCCCCGGCTGGGGCGGCGGCTGCGTGGGCGGCCTGGTGGGCGCGACCAACATGAACATCACCGGCTGCACCGCCGTAACGGACATCGTGCTGCGCATCGCTTATGAAAAGGGATGGACCAACCTGCGCGTGGGCGGCATCGCCGGCGTGTGCCGGGCCACACTGGACAAGTGCTATGCCGGCGGCTCAATCAAGAGCACCTCTACCGTGCCTCTGAAGGAAAATGCCAGCAAAAGCACCAGCATTTGGGCCAGTGGCCTGGTGGGCGGTATTATGCTCCGCTATGAGGGCGGGCTCTCCAAGCTGGTGGGAAAGGCGGACAACACGCTCTTTGTGAAAAACAGCTACGCCTTTGTGGAGATGCCTAAGAGCGGCGAGAATACCGTCCGCCGGTCTATGGCCATCGCTTCCAACGGCGAGATGCAGGACAGTAACTTCGACCGGGTGAACAACTCGGACGCCTATATTGAAAACTGTTACGCACTGGTGGACGCTGCGCAGAACACCGATGATTACAAGGAGCAAAAAGGCGCCAACTGGAGCACACAGGTCGTGCTCAGTCGTGCTAATAAAGCCGGATGGCGCTACACATATCTGACCAACAGCGGCAACACCCCCTACATCACCTATGAGCAGATGCAGACCGCGCTGAAGGACTGGCTCAACGGCGGCACGTCCGACTCGTCCCTGACCTTCGATGCCGTTACCGTGACGGAGAACGGCGCGCCCATCCCCGGCAAGTACAGCTTCCCCGGCGCGGGCGCTGAGATGCTGGACGGCCTGGACTTCCCCTTCCCCACCATTCTGACCCAGCGGGACGTGATGGGCCGGACCGTCAGCGTGCACTACGGACGGTGGCCTATGAGCGGCCTGTACTGGGCGCGGACACAGGCCACGCTGGACCTGTGCGCGGACCGCACCGGTGAGGGCGCGCCCACGCTGACGGTGAAGCTGTATCCCAAGCCCGACGGCACGACCCTGAACGGAACGCCCACGCTGACGCTGGTGAACGACACTGACGGGCAGGTCAGCGGCCTGCTGGACTGCACCGCACCGGTCTACAACAGTGCAGAGCGCTGCTGGGAGGTCACGTTCACCGGCAAGGGCCGGATGGGACTGGCCATCGCCCGGGCCACGCTGGGCGGGTATACCGCCGAGCTGACCATCCATGTGACCCAGACGCTGCGGTTGACCAGCGACAAGGCCTCCTCCGGCGTGACCGTGACCTACGGCGGCGCGGAACAGACGGTGCAGCTGCTGCTGACGGATGCCAAGAACGACCCCATCCTGGTCAAGAGCGGTGAGCGGCTGGTCTGGGAGGTCACCGCCACGAAGCAGGGCGGCGGGTACGATCCCGGCGACGAGAGCATCGTGGAATGCAGCAACGTTACGGCGGTGGATGCGGCCAAGGGGCTGTATCAGTTCACCGTCACCGGGTTCTCCAGCGGCGTCTCCACCGTGACGGCAGCGTGTACCTATACCTATCCGGAGGGCGACGAGCTCAAGACCGTGACGGCGCGGTCGCTGCTGTCCGCCAAGTCCACCCGCGACGCGGTGGGACTTGTGTACGACGCGGCGGAGGACACCTCCGTGTATACCGTCACCAGCGGCGTGTACCGCCGGGCGGAGAATGACGTCGCCCAGCAGGGCACGGCGGACGTGACCGTGCCGGAGTTCCCCCGGGAGGCCGGGAAGCTGTATCTGTTCGCCGGCAGCGGCTATACCGGGCTGGGCGGCTTTACGGTCGATCTCACCGGGCTGACCGCCGTGGACGCGGCGGGCGATCCCGCGGCGGTGACCGCCGCCGGGCTGGGCGACATACAGTCGGCCGAGGGCGTGCAGTACCGGGAGGTGCTGTTCAACAGCCCGAACACGGTGCTGATCAGCGGCGAGATCCGCTTGACCCACAGCACGACCGGTGCCGTCTATACGCTGTATCTGAAGGACTACACATACGCACCGTAAAAGGAAAGGCAGGTGACATTCCATGGGCGCACTCCACAGAAAATTGCATGAGCAGCGGGGCGCGTCCATGCTGATGGCCCTGTTCCTGCTGCTGGTGGCGCTGATGGTCAGCGCGGTGGTCATCGCCGCGGCCTCCAGCGCCGCCACCACCCTGCGCTCCGACAAGGCCCAGGAGCAGGCGTCGCTGGCCGTATCGTCGGCGGCGGAGTATGTGCGGGACGCCTTCCTCGGCAAAGAGATGGACGGCACGATCACCACAAACTACTGGACAGGCAGCGCATCGTACAGCAGCGACAGCGGCGGGGCGTTCCGGGACTTCGTGTCCTACGCCATACCGGAGCTGTACCGAAACCAGAACGCGCTGCCCCGGCGGACGTACAGGCTGCGTCTGTCCGACGACACCGTGGAGGACGTTTGGGCTGACTTTGAGATGAGCTTCGGGACGAATGAGAACACGGAATACCCCACCTACATTCTCACCGTAACGCTGCGGAACTGGGAGACCACGCCGGGCGAGCACCCATGCAGCATGACGCTGCTGCTGTGCAGCAATCTCGGCGGCAGCAATCGCAGGGCCGTGACCTGGGACGGGTACAACGTGATACAGCGATAGGAGGCGTTGGGCATGAGGAAAAAACTGCGCTCCCAGAGGGGCGACACGCTGGTGGAGACGCTGGCGGCGCTGCTGATCGTGGTGCTGACCATGGCGTTCCTGACCACCTCCATCGTGGCGGCGGCCCGCATCAACGCCGGTGTGCGGGAGACGGACACCTCTCTGCGCTATGACGGCAGCGCCGCCCCTGTCCAGGGGACGCTGACCATCACGCGGCAGGGCGGCACGGGGACAGGCAGCGCCGTGCGCAAGAGCGTGTCCGTGTATGAAACAGAGGGCGGCTATCGCTACTACGTCTATAAGTAAGCAGGGCCGCACTGCCGGGAGGTGACGCGCATGAAGCAAAAGAGAATAGCGGGCATGACGCTGATGGAGCTTCTGTGCGCCCTGGCGGTGGTGCTGCTGGTCAGCGCGGGCATGGTGTTGGGCGTGTCGCTGGCGGTGCGGAGCTACGAGCGCTCCGTGACCAATTCCGAGGCCCAGGTGCTGTGCTCCACGCTGCAGACCATCGTCAACGACGAGCTGCGCTACGCCGGTACACTGGAATATGAGGACGACAGGGTGGTGGGCTTTTTCAGTCAGGAGCACGCCAACGCGGACAGCAAGTACTCCCGGTTCACCACCGACAGCGACGGCCGGGTGCTGCTGGGCGGTCAGAAGCTGCTGCCCAACAACGCCTATCCCCACGGGCTGCGGGCCGCGGTGGCGCTGACGGACTATGACAAAGGGACGCGCATTTTCACCGCCGTCGTCACCGTGACGGACCGCAGCGGCGGCACGCTGGCCCAGACAGAGCTTCAGGTGAAGCAGCTGAACGAACCGGCGGAGCAGACGTAAGCGCATACAAAAAAAGAACCGCCCGAGGGCGGTTCTTTTTTGTCCGGCGCGGCAGAGCATCGCCGCACCGGGAAGGGGTCTGGTCTATCGCCACAGAGGTGGCGATGTCTGCAATAATTATTTCTTTGCGCCGTTTTCCCAAACGACAGAATTGTTGACCGTTACACTCGTACCCACATTCATACCGGCTTCAATGCTGTAAAGATTGCTGCCCGTACCGCTGTCTGTTGCAGCATTGGAAGTGCAATCCATAAATGTTACAGTCCAAACGATGTCCGTATAAGACTTAAGGCACACGGCAGGCTTGCTTGCTGTTCCAGAACCTGTATAATTAAAGTTGCACTTTATAAAGTTGAGCGTTGAGTCGACTTTCTGCTCTTTATAAGCGTTGATGAATTTACCGACAGAAGAATTGAAAGTACATCCATCAAATGTAAAGTCGGTTCCTGCATACGTCCAGATGTTATAATCGCCCGCGTTGTCCGCAAATTCACAGTTCTTGAACACGACTGAGCCAACACCCCAATAAGAACCTCTGCCAACAATCTTGCAGTTTTCAAAGTAAAGTGATTTTGCACGGACAAAACCCTTATAGTTACCCGTTCCGACATTGATCGTCATATCTTTGAAAACAACTTCGGAGTTCTCGTAGCTATAATCCGAAGAACCTTCGCCGTTTGCGTTCGTGATTGTCAAATCACCAGCGGTGAAAACAGTGCTGTCCTTACCTGCGCCCTCGATTACGAGAGAAGTATTCTTTGTTTTTTCCGCAGCCACATTATAAAGCGTATAAGTACCCTCGCCAAGTTCAACCTTTGCACTCTTGCCTACCTCAACAGCGGTAATGGCATTTTTCAGCTCTTCCTGTGTCGCCGCCTTCACGACCTTTGTGCTGTTGTCGCTGACAGTGATCTCACCGGTGGAGCTGCTGTCTTTCTGAACGACCCTATCGTTGACCTTTGTGCCGGTCACATCGATCACGCCGTTGAGGTTGATCGTCGTTGCGCTCTTGGAGGTCACATAGATTGCGGCGTACTTATCGCTGGTGGCAGTCAGGCCATTGACGGTAAGCGTGGTTTCGGTCGGATTATCAATATACTCATCCTTGATCGCGATTGCGCGGTTTGCCTTGCCGACTGCGCTCTTGCCGTCGATGGTCACGTTGTTGAGCGTCACATCCGAGCCCGCTCTGATCCACAGCATATAGGTATCCTGGGCAGCGTTCTCGTCAGAGATCTCAACATTGGTCAGCGTCGCCTTGCCGTTGAGCGCGACAGCGTTGGTGAAGGTCACATTCTCCAGTTCCACCTCGCCGTTGAAGACAATGTCGTGGCTGTTCCATACTCCGCCGGCAGCATTGTATCCGCTGTTGTCGATCACGGCGTTCTTGATGACGAGCTTTGTACCCGCTCTGGAGACAGCGCCGCTGTCGTTGTTGCTATTGTGGAAGGTAAGCTTATGGCCGTGGCCTTCAATGACGATCAGCTCCGTATCAGCGCCGCCCAGAAGCTTAGAAGGAGTTGCAGAAACGTTCACGTCGAAGGACACATCCCCCGCCAGCGCGACATAGATGTTTTTCTCGTTTGCACTCAGCGCAGTCTCGGCTTCGCTGCTGTCCGCAACAAACGTGTAGTCATACGTAGCGTCCTCGTCGTAGTTGTTGACGCTGCTGTCATACTCGCCGGTCATCTGGGTGGCGTAGACCGTAACGGCCACACCGTCGATGGACAGGCCCTGATAGTCGTTGTTGGCGCTGGTCTTCATCGTGCCGGAGATCGCGATGATGTCATATTGGGTGGCGGCCTCGTTGGCGTTCAGCACATACTCGTCGCTGCCAGTCGCAAGAGGTGTTCCACCGTAAGTGATCGTCCAGTCGATGACGTCATTCAGGTTCGCCGTGCTGGTGGGCGTGCGGTTCGTCTCAATGCCGGTGATCTGCACCTTATATTTCAGGTTCAGATTTCCGGTGTTGCTGACACGCAGCTCAGGCAGCCGATAGGTAGCGCCCGGCTCCCACAGGATGTCAGCGTTCTGCTCCACAGTCCCATTATCCTTCATTCGCAGGAAGCTCAGCGTCTTGCCCCTGGCATTCTCCCAAGCGATGGGATTGCCACTTCCATCCCAAGCCGTCGCCATTTCCAGGCCCAGCTTCAAATCACCCGCCTTGATGGTGTTGACGTTGGCGGTGGCGGTGTCCGTGAACCACGCGAAGGTCGTGCCCACCAGCATGACCACGCACATGACCAGCGCCATGATACTGGTCAGCAGTGCGCGCTTGGTTGCTCTGCGTTCTCTCATGTCTTTGTACCCCTTTCAAAATTTCCGGCAGACACAACACACTATCCTTTGTACCACAAAGGATAAAACGCCCATGGGCGTTTTGCAGTTCTGCACTTATGTCCAAAGTATAGCACCTCGCCGCATGGGTTGCAAGCACCGGGCGGGATAATTAACTATATTTCAGCACATTTGACAAAAGCAGTTGTCGAAATTCAGCAAAACAGCAAAAGAACCGCCCGCAGGCGGTTCTTTTGCTATTCCTCCTCCCGGGGCAGGTCCAGCAGCTCGGTCAGAGATATGTCCAGTGCGGCCGCGATACGCCGCATCGTGCCGACGCGGGCGTGCCGTGTCGTGCCGGAAAGGATACGCTTCATGGTCAGCGGCGTCACACCGCACAGGTCGGCCAGCTGCTCCGGCGTGATGCCGCGCTGGACGCAGATCCGGCAGATGGCCTGGGCGTATAGCTGGGCATACGACATACTGTCACCCTCCTATTTCCCAAATCGACCAGATAATACCACTTTTTGCCTACGGATGCAAGGGGTAAATGCCGTTATCCGGCGGCATATCCGCCGCCTACGTCATTGCCCAGATCGCAGGTGTAGAGCCACTCCACCACATCGCCGTTCTGCAGCGCGTAGCGGGAGCAGCCGTAGTTGGGAAACCAGCCGTTGACCCGGTACATCCAGCCCGAGCCCTGGCTTACATCGAACTCGTACAGATTGTTGATGCCCTCCACATAGGCGCTGTTATACATGGGCGTCCAGCTGGCCTCCATGTGGATGCCGTTCTCCCGACAGACCCGCTGCAGTACGTCATAGACGCTCTCGCCCTCGCTGAACGTAACGGTGGTGCTGGGCAGGATCACGCCGTCGGAGGGGACTAAGGGCTTCTTCGCCGCGGCGGTGTCTGCGTCCCACTCGTCCCAGGCGTCCCAGTTGGCCAGGATCGTGCCGCAGGAGATGGAGATGGTGCAGGTATACTTGGTGGTCTCGTCCACCGTGGTGTCCTGCGGCTCGGAGGGCGTGGGCTTTCCCTCGGGAACGGGGTCAGTCTCATACTTGTCCTTGCCCGTGTCAGGATCAATGACCTGCTCCGGCTGCTTCTTCTGCTCGTCCTGTTTCTTTTTTTCTTCCTCTAACCGTTTCTGTTCCTCTTGCTTTTTCTGTTCCTCTTGCTTTTTCTGTTCTTCTAACCGCTTCTGCTCCTCCAGCTTTTTGGCCTCGTCAGCGGCTGTTTGGCCCGCGTTCGCCGCGTCTGTCTTTGTATTGGTCTTGGTGTCAGTCGTATCGGTCTTGGCGTCGGTCTTGTCTCCAGCCGCCGTGCCGTCCTTCTTGTCCTCCGTCCTGGCCGTGTCGCCGGTATTGCTGTCAACGGTCTGTTCCTGCTTGGTATTGGGCGCTGCGTCGCCGTCAGCCGCCTTTTTCTTGCCGCAGGCGGTGCAGGTCAGCAGCATGGCCAGGGCCAGCGCCACCAGCCAAAAGCTACGTTTTCTCATCATGCTCTCCATTCCTCTTAAAAGCGCCGCACGCAGAGGCGCTTTCGCGCCTCTGCGTCGGCTGTTTGGTTGTGTTACTTGGATGCACGCTTTTTCTTCTGGGTCAGTACCACCACGGCGGCTGCCGCCAGGATGGCGCTGCCCATCCAGATAGTCATCTGGCTGTCGTCAGCCGTGTTGGCGGAGGTGGGCTTGACAACAGTGATGCTGCCGCTGCCGCCACCGCTGCTGCTGCGCTCCGTGTAGCTTATCGCCACCGGGGACAGGCCCGTCAGCGTGACCAGCAGGCCGTCCGCCGTCATAACGGCGGCGGGGAATTCCACCGTGCCCACGTCCTTGCCGCAACCGGCCATGGTCACCAGGTGGGCCACCGTGAAGCTGTAGCTTCTGTAGTCACCGGCCACCTCGCTGGGATAGGGCAGCAGCACGGTGATCCTGCCGCCAGTCAGGTCATCCTTTGTGGCAGGGCGTGACACGCCGTTCTCCGTGACCGTCAGGGTCACCTCCATCATCACAGTGTTCTTCTCCGTGATGGCGTTGTTCTCCCGGCTGATCTCCAGCTGCAGGGTGCTCTTGACCTTTTCAGGGGTGTTCAGCTTGTCGTTGTCCGCCACAACGGAGGAAACGTCCGCCTTGACCTCCACCTTCTTCACGGTGCTGTCGCTGGTCCTCATCAGGCCGCAGACGCACTGCACGCCCTGCACGTAGGTGTGGGCCTCCTTGGTCAGCACCGCACCGCAGACGGTGCAGGTGAGCCAGTGGCTGTCCTTGTCCATGAAGTAGGTCGTACCGGCCTTATGGCCCAGTGCGGGAATGTCCTTGGTCTCCTTCGCCTCGCCGCATACGGTGCAGGTACGGGTGGAGACGCCGGGCTCGGTGCAGGTGGCAGCCTTGGTCTCAGTCCACTCACCGAACTTGTGGCCCAGTGCGGGGATGTCCTTCGTCTCCTTCGCCTCGCCGCACACAGTGCAGGTACGGGTGGAGACGCCGGGTTCGGTGCAGGTGGCCGCCTTCGTCTCGGTCCACTCGCCGAACTTGTGGCCCAATGCCGGGACGGTCAGGGTCTCCTCCGCGCCGCAGACGGTGCAGGTGCGGGTGGAGATACCGGCCTCGGTGCAGGTGGCCGCCTTGGTGACGGTCCACTCACCGAACACGTGCTTGATGCACACGTCGGTCATGTCATACAGGAAGTTCTGGCTGCCGGTCAGGCGCATATACGCCGCCAGGGCATAGTAGGATTGCTCAGTGCCCATCTGATCCACGGTGGCGTCCGCGAGCTGATGCTTGAAGGCCTCGCCCGTGTAGAAGGTCAGCAGGCCGTCCACCACATGGAAGGAATTCTTGGCGAAGCGTGCGTCCGCGGTGGGATCGATACCCAGGGCGCACAGGGCCACCAGTACCTGGGCGGTGGACTCGCTGCTGCTGGCCACGCCCGCCATCTCGGCAAACGAGCCGTCGGACTTCTGCATGGTGCTGAGCCAGGTCAGCGCCTTGTCCACAGCGGCCTTCACCGCTTCATTGGTCTTGTAGTAGGGAGCAAGCGCCTGGATGGCCATGGCGGTCATGTCCACGTCATCCGTGGCGTTGGTGCTGTTGATGTACCACGCGCCGCTGTCCTTCTGCAGAGACAGGATGGTCTCCACCAGCGCGTCGCGGGTCACGCTGCCTGCGGGGGTATAGCCGTGGCTGTCCAGGGCGATCAGCGTCCACACCGGGCCGTTGGTGCCCTGCCGCTTGACGTACTTCATATCGTCCAGACCGGCCAGCAGATTGAAGCCGCCCACATCGGTGACATCCTTGCCGATGGCCGTCAGGGCCAGGATCAGCCGGGCGTTGTCCGTGGACTTATTGCGGTCGAGCCGGTTGGTGGTGGTGTTGATCTCGGCCTTGACGTAGGCCACAGCGTTGTCGTAGTAGCCCTCCGGCACGGTGCGGCCGCTGCGGGCCAGGCCGATGGTCAGCCACTCGCCGCCGATGCTGCCCACGATGGGCGTGCCCTTGCCGGACAGATAGTCGCCGGTGGTCTTATAGGCCTCCTGCACGTCCGGACCGGCGGGCTTGGCCACCGTCAGGGTGACGGTATAGGGCGTGCTGGTCTTCTCGCCGTCGCTGGCGGTAAACACCAGCGTGGTCTTGCCCACGAGAACGGCGGTGTAGCGGAAGGAGGCCTCCGCCGCCACAGGCGCAGCGCCGTTGATGCTGACCGCGTAGGTCATCTCGTCGCCGTCCGCGTCGGTGAAGATGGCGGACAGGTCAATGGTGTACTCGTCGCGGAGCGTCACACCAGCCTCCGCACCCTCGGCGGCCGCCGCAGGCGCGGTGTCGGCGATGGTCAGGCCGCTGACATAGGCCATGTCAGCGCCTTTGTTGCCGCCGTCGTCCTTCACATAGGTCACGGTGAGCGTCCATGTACCGGCGGTCAGGATGCCGTTGTAGGTATCCGCCTTTGTGCCGCTGATGCCGCTGGCAACGGTGTTGGTCTCCGTGCCGTTGCTCAGGGTGATGGTGGCCTTGTCGTACTTCTCCTCGGAGGAAACGCCGAAGTCGAAGGCGATGGTGCGCTGGCGATCCAGCGTGAACACGAAGGAGGTGGTAGAGGTGGAGCTGTTCGCGCCCGCATTGCCGCTCTCGAAGCGCTCCGCAGCGCTGTTGTAGGTCCAGGGATACTTGCCCTCGTCCGTCATGGCGGCGCTGACAACGCCGGTGGCGGGCAGGGTCACATACTCCAGACGTGTATCGGCCCAGACCGTGATGAGCTCCTCGCAGACATCACAGGTGTAGGTGTAATAGGCGGGATAGACCGTCTTCGTGCCGGCGCGCTCCGTGTGGCCGGTGGCGGCCACATAGGTGTCGCGATAGGACTCCCGGCACAGGGTGCAGGTACGGAGGGTGTAGCCCTTCTCCGTGCAGGTGGGCGGGACCACCGTGCCGCCCTCGGTCTTGTGGAAGGTCACATCCTGCTGCCACTTCAGAGCGGGATAGCCGCCGCAGGCAAGGCCAAAGGCCTCCGTGTTCAGCTCGGCGGATTTCATCTGCTCCTCCGTCAGCACGGCGGCGTTGGCATCCGCCGCCAGGGCGTAGCAGCTGGTGACGGTGGCAGAGCCTGCGTCCACGCTGCCAAACGCGCCGTTGCCGCCGGTGACAGCGCCCACGCTGTAGCAGTCGGAGACAGTGGCCGTCGCCACCAGAGTGCCGGTCCAGTTCATTTCGCCCTTCAACACGCCGCCGATACCGCCGGCATTGCTGCTGGCGCTGACCGCGCCGGTGTTGTAGCAGTTGGTCACGGTGATGCCGTAGGCGCCGTTGCCGAAGATGCCGCCGGCGTTGCTGGCGGTGGCGGTGACAGCGCCGGTGTTGTAGCAGCCGGTGATGACCGCGCCGCTGCCGACGAAGCCGCCGATGATGCCGCCCACATTGCTGCTGCCGGTGACAGCACCGAAGTTGGCGCAGTTCCTGATGGTGGCGGTGCTGCTGGCATAGCCCAGGATGCCGCCCGCATTGCTGCCCGTGCCGCTGATAGTCACATAGCTGAAGCAGTTCTCAATGACGATGTCCTTACCGTTGGCGTAGCCCGCCACAGAGCCGCCGCCGGTGGACGTGCCGCGCAGGGTCAGGTTCTGGATGTGAGAGCCGTTGCCGATCTGCTTGAACAGGCCGCTGGTGGCGTTCAGACCGGTGATCTCATTGCCCGCGCCGTCCAGCTCGACCTTCTTGCTGCTGTCGATATTCAGCCAGGCGTACTTGCCCAGCTCAATGTCGGCAGTCAGAACGCCGGACACATCGGCGGTCTTGCTCTCGTTCACGAACCAGGCCAGCTCCGCGCCGGTGGCGATCTGATACACGCCGCTCTCGCTCTTCTGGGGCTCGGTCTTGCTGCTGCCGTCCCAGGCGGTGTCGGAGGTGACCGCCAGCGTGACGGAGAACTGGTTCGTGCCGTCCTCGGTGACGGTGACAGAGCCGGTGGTATACTCCACGCCCTGGCCGGAGATGGTGTAAAAATACTCCTCGGCATAGCACTTGAAGCTGCCGTTGTCGGCCACGTTGACCGTGTTGCCCGCGGCGTCCTTCAGGGTGATGGTCAGCGCCGTGCGGGCGATGGCCTTGCCGTCGCTGCCCACAAAGCTCAGCTTGCCGGTGAGGAAGTCCGTCTTGGCCAGCGCCAGCGTCAGCTCAGGCAGGCGGGCCAGAATACCGGAGGTGCTGGGCGCGTTGAAGCCCGGGTTCGTACCGGCGGCATAGGTGATGCCGCGGTGGGTGGGCACGCCCGGCCAACCGGCCTGCTTGATCGCACCGGCCAGGGAGTAGCTGCTGCCGTCCCAATACTTGGGAATGGTGATGCTGATGAGCTGGCGGGCCGGGTTGCCGCTGAAGTCGTACACACCGAAGTTGCCGCCGGGGTCGGACTTGAAGAACGTGCCGTCCTCGCCCTTATAGTACAGGGAGAAGTTGAAGTTATACGCGCCGGACAGCTTCTCCTTGGGGCTGACCAGGTTGCTGAACTGTACGTTCACGGTGTCGCCGGCCTTGAGGGCCGCCTTGGCCGCCTCCGTCAGCTCCTTGCCGTCCTTGTCCACCAGCTTGTAGCTGACGCCCCGGGCGGTGATGACCTGATAGTTGGCCACGCCGTTCTTCTCCACCTTGATGATGTGGCGGCCCGTGGTCAGGCCGGTAACGGTGACCGTGCCGTCCTCCGCCACGGTGACACCCTCGGAGGTAAAGCCGTTGAAGGTCATGGCAGCGCCCACGGTGGAGCGGGCCACGGTGACGGTGCAGCCGCTTTCGGGCTTAAAGCTGTAGGAAGCGCCCTTATCACCCAGATAGAACAGGATGTCATGCTCCGCGTCCAGCTGACGCGCCTCATCATTCTTGATGTCGGCGTCCATGCGGTCCAGGGTCATGTTGGTCTCGATGCCCGTGCCGTCGCTGCCCACGGTCACCACAAACACGCCGGTGCACTCCGGCCAGATGGCGGAGAACTCACGGTTGGCAGTGGTGGTGGTCATACCCTGCATATAGGTCATGGCATCATACGTCACCATCACAATGGCCGTACCGGCCTTGTTGGCGGTCATGGTGGCCACGTTGCTGTTCTGCGCGTCCGGGGTGATGGTCACCACGTCGCTGGGTTGGCCGTTGACGTCGATGACCTGATAGTGCATATCGGGCAGGGCCACCTTGGCGTTCATAAAGCTCTCGATGGCAAACCAGTTGCGGAAGGAGTTCAGCTCGAACGTCTCGCCCACGGCCATGCTCTTGTAGCCCTGGGTGTTGATGTTCAGATAGATGTCAGCGCGGTCGTACTGGTTCTTCTCGAAGCGGTAGATCGTGTCCTTGGTGAAGTTTTCGTCGCCGATGTGCAGATCCTCCGCCGTCAGGGTGATGGTCTCGCCCTCGCTCCAGCGCTTATAGTTCCAATAGGTCACGCCGTCGGGGTTCTGCACGCGGTAGAAATAGTCCGTGTTCTGATCCACGCGGTAGGTGACGGTGTTGGCCTCCGCATCGCGGCTCACGGGCTCGATGAAGGAGTACACATAGTACTTGGTCAGCGTACCCATGGTAACGGTAGAGTTCTCCGGCACACTGAATGTGACGTTCACGCCAGCCTTGCAGCTGACGGAGAGGCTGTCGTTCATGGTGGGGGTCTTCTTCGCGGTGGCCGTATTGAAGGTAGGCCGGGTCACCGGGTCGGGCGTGACCGTGGCCTGCACGGTATCGCCTACCACGAAGATGCAGCTGTCGTAGGTTTTCTCCCACGACTGGCCCTTGCCGCTGACAGTCCTGCCCGGCGCAGCGGCGCGCACCTGGTTGTCGGCGGAGGTGACCTTCACATCCAGGGTGTAGTCCGTGCCCAGCACCCAGTCGGAGTTCACGGAGATCTGATAGATGCGCTGGATCTTGGCCGCGTTCTCGCCGGCCTTGACCGTCAGGGACAGGCCGCCGTTGCAGTCGTCGTTGGCGTCGTAGCCCTCTACCCAGTAGTCGCCCACAGGCAGCGTCAGGGTATAGGCGGCGTTGGCGATCGTCACATCCGCCAGCAGGTCGGTGTCGCCCCTCGTGCCGTTGGTGTAGGTGTAGAGCTTGAGATACTTGACCTGCGCGTCATGGAGACCGCTGAGGGCCAGCTCGCCGCTGCTGCCGTCATAGACCTTGGCGGGAACAGACGGGTTCATCAGCGCATAGACCCGCTCCTCCTCATTCGCATCGCCATAGCTGGCAGCCGCCAGCACACCGGTGGCGGCTTTTCCATCCACAGTAAATGTGGCCTTGCCGTTTTCATCGGTCACAGCCCCGTCAATCGGTGTTGCCGCGCCGGTGGCCGGATCGACCCAGGCCAACTGCACGCCCTCCAGGGGCTTGGCCGCGGCCTTCAGGTCGGCGGGGGTTTTGTGGAGATAGCCGCTCATGGCATAGAAGCCCTTCACGGTGACGGTGACCTTGTCGCCGTCCACCATTGTGTCGGGAACATTCTCCAGCCAGGTATAGTAATCGGAATAGCCGCTGCCGTCCTCCATGACGTAGAAGTCCAGCACATCGCCATCGTTCACCTTGGTGTTGGTGGTGAATGTGCCGTTATAGCCGCCGCCGTAGGAGGCAGGCGTGCCATCATTGGGATAGCCCTGGTTCAGATAGAAGCCGCTGGCATAGGTCGCCGTGCCGAAGATGGTGCTGATCCAGCCGGTGCTGCCCACAACCAGAAAGTCCTTTGCAGTCTCCTTGGTGAAAGCCTCACCATAGGTCAGCTCATGGGCGCGGACCAGCACGTCCAGCGCGGACACGCCGTCCACCTCGTCGGTAAAGTCGTACTTCTCCGCCAGATCAGACGCCACGGTCTGCTTCTCCGCGAAGCCGTGGAGATATGCGCCCGCCGCCTGGGAGCGAATGGTCACCTCCGCCGTGGAAACCGCCGGAACGCCGGTACTCACGGTGATAGTATACTCCTCCGCTTTTTCGACACCTTCGTTCATGCTGGGCCAGGAGGGATCGCCGCACTTCACGGTGATCACAGTACCGCTTGCCACGGGGATCTGTGCCGTGCGCTTATACTCCGTGCCCTCCACACTGGTGCGGACCTGGAAATTCTTGTTGCTGGCGGTGGGTGTCACCGTCACGCTGCCGACCTCGGAGGACAGCTTCAGCGTGTAGCTGTAGGTGTCCTTATCAAAGGCGGGGTACAGCTCGCCATCGCTAAAAGTGAGGGCCTTGACGGTGGTGTCGTTGTTGCTCCAGCTTCCGCCAATGTCCACGCCGCCGTTGAGGCTAAACATGACGCGGATCTGGTCACCGTCAGCCAATTTGCCGTCGGCCACGGTAAATTCCTTAAAGCCGCGGTTGGTGAACCAGTCGTTCAGCGTGCCCATCCAGCCGCTGCCGCTGCTGCCGTCGACCTCACCCAGGGACGCTTCCCCCTTGGTGATTGCGCTGATGTAGCCGGCGTCCGCGCCCTCGGCGGTGTAGCCCGCCGCACTCAGCGCGCTGGCAACGCAGCTCATCATGGTGGCATCCGCCGTCAGGGTCACGTCGGTGTCCACCAACGTACCTTTCAGGTCAGTGCTCTCCACCTCGGTATAGGTCGTGTTCTCCACGATGACGTGGACACTTCCGAGGCTGCTTTCGCTTCCCTCGGCCACTTCGGCCCACACGGTGGTGGGGATCAGGCTCAGCGCCATGACCAGTGCCAGGAAGAGCGAAACTATGCGTTTCTTCATCTGTTGTTTCCTCCTTGTGATTTTCTCTGCTCGTTATATAAACGCCTTTCGGCCTTACTGCCCTGTCCTCGTTCAGGAAGAGGAGGTGGGAGAGGCCCGGCTCGGCCTCTCCCACCCTTATGGAAAGCTGACGATCTCCGTTCAGACCGCCAAGGCTTGACGAAAATAAGGGTGCTGCGCGTCCCTCCCCATACGAAAAAACGCCGGTCGTCCGCCTGCGCGGAAAACCAGCGAGTGCCGCAAGAAAAAAGCACCGACGCTTCCGTCACCGGAAACATCAGCGCGTACCCCTGCCTTGTCCATATCACACACGGAGAGAGCGCCCGCTGTTGTCGGCCCTCCTCCATGTAAGTCTCCTGCCTCGCGCCACGGAGCTTTCGCTCCCCGTCTGCCGCCTACCTTCTCAGGACTTGCGTCCCAATGGCTGACTTTCGTCACACAGCTCTCGCTGTTTCGGTGCATCCTTGCGCCCACAGTGCCGTTCGCGTGGGGTTCTTGCGCCCCGTTCCTTTCAAAACTGCCGCCTGACCGTGTTCGGTCGTTGCGGCGGCAGCCACACAGCATCCTCGGACCACTATTCACTTATCCGGGCCGTCCGACCCATTGCAAACTATTATAGCCGCACCGCCTTTCCTTGTCAAGGGGGCTGGCATCGCAAACTGTCATTTTTCTCCATTCTCCGCCACCCATCGCCGCACATAGTCCACGAACCGCCGGGTGGAGGCGGATAGCGCCCCCTTGTCCTTCACGCCGATGCCGATGTTGCGGTAGAACCGCTCCGGCGCGTGGCACACCGCCACCGGGTACGGGCTGTGGCGCACCATCAGCTCCGGCAGCAGGCTGATGCCCAGCCCCTTGGAC
>OIYS01000668.1_pt1 | contig 21956 bp, 20 predicted proteins | sample 1588271 | NCBI WGS metagenome assembly OIYS01 (sample SAMN03283286) | human gut metagenome | biome: human-associated habitat; material: feces | host: Homo sapiens | place: Peru | collected 2012
TACATTTTTCTTTTCCATCTAGTTCTGTTACTATATCAAGTACTCCTAATTTATCGTCTTTTAGCTCTCGTCTTAATATTGGATTTTTGTCTAATGATATTTTTTCTATTTTTCTTTTTAGTATTTTTTCTAGAAAATCTTTTGTTATATTTTCACTTCCTACTTCTCCAAATATTGCTTGAAATATTATATCCATCTTTGGTGGATACCTCTTGATTTTTTTGTCTTGTTTTGGTTGTTCCATATATATTCTCCTTTAAATTTGTATTTTAGTTACATTTTTGCACAAAAATACACCTCTCCTTCTTGCTAATTTATATTTTCTTTGTTTGTGGAAATTTTAAGATTTTAATTTTTATAGAGTTAATAACATTTAAAATAATATTGAAGATTTTATATGACATTGATTTTAAACAGCATTGATTCAAAATATAATTGTATGAAATAAAAGTTAAGTAATTAGAAACTCTAGATTAAAAAATAATTTAAATATTGTTTTGAAAATAATTATTGCATTATATTTATAAATTTATCAAGTTTTACTGCATTAAAAAATGCAACTAAGTTAGTATTGTTATACTACATTTAGTTGCATTTTGCAAGTAAAATCGTGTGTCAAATTTCGACATATTTTGTTCTACTGTTACTAACTAATATTTATTCTTCTATTTTATCATTATTTAATATATTTTGAATTTCTGTTTTTAGTTTAGTAACAGTAACTCCATTTATTTCAAGTAATATTCTATCATATTTTTATATTGGTCTTGTGCGTTTAAACATGTATCAATTAAATAACCATTTTCATTTTTGTATTCTTTTAATCCTCTATAATAGAATAATTTGTCTTTGTCTAGAATTATAAATGGAATTATATTATTTTTTAGACATTCTTTAAATATTATAATTCTTCCTACTCTTCCATTACCATCTTGGAATGGATGTATCTTTTCAAATCTGTAGTGAAATTCAATTATTTCTTTAATTGTAATTTCTTTAACTGAATTATACCACTCAATTAATTTTGCCATTTCTTTTTCAACATTACTTGGCAAAGTTGTACTAATGCCGCTTCCTATTTGATTAGCTTTTTGTTTATATTCTCCAACATTAAACCACTCAACTCTACTATCTGATGTGCCATTTTTTAAAATCTTATGAAATTCTTTTATCATTTTTTCATTTAATTTTTTATCTGCTACATCTAACATATAATCAACTAATTGAAAATGGTTAGATGTTTCTAATATATCATCCACCTTCGCAATTGTATCGCCTTCAAACAAAATAGTATTTGTTTCAAAAATATATCTTGTTTGATCTTCTGTTAGTGTACTTCCTTCAATATGATTTGTATTATATGCAAATATGATTTGTGTGTTATGATATAGATTTCCCTTTAATCCCATTTCTTTTTGTTCTCTTAATGTTGCTAATACATTGATTTTGGAAACATCAAATTTATCTTCTTTTATCAATTCATCCACTGTTATGTTAAAGGTTTCTGCTAATCTTTTCAAAGACTCAATATTAGGTTCAATTATTCCAGATTCATATTTAGATATTGCTCCTGGTTCAACTTCTAATATTTCAGCAATATCTTTTTGTGTCATTTTATTTGCTTCTCTATACTTTTTTATTTTATTTCCAATACTCATAATATCATCCCCTTTTAATCTATATATATTATATCATATTGTTTCCAAAAAAGATAGTATTTATATCTATGTTATTATATTACTTTCCAAAAAAGACATTTGTATTTTTTAAAGTGTTGTGCCTAGACTTACAAACATTGCATGTGCCCATGCTAGTCCATTTACCCATGCTGATGTCATTGTTTGGTTATCTACTTGCTCTGCTATAAATCCATGCTCATTTGCTGATTTTATAACAAATTCTATACACTCATTTGCTTTTCTCTTTTCTCCTGATTTTTGATAATACATTGCCATCCACAAGGTTGCTATTGTCCATGGATTTTTGCCTTCACAATAGTTGTCATCTTCATATCTTAAATATCCACCTGTATAGGTTCTTAATGTCATATTTATTTTTTCTATTGTATTTAATACTTTCTTTTCTTTTGGAGAGAAAATCTCAAATGGTGTTACTACTCCTAGTAAGCTTATGTCTGTTTTTTCATCTTTTAAATTTCTTGTAAACGTTTTTGTTTTTTCATTATATAAGTTGTTTGAAATATATTTTTTTATTTCTTGATTATATTTTTTAGTAGCATTTTCTAGTTTATTCATTGCTTCTACTTTTAAGCGATTATTTTGCTCATATTCTGGCTTTAATACAGAATGAATTTCTGTTATTGCATCAAAAGCAGAATAGATACATGCTAAAGAATATAAATGTGTTCCTTCACTTTCTTCCCACAAGTCATAGCTATCTGGTAGCTTGTTTCTATTTTCAGTATGGTAAGTTGCTTCAATTTCATTTTTTACAATGTCAGATTTGTCCTTTGTTCCTAAAATATTATCCATATATGTGCACAAAAATTTAACTGCTTTTTCACACATTTTATATGTATCTTTTAAGAATTTTACATCTTTTGTAGCTTTGTAATGTTCATAAACTCCAAAAACTACACTTGCTGTTTCGTCTATTTGATATCCCCAACAAGGTGCTAATCTCTTATCTGTATAAAATCTTTGCTCCCACATACCATTTTTATTTTGTGTATCCTTACAAAAAATTTTATAAAACTTTTCTGTTTCTTTTGTCATTTTCAAGTTGTCTAAAGCTCTTGTAATAAATACAGCATCTCTTGGCCAACAATAGCTATATCTTCCGCATTTAGTCATATCTTCGTCAACTTCTACTGCTGCAGATATTCCACCTGTTTCTTGATTTATTAGTAATGGAAATAGCAAAATACTTCTTTTATATATTTGGTTAAACTTTTTATTTAAAGTATTTGTTTCTTTTTTTAATTCTATTCCAATATGCTCTTTTACGTATTTTTTCCAATATTTTTCTACTGTTTGCTCTTCTTTTTTTACATCTAGCTTCTTAATTTCTGTTAATTCTTTATTTAATATTTCTTCTGTTTCATCACTCTTCTTGAAGTACAAGTATACTGTTAGTTCTTTTTTCTCATTTGGTTTTAATGTTCCTATATCATAGCTTATACTAGAGTCACATGACATTCCTATATAGTCTTTATCCTTTATAACTCCACTTGATATATTTTCTTTAGTGTTATTTATTTGATAACTTAGAAATGGCTTGTTTGAAAATGTATACATAGTATAATCATGGCAATATTGAATTAAAGTATTGTTTTTAACTTCACCACTCACCATATTGTTATAGTCTGTCAAAAGCTTAGAATGTACTAAAAAGTTTACATTTAATTCTATATTGTTTTTGTTCTCAAATTCGTATTTTTTTACTAATACAGAATTTTTTAATAAAGCAAAATCAGTTTGTTTTATTTTTAAATTAAAATATGTATTTGTAATTTCAGTATGTAAAATGTTAGTGTCCTCAGTATAATATTGATTATATTGATTATTTATATCTTCATGTAAATATATTATTCCTGAGTCATTTATTTTTACTCCTGTTTTAAATTCATCTATCCAACTTCTAAAGTCAGGAAATGGGTACATTACACGAAGTAACTCCCCATTTTTTGTATAACTGGCGGTAATATTTTTACCACCAATTATAGAATCATTATTATATTTAGTTTTCATTAGTTTTCCCTCTTTAATTCTTCTCTACGATTTTTACAATTTGATCTTCTATTTCTTTTAGTCTTAATTTTAATAAGCTTATTTCTTCTTCATTGTCTTTTTTAGTTAAATAATCTTCTTTAACAATAGTTTCCATATCATTAAGTTCATTTTTCAATAATCTTATCTTATCAATCACATCACGTCTTAGATTCATTTGAGGTGTTATTGGAGCTACTGTTTGTTCCATAGTTAAGTTTTCATCTAATGTGTATGTTTGACCATATTCTGGAATAGTTACAGGTAAGCCTATTTCATCTACAATTTTTGATTTTAATATTTCTTGTCCTGTTGGCTCTCCATGAACTAAAAAGATATGTTTTGGTTTTGTGATAAATGAATATACAAAATTCATAAGCCATTCTTGGTCTGCATGACCTGAATATCCCTCAATATATTCTATTCTTGCATTTACAGCAATTTCTTCACCAAATATTTTTACTCTTTTTTCTCCATCAACAATTCTTCTTCCTAAAGTTCCTGGTGCTTGATATCCTACAAATAAAATTGTGCTATTAGGATCCCATAAATGGTGTTTTAGGTGATGTTTGATTCTTCCTACTTCGCACATACCACTGGCAGAAATAATAATTGAAGATTCATTTTTTTCATTTAATGCTTTTGATTCATCTGCTGTTCTTGTAAATTGTAATCCTGGAAATTCTAGTGGATTATCTCCACTTTCAATAACTGCTTGTGTTTCTTCGTCAAATAAATTTGCATTTTCTTTAAATATTTCTGTTGCTGAAATTGCAAGAGGGCTATCAACATATACCGGTGCTTTCATTAATGTTGCGTATTTTTTCTTAAAGTCTTCGCCTTCTTGTACATCCTTTAAATTATTTAGTTCATACAATATTTCTTGTGTTCTGCCAACTGCAAATGATGGTATAACAACAGTTCCACCTTTATCTAAAGTTTCTGAAACAATGTTTAAGAATAAATTGGCTTTGTCGTCATTTCTCATGTGCAATCTTCCACCATAAGTTGATTCCATTACTAAGTAATCTGCTGTTTCTATCATTGTTGGTGAAGATAAAAGTGGAATATCATTATTTCCTAAGTCACCAGTAAATACTGCCTTAGTTTCTTTTCCGTCTTCTTTTACCCAAACCTCAATAATTGCTGAACCCAACATATGTCCTGCATCATTAAAACGTACATAAATATTAGGGTCTATTTCTATTATTTCATCATAGTTTACTGGTTTAAATATTTCCATTGTATCTATACCATCTTGAGCTGTGTATAGTGGTGGAAGTGGTTCTTTACCCTCTCTTTTTCTTTTTCTATTTCTCCATTCAATTTCTTGTTCTTGAATGTGTCCACTATCTGGAAGCATTATTGAGCATAAATCTCTTGTTGCTTTTGTTGTTATAACTGGATTTCTATACCCTTCCTTATATAGTTTTGGGATTCTTCCTGAGTGGTCAATGTGTGCATGTGTTAATAACATAAAATCAATTTCATTTACATCATATGCAAATGGCTCATGGTTTTGCATTTCGTCTCTATCTCCACCTTGATACATTCCACAATCAACTAAAAACTTTTTGCCTGCTCCTTCTACTAAAAAGTTAGAGCCAGTAACCATTTTGGTTGCTCCTAAAAATGTTATTTTCATAAAATTCTCCTTTTCTTAAACAAATAATTTTGTTTTTTTATTTAATTTTATTGTTTTATCACTATAAAGCTCAATCCTATTTTCTAATATACTTGTATCATAATATTCTATAAATAATTTTCCTTCTTCTACTTTAGTTTCAATTATCATATTATTCAAATCTATCATTTTACTGTCGAATATTTTTCTTATAATTTCATAATTAACTATTTCATCTTTGGTTACATCTTCTATTGCATTTAGTGCCCTTGCTTTTTCATAAAGAACACCTATCGTTTCTTCAAAAACTTCATTTAGTTCAGCTATATCTTTTAAACTAGTGTTTTCATCATACTTTAAAAATCTAAAATATCTTAGTTCATATATATATTTAATTACATCTTGCCTTATAGCCGATTTCATTATCTTTATTTTAAAGCATTCTAGAAATAATGTACATAGTTCACAAACTGTTTTTAATTGCTTACTATTTGATTCTAGTTCTAAAGAATTCAGAAACTCGAATTTTCTAGTAATTTCATCTTTGCGTTTAACATAACCCTTTGGATCAAGTAAATCATTGTATTTTTTTATTTCATTTACATGGTCTTGTCTTTCAATTTCTAATCTATTTGCTAATTGCCTAACACTAAATATCTTATCTTTATTTTGAAGTTTTGAATTCCTTTCATCATATTCTTCTCTTAATAATTCCTGATTATTTAGCAGTTTATCAATTTTTTCAATTTTTCTTGTTATTTTCTTCTTTTCTTCTGTAATGTCTTCTAAATACTTAGCCTTATTCTCTAATCTTTCAAATTCTAATTTTGTTTCTTCTTTTACTTTTTTCCATTTTTCTAATTCTTCTTCACTTTGTTTTGATTTCTCTTCAATTGCTATTTTACACAATATTTTTACTATTTCTTTTGCTCTTTGTTCTCCAAAATTTTCTTTTAAATTTTCATGTGTAAGCATTAAATAGTCTGCTAATTGACTGGTATTATTTGCCCATGAATTTATGAAATCATATTCTAGTAAATATACTAAAACTTGAAACATTATATTTATTACATTGTTTTCTATATCTTTTGCAGATATATCCCATGACCAGCCATTAAAATCTCTAATTACTTCTGCTTGACTCATTAGACTGGCACTATTTAAAAAATAACTTATTGATTCTTCAAGAATACTTTCTTCTTCAGTTAAACTCACTTTTTCTTCACCAATTGCTAATATACTCTTTAGTAAGGTCAACTCATTTCCTAAAGCAACTATTTTCCCCTGTGCTTTTTGTATTTCATATTTTTCATTTTCGTCTATTTCATCATTTGTAACTGTAATTTCACTGCAATCATTTTTTATAATGTCTATTATTTTATCTAAAAATTCACCTTTATCACATACTTGTACTTTAGTCTTTTCATAATCTTTATATGAATTTTCAATTTTATAGACCATGCTTAAAAGAAGATTTTTGGTATCCACTGAGAATTGCTTATCCTCTAAAATCTTCTCTAAGCTATTTGTATAGTCTTTCATATGAATTTTACGTAATAGTTTTTCTTTTTTTCTTTCCATTGTATCCTCTTGAAAATTCTATTCTTCTGTATTTTCTACAGTGGTCATTTTTAGTTCTTGCCATCTCTCTTTAGACATAAGTACTTCACGAGGTTTGCTACCTTGATATCCTGATATTACTCCTCTTTCTTCCATTTGGTCAATTATTCTTCCTGCTCTTGCATATCCTACTTTAAATCTTCTTTGTATAAATGAAGTAGAAGCTTGTCTTGTATCTACAACTGTATCAATTGCTTCCATTAGTAGTGGATCTGTTCCATCATCATCTGCTTGTTCAGCTTCTAGGTCTTTTTCTGTTTTGTTTGCATTTTCAATTTGTTCTATTATATCTTCATTGTATTTAACTTCGCCATTAGCTTTAATGAAATCTACAATCTTTTCTACTTCTTTATCTGATACAAATGCGCCTTGAACTCTAGTAGGTTTTGTTGCACCTGCTGGATAGAATAACATATCACCTTTTCCAAGTAATTTTTCTGCTCCTACCATATCTAATATTGTTCTTGAATCTATTTGTGAAGATACCGCAAATGAAATTCTAGATGGTATATTTGCTTTAATAATACCTGTAATAACGTCAACTGATGGTCTTTGTGTTGCAATTACTAAATGCATTCCAGCCGCTCTTGCCTTTTGTGCTAAACGGCATATTGAATCTTCAACATCTTTTGATGCTACCATCATTAAGTCTGCAAGCTCGTCTATGATAATTACAATTTGTGGTAGCACACCTGTATCTTCTTGTTTAGATATCTCGTTATATCCTTTAATATCTCTAACACCTTTTTTAGCAAAAATCTGATAACGGTTTTCCATTTCTTGTACGGCCCATGCAAGCGCTCCTGCTGCTTTTTTAGGGTCTGTTACAACTGGAATAAGTAAATGTGGTATTCCATTATATACAGAAAGTTCAACTACCTTTGGGTCAACCATTAAAAGTTTTACTTCACTTGGTTTTGATTTATATATTATGCTTGAAATTAGAGTATTTATACATACACTTTTACCAGAACCTGTTGCACCTGCAATTAATACGTGTGGCATTTTAGCTATATCTGTAACTACAGGTTCACCTGCCACGTCTTTTCCTAAACCAAATGCTAATTTTGATTTATGGTCTTGGAAAGCACTTGATTCTATTATTTCTCTAAAGTGAACAATCTCATTTTCTTTGTTTGGAATTTCAATTCCAACTGCTTGTTTTCCTGGAATTGGTGCTTCAATACGAATACTTTCAGCTGCTAAGTTAAGTGCAATGTCATCTGCTAAATTAGCAATTTTGCTTACACGAACTCCCTCTGCTGGTTTTAATTCATATCTAGTAATTGCTGGTCCAACAGATACATTTTCAACTTTTGCTGAAACACCAAAACTATATAAAGTTTTTTGCAATTTTGTAGCTGTATCCATTACAGCCTTTTTTCCACCTTTGCTTGTCTTTTTCTCAGGTTCAGCTAATAGTTGAACTGGTGGAAATTCATAGTTTTCATCTTCTTCTGTGATTGTATGTTCCAATTGTAATACTTCTTTTGTCTTATCTTCTTTTTGTTCTTCAACTTGTTTAAATAAGTTAGCATCTATTACATCTGGTGAAGATGGTTCCTCTTTCTTTTTGCCAAAGAAAGGTATTGATAAATCATCATGATTATATTTTTTCTTATCATTTTTGTTATCTTTTTCATTTATATTTATTGTTAATTGATCTTCGAATTGAGAAGCTAGTTTTGCTGCCTCTTCTTTTTCCCTTAATCTTCTACCTTTTCTGTCCTCTTCAATAACTGTATCATCATAAGAATGCTTGCTTTTCTTTTCCTTTTTCTTCTCTTCTTTTCTTTCTCTTAACTCATCTAATAAATCACTAATCATTTCAGCGGGCCTTATTCCAAACATAAATATTAGTAGAATAACTGCTATACCTATTGTTAATATTATTGCTCCTGTAGAACCTAATGCTTTTATTAAAGGTACAGCAACTACTGCTCCAATTGCTCCTCCTCCAATATCTTTTTCACCTAAATAATATGCATCTTCTATAACGTTATCAAACTCTTTTTCTATTGATAAATTACCTTTTCCTACTTGAAAAATACTAAGCATAGCTGCAACACATAGCAAAAATATTCCATACTGAATTAACTTATGTGTCATATATTCCTTATCATTTTGAGTCATATATATTGCAATTAGTAAAGTTCCTATTGGAATAATGTATTTTATAAATCCCATAATTCCACCAAGCATAGGACTTAACGTTTCTCCAATGCTTCCTGATTTTGTGTATATTAAAATCATTAATAATATGCTAAGTAACACTAATGCTACAACAGCTATATTTATATCTATTTTATTCTTCTTTTTTCTTCCTCGTTTAGCCACTAGTATTTCTCCTTTTATACAAAATAAAGGTCAGACGTTTCAAGATGTCTGACCCCTTCAAAATTATTATTTAAGTTCTTTTCTATTATTTTGAATTACCTTCATTGCATCTTGAAGTGCAACTTCAATGCCAGCTAAAACGCTATCTGCATACTCTTTTGTTCCTTTTGATATTTCTCTAGACATTTCATTTGCTGTTTCTATGATTTCTACTTTCTTCTCATATGCTTTTCTTGTAATTTCATGTTCGTCAATCATAGAAATAATTCTATTTTCAGCTTCTTTAATTATTTCGTCAGCTTCATTTTGAGCTTCTACTAAAATTCTTTGTCTTTCTTCTTTAACCCATTTAGCTTGTTTTAGCTCTTCTGGTAATTTTAATCTAATTTCTTTAATTATATCTAAAATTTCTTCTTTATCAACTACACATTTACCAGAAAAAGGTACATTTCTACTTTTTTCTAACATATCCTCTAAAGTTTCTAATAAGGTGAATATTTCCATTGTTTTTAACCCCTTTCGAGTGCTATTCTGTTGCACTTTTTGCTAAGAATATAAGACTTACTCTTCCATATTTTCTTATATCTGTTACTTCTATATTTATTTTTTCTAATTCGAGTAATTCTCGTTTCTCATCATCGGTTTCTATGATTATATTTCCTTTTTCTTTTAGTAAATTTAGTGATAAGATTCTTTCTACAGAATCGACTGAAATATTAGCTTGATATGGTGGATCTATGTATACAAAATCAAATTGCAAGTTTTGTTGTTTTAATAATTCTAAAGCCTTTTTATAATCTTTAAGCATTACTACTGACTTATCTTGCATTTTTGTCTTTTCAAGATTATTGTATATCATTTTTACTGCAGTAGGATTTTTTTCGCATAGATAAGCTTTCTCAGCTCCTCTACTCAAAAATTCAATTGCTATTGCTCCACTTCCCGAAAACAAGTCCAAAATAATCGAATCTTGTATTTTATTTTGAATAATGTTAAATACTGATTCTTTTACTCTGTCAAGTGTAGGCCTTGTTGAAAGGCTTTCAATTGAATTCAATTTAGTTCCTCTTGCTGTTCCACTAATTACTCTCATAGTACCTCTATAATGATATACATATATTTTATATTTTTCTGCTAATATGTCAATGATTTTAACACAATTGTAATATTATCTTAATGCAATTGTAATAATGTTAAATTTCTGTAATATTGCATTCGTATTATATATTAAAATTTTCTAATTGTAAAGTGTTTTTCCATAATATACTTTTCTATCAATATAATTGCAAAAATAACAACCCTTTCTCATTTTGAAAAAGGGTTGTTTGGAGGTTACTGCTGACGCTTCTTTGCCAGAAGAAGAAGTGCAAAATAAGTCTGTCGTACACTACCTTTAGGGGTAGTTTCAGACAAAAGATATATGCTCTTGGCGTCTACCTGACTTGCAACATCATTGATGCATTGGTTAAATGCTTCCCTATTTTTCATGTTTCGTTTGCCGATAACATCTATATAGAGTTCATACCACCGTTTATAATTTTCGTGAAGGATTCTGATATCCTCAATGTTCTTAGCGTCGAAGTTTTCCGGCTGTCTCTGCAAAATTTCCATGTTTTTTCCTCCATGAAGTAATATATAATGTATTTTTAATACATTACATATATTATACCGCTTTATGTAAATAGTGTCAAATTCCAACTACAGATGATAGTGTTTTGAGCATATGCTTTTAATTTTATACATTAAAAAAAGTGCTTTTTGACCCCGTCCCCAAAAGCACCTTTTTAGTTTTAGTCTTTGTTTACATCTTTTAATAATTCTAATTGAGAAATAAGAAGCGATTCCATTTTCGCTTTGTATACGTCAAATTGTTTTTGTAAGTCTTCTAATTCTTTTTGTTTCATTGAAATTTCTTGTTCAAGTTCTACTACTGCTTGTTTTGCATTTGCTTGTGCTTCATTTAATATTGCTTCAGCTTGTTGTTTTGCTAAGTTTTTAACATCGTCTGCTGCTGTTTGCGCCATAATCAAAGTATTGTTTAATGTGTTTTCAATATTTTTATACTTAGCCATGTCTTCTTGCATATCTTCTATTTTATTTTTTGCTTCTGCTGATTCTTTATATAATTTTTCATAGTCGGCTGTTATTTCATCTAAAAATTCATCTACTTCGTCTACACTATAACCACTCATCATTTGTTTTGAAAATTTTTTATTTTCAATGTCTAAAGGTGTAAGCATATTTATTCCTCCTAATTAGTTTCCATTTCTTAGCCATGAAACTGATAATTTACTTTTTATTTCATCTCTTGCTATTTCATTTTCGATGTCATAATTGAATGGTGCAATTAACACTATAGAATTAGATATTTTTTGCATATGTCCATCTAATGCATGTACTGCACCTGATACAACATCTATAATTCTTCTTGCAACATCTTTATTAACATATTCTAAATTAACGATTACTGATTTTTTTTGTTTTAGTAAATCGCAAATAGTTGCTGCTTGATCAAATGTTGTTGGTTGAGAAATAACCATTTTTACTTGTTGAACTTGAGGCATTGCAACAACTTTATTGTTTTTTCTGCCCCATAATCTTTTATCTTCTTGTTCTTCTTCATCATTTTCTACTTCTTCTGTGTCAACTTCTTCTATTTCTTCATCTCTATCTTCTGCTGGCTCCATTCCAAATAATCCCCATACTTTTTCCATTATAGCTCCTGCCATTTAAAACAACCTCCTAAAAATTACTCGTCCTTAGTTTTTAACTGTAAATAGTATCTAACTTTTTTGCTCTATTGTCAATAGTTTTCAGACTTTGTAATAATAATTTAATATTTTTGTAACATTTTTGTAATACTTCTATGTCGGATTTTTTAGAATTTCATCATATAATGTCAAAGTCTTCCTTCCTTTTATCTCTTCACTTGTATAACCAAGTTCTTTTAGTTCACTACTTGTATAGTTTTCTACAATAGCATATTTATCGTTTTGTCTCAAAACTTTAACTAATATTCTATCTTGATATCCATTTCTTGTTCTAACAATATATGAAACTTCATTTTCTCCTTTTTGTTCTTTTCCTAATGCTGTATTTGGTATTTTCTTTCCACTATCACTCCACCAAATTATATCAAAAGATACTTTCCTATAGCTAATCATTTCTTGCACTTGTTCATCAATTTTAAATATAATTACAACCTTGTCATCTTCTCTAGATATATATTCTATTTCGCTTGTAACTTCTTTATTGTTCGAAAGTCTTAATTTAATTTTCTTTTCTGTCTCTGCTTCTTGTGCTTGTTTAGAATCTAAAATACAAGCTATATAACATTCAAAATTGTTTATTATTTTAGCACTTTCTTTACTGTCAGCTACTATTTGTCCAGTTTTCAAATTTAAATTATTTAAAAGTTTAGATGTAATTTTCGAAAAGTCCTTTGGTGTAAGTACATCTTCGTATCCATCCACTTTATATGACACTGTTCCACTTATTGGCGCATTCAGTTTCTCCGAACCTTCATTTAGCTTGTTTTCATAATTACTTCTTTCATTTATAAGTTTATTTAAATATGAACCTGCTGGACTTAATTTTCCAGCAATTTTAGCTTTTTTTACAATATTATTTGAAATTTCTTTTTTTACTTTTGTTATTGTTTGTATACTGTTTTCCTCTCTTAAAGACACTATTTGACTCTCTATTTGTTTTTCTAGTGCTTTTATGTCACCTGGAAGTAAAGTATTTTCTTTCGACATAGCTTCATCAATTTTTACATCCAAATCTCTTATCTTACTTATTAGACTTTCCTCTCCAGAAGAATAGTAACGAAAAATGGCTTCTCCTTTTGCTACTCTTTCACCTTCTGTTTTTATTTGTTCAATTCCATTTTTATAATTTGAACCTTTTACTACAGTTTCTTCACGAATAATATATCCAACCGCTTTCTCAGTTTGATATATTTTACCTTGTTCTACGGTAAATGTATCTGTAGGATTTTTTATAAATACTACTACTTTGTAAATGCAAAATATAGAGACAAGAAGAGTTGCAGCAGAAATAATTAGCGCTTTTTTATTGTTTTTTAACGCCTCTAAATTCATTTTGTTCTTTACTTTTTTCTTTCTACTTGCTTTCTTTTTCTCCACTGTATTCCTCCAAAATATATTGTATATTTTGTTCTAATGGTGCTAAACCATCTATCCATTTTATGTCTTTATTTTTTCTAAACCAAGTTAATTGCCTTTTAGCATATCTTCTAGTTTCCATTTTTAACTTTTCTATCATTTCTTCTTTAGTAGTTTTTCCATCTAAATATTCTACCACCTCTTTATAGCCTAAGCCTTGCATTGCTGTTGGAAATTCTTTATACTTATTTACTAAGTTTTGTACTTCTTCAATTAATCCTTGTTTTAGCATGATGTCAACTCTTAGGTTTATTCTTTCATATAACTTTTCTCTATCCATAGTTATGGCAAAAACAATATAATCATATGGTGGTGGAGTTAGCCTTGATTCGGCTTCTAGTTGAGTTTTAGTTTTGCCAGTTTGGTGGTATATTTCTAACACTCTCATTATACGTTTTTTATCATTTTGGCTGATACTTTGCATTGCTTGTCCATCTATTTGTTTTGCTTTTTCATATAGCTTTTCTAATCCTTCTTGTTCTACTAGTTTTTCTAATTCTTGCCTATATTTTAAATCTGTTTCAAGTTCTAGATATTCAATATTGTATACTAAGGCATCAACATATAATCCTGTTCCTCCAACTATTATCGGGGTTTTGTTTCTGCTTAAAATTTCTTCTATTTTTTGAGTAGCCGCCTTTTTAAAGTCTGCTACACTATACCTTTCGCTTGGCAATACAAAATCTATTAGATGGTGTGGTATTCCATCCATTTCTTCTACTGTAGGCTTTGCTGTGCCTATAGTCATATCTTTATATATTTGCATAGAATCGCAAGAAATAATTTCACCATCTATTTTCTTGGCAAGTTCAATAGACAAGCTGGTTTTTCCTGATGCTGTAGGTCCACATATAATAATTACCTTTGGTTTCATTTCGTTCTCCTTTTTATTTTTGTGCTGATTGCACTATGTTTAAAATTCCATTTTGAATATCTTTAAAATAAAAGAATTCAATTATTAATACAATTATCATAATTACAGATAATAATATTATACGATTTTGGAAATTTTGTTTTTTCAATCTGCCTTGTTTAAAATATTTATAAGAACTAGCTAAAAAAGGTAGTACCACCATACAGTTTATTGGTACAAATGTAAATACTATAAAGTTTTTGCCTAACTCTTTCGCTGTTCCTAAATCAATATTTCTAGTGCTTAACCAATATATTGATGAAACTGTAATATATATAATCGCAACGCCAACTACTATAAATGTCATTTTTTCTTTTTGGGCAATTTTTTTTCCTAACATTTTATATGTCATAAAAATTGCTATTAAATTTAATACTAAAATAGATAGATAAATAAATATAACCATTGTTTTCTCCTATCTCCTTGAAAATTTTCTTTCAATATCTGTTTTTGTCATTTTTATTGCTGTTGGCCTTCCATGTGGACATGTAAATGGATTTGGAAGTACTAATAATTGCTTTAGTAAATTATCTACCTCTGCTTGAGTAAGAACCATATTAGCTTTTACTGCTGCTTTACATGCTACTGTCGCAATAAATTTTTCTTCTATTTCCTGTTTAGCTGTCCTTGCTACTGTATTTATTTCGTCAAGAGTCTCTAAAAATAATTCTTTAGTATCAAGATCTAGACATATATTTGGAACCCCACTTAATTTAATAGTATTTTCACCAAATTCTTCAAGTGTGAATCCAGCCTTTCTAAACATATCCATGTTTTCTTTTGCTATATCCATTTCTTTATGTGATAAGTTTATGATGTCTGGTAATAACATTAATTGAGAATCTTTTTCTGAATCACTATAATAATTTTTCTTTACCTTTTCGTATAAAATTCTTTCATGTGCTGCATGTTGGTCTAGTATATATAGCTCATTGTTTAATTCTAGAATTATATATGTAGAAAATGCTATTCCAATAAATTTGTATGGTGGAATCTCCTCTTTTTCTTGTGGTTTAAATATTGATACATTTTCTAATGACGTCATTTCTTGTGGTTGTACTGTTAGCTTTTCTTCTTTTTCTTTTTCCTCTTGTACTTGTTTTCTTACATCAGATGGCATTGTTCCAAAAGTTTTTATATACATTTCATCAAAACTTTGTGGAGTATCTTCTACTTTTAATTCTTCTAGTTTATTTATGTTATTTATAATTTTAGTACTATTTTCTGTTGCTGTAGTGTTTCCACTTACAGGTAATTCATATGCTGATGTATCTTCTGTTACTTTTACTTGTTCTTTAACTTCATTTAAGCCCATTTTATTAGAATAAATTTGAGCTATTAGATTACTTTTATCTTCTTCCTCTTCTGGTTCTTCTTTTTCTTTTTTGAATTTTCTAAATAGTCCTCCAAAAGACTTTTCTTCAATTTTGTTGTCATATTTTATTTGTTCTACTGGTGCTGTGCTAACCATTATTGTATCCATCGGAACAGTTTTAGTTTCTTCATTTACCTTTTCAGTATCTACAACTAAGTCTCCTTTTAATAATCCATCTCTTATAGCATGGTATACTGCCTTAAACACTTTACTTTCTTCCTCAAATCTAACTTCAAGTTTTGCTGGATGTACATTAACATCTACCTTTTGTGGATTCATTTCAACATTTAAAACTAAAAATCCATATTTACCAATTGTAATCAAACCTTTATATCCTTGCTCTGCTGCACTTGTTAAAGTTTTATCTTTTACATATCTTTTATTTACAAAGAATAATTGGTTTGAACGGTTTGAACGAGCTATAACTGGTTTTCCAATTACTCCTGTAACTGTCATATCTTCATAGTTATAATTTATTTCTAATATATTTTCTGCAATGTCTTTTCCATATATGCTGTATATAACTGCCTTAAAATCATTATTTCCTGGTGTTTGGATTATTGTTTTACCTGTGTTAATTAACTTTATTGCAATTTCAGGATGAATTAAAGCTATTCTAGTTACTACATCTTCAATATATCCTGCTTCTGTAAAATCTTTTTTTAAGAATTTGTATCTAACTGGTGTATTGAAAAATAAGTCTTGAATAACAATAGTTGTTCCCTTTGGGCAACCTGCTTCTTCTTTGTTTTTTATTGTTCCCCCTTCAACTTCTACCTTGTATCCAATTTCATTTTCTACATATTTTGAAGTCATCTCTACTCTGCTGATAGCTGCTATACTTGCTAAAGCCTCACCTCTAAATCCCATAGATTTGACTGTTTCCAAATCTTCTGCTTTTCTAATTTTTGAAGTAGCATGTCTCTCAAATGCTATTTCCATATCATCTGGTGCAATTCCTTTTCCATTGTCAGTAATACGAATGTATGAAATTCCACCATTTCTTATTTCTACTGTTATTGCTGTGGCACCTGCGTCAATTGAGTTTTCCATTAATTCTTTTACTACTGATGCTGGTCTTTCAATTACTTCGCCTGCTGCAATTTTGTTTATTGTATTGTCATCTAATAGTACTATATTTCCCATTGTTTTTTCCTCCGTTTTTATACCTAATTATTTCTTGTTGAATTATATCATTCTTTTTCTATTTTTTGTATAGTTTTTAGACAAATTTTGTGTAATTATTTTGTGTAACACTTTTTTAGAAATCAGAATACTATATACCATACGAAAGAGCTAAAAATATTTTATAGGAGGTAGAAGACAATGGGATGTGGTTGCAATAATAGTGAACTACTATGGTTCATAATCTTATTCTTATTACTTTTCTGCTGTGGCAATGGCTGCGGATGCAACAACGGTTGTGGTTGCTAATTAAAATGTACATGTGAAAGGAGTGAATAATATGCCAGAGAATAGAGGATGCGGATGTGGCGGATTTGGTTTTGGTGATGATTGTTGCATTTGGATAATTATCTTTATAATCTTAATTTGTTGCTGCTGTGGTGGCAATAGAGGTGGATGTTGCTAATCTAAGCAACTAAAAAGGCATCCTAAAAAGGATGTCTTTTGTTTATATTTATTCTATTTTTTCTTAGATACTTGTTCAGGTTCTTTACGTCTATTTCTTTTTCTTCTTCCTCCTTCTTTATCAAAATCGTTTTTTCTTCTATCATCACTTTGTTTTCTTCTATCTTCAAATATTTTTCCTTTTTTATCTACTACCATATATCATTCTCCTTAGTTATTTTATATATTTATATTACTTTATATTTCCAAAAAAATCAAGAGCTTTTTTAGTTTTTTATTGTGTTGACATAATATATTTATTGTATTATAATTAAAGTATATTCATTATTGACATTTTTTACTTATAGGAGGTTATTACCATGAAGAAAACCTTAAGACAATTTAGTCGGAAAAAAATTTCTGAAATAGCTGTTGCTTATTCAAATGGAACCTATACCTACCACGATTTTCTCGAGCAATACCCTGATTACAGTCAACACCAATTTTATACTATCCTGTATATCTCTGTTAATAAGGCAATTGTTTCAGAGCAAATTGCTAGAAAAATTCAAAATGTTGCCACTATCTCTTCTGTTCAAAAAGCAGAAGATAATAATGCCGATCCTAATTCTGTTGAGGCTATCCGACGGAGAGTTTTCAATAGTTGGGAACGTCGCATTAGAGTTATGCAATGTTTTTGTTTTTCTAAAAACGAAGCAAGAAACTTGGTAGAGGACTACTCCCATAGTCCTCTTTCTAAGAAAGAGTTTTGTAGTCAAAACTGTATTAATCCGGTGTTATTTGACAAAACAGTTATTGAGGCAGTTATTCTCAACTGGGTCAATGACGAATGTTTTAACCGATTGTATAGTAAGGCTCTATCTTTTAATAACGCCGAAATGGTTGAGCATTTATTTACTCAATTAAGTAAGCGCCGAAATGAAGTAAAAGAGATGTCAAAAAAGGCTTGATAATTTGAGCCACAAAAAACTCGTAGAATTTTCTACGAGTTTTTTCAGACTGTTGACAAAGTATAAAAAAATATTTTTTTCAACAGTCTGATATTAAGTTGTATTTCTCCTGATGCTTATGATTTTTCTTGGCTTGGAGCAAAACCTCCTACTGATGTGGTGCTTCCTTGGAACTGGTATCCAGAAGAATGAGTTGAAGAACATAAGGAAGACTTAGGTGCTAATATAACTAGATTTATTAGAGAGCTTGCTAGAAATGCTAGTGGGAAAGTACAAGAAGATGTTGTTCAATGGCTTTGGGTAATTGCAGGAGCTTCAATGATACCTGCTAATCAACTTCAAAAAATAGTAATACTTAGCGGTGGTGGACAAAACGGTAAGAGCTTATATACCTCACTAATTAGATTATGCCTTGGTTCTGATATGTATAACGAAAGTAAAATTTTTGATGTTAATCCTCATAAGGACTTTTGGGGAGAAGACTTAGACAAAGGAATATTATGCGTGATAGATGATTTAAACAGACTATATAATCGTGATGCTTTTAGTTATATAAAAGGTGCACTTACTGGAACAGGTAGTGTTACGATAAACGAAAAACATAAAGCGAAAAGACAACTTAATGTATTACCGCAAATAATTGCTTGCACTAACTTTGATTTTGAACTATTTGATACAAGTGATGGTATGGAACGTAGGGTTAAAATACTTGGTACTGAATATCATATTGATGATAGTGTTAAAGACAATGATTTGCAATACAAGCTAGTATTAAATACTACTGACACAGTCAAAGTTAATGAATATAAAATGAGTAATGATGCTTTTGACCATAAAAGTAAAAATAAGATTATGCACTTATACTCAGACGAAAAATGTGTTCTCGATAGCCTTGCAAGTGGAAGCCTTGCTTGGTTTGCAAATAAAGCTCGTTATATTTACTTAAAATGGGCAAAAAAAGAATTAGTCATTGAAGATGGAGAAAAAACGAAAATTTTACATGACTATACTTTTAGAGATAGTTATAAAGTTCGGAGATAACCTTAAATGGTATTGTAATGAATTCATAAATTGGTATTTTACAAGTACGTGTGGTGGAACAGATGCTAGTAAATTTGATTTATCGCCAGCAAATTGTTTCTCTTATAAATTACTTGATAAATATAAAGAATTTTGTATAGATGTACGGTTTCAAGGAAATGAAAGAAACTCAATTCAAAAATAATTGTGGTAGAGTTATTAAAGAACGAGGTTTTAAAATTACAAGAGAAAAAGACCCTAAAAAAGGAAATCAAGTTTATGATTTTATTCATTTTGATGAATTAGATAATTCTAAAAAGTAGTAACATCAAAAATTATAGTGCAACCATAGCAATTACAGTATTATCAAGTATATTAGCATTTGGGTTGTATGGTTGCAGATAATTTCTACAAAAAATATATATTTATACTTTTTTATCTTTAATATATATATAATATTTTATTTTTTATATATTTTTATATAAAAATAGTGCAATAGTTCAACCAATGTAATTGAAATATAGTAATATCATAGGTTTAACATGGTTGCACTATTTAAAAATATAGTGCAACCATAATCGCAACATGCAACTTCATTTATGCAATCTTTTATATATTAATAATTTTCTGATTATTCATAAGCAGAAAATGGATTTAACTTTCCAGGTTTATAATCACTTTCATAATTAGGCACTATTAAATAATTATTATCTTCTGTGACCTGTGTATTTTTGTTATGGTTAGGATTAAATGTATTCTGTACATAGCTATCATAATCTACCGCTTGCATATTGCCAGATGAAGTATTGTTTTTTGTGTCTTTAGAATCTTTATTGGCAAAATAAAATATAGCAATAATTATTATAAAAATTATTATACCTTTAATATGTTTTCCAATCCATTCTCCAATTGAGATAGCAACTTTTTGTTCCATTTTGTTAACTTTATATTGTTTTTCTCTTTTTAAAAAGAATTCATAAAGCTTTTTATAATCTAAAAAATTGATGCTTCCATCATATACTAAATTTGAACCAGCACTAATCATTTTAATCATTGATATAAACGTTTCTTGTTCTAATTTATTAATAACTGTATTTTCAGCACCCCAAATGCTTTTTAAAGTTTTAAAGCACATTTCTGTGTATGAAAGGTCTAACTGAAAGCTTTCAGGAGTGTATTCATTTCTACAAAGTAATCCTGCTGTTATTCTATCGATATCCATATTATCAGTTAATTTTTGTAAAATACTTAAACATTTTGTATTCTCGATATGATTATTATAATCTGTTAAATAAATCTTAAATATTTCATCTTCTAATTTTAAACATTTAATAAGTTCTATATATTCTTGTATATCGTCATTTGTTATATATTTTATTATTTGGGTATGGGTTTCACATATATATGGATCTAATTGAAGAGCAATAATCAATTGTTGTTCTAATTCTTTTTTGTTTTTTATCATATTGATATTCTCATTAATAGCAAGAGCTTTAGATGTTTGCAAATTTTCATAAATACCATTTGATATTTTTCCTCTTGATGCTAAATCTTTAATACAATCTTCATACATAGGTAATATTAAATTTTCAATACATTGACGTATTTCTTTATAATATTTGTTTTGTTCAAATTTTGCACGCGTTAAAAAACTTTCATCAAGTTGATTAAAAGCTTTACTAACCTCTTGTTTATATAATTGTTCTCTTTTCTTTTCTACTCTGCTTTTTTCCCTATTGTTAAACCATTCATTCATAACTATATCCGAATAATTAGGAGAGTAAACATCAAAATAATGTCCTTGTATTGCATTATTTACGTTATTAGCTGTTGATTCTTGAATACTTGCTTTTTCTTCAGCTACTGCATCATACAGATTTTTAGAGAAATAATTCATAGTGTTAAAAACTTTTTGTGCAACACTTATTTTGTTAGAATTTCTTTGTAGTATAAGTTCAGAAGTCATATCGTAAATTTTATAATCTACATAAATTTTAAGAATAGATTTAGTTAGATTTGAAACTTCTTCTGCAAAATAATTATACATATGTTCTTGAAATGTAAAAAAATCAGAATATGATTTTAATTCTAATAATTCTAAGCTTAAATATCTAATAAGAAAGTTAGTTCTGTAGTCTATAGCTTTATTCATAATATCTTTATAGATAGCTAAATCTTCATCAAAAGATATAGTATGATTTAATATTTTAAAAGTTTTCATTTGTAGTTCCCCCTTTTATTATTCGGTAATTTTTGTCGAACTTTGTCATATTTTATCATTTATTTTTATTCTCTGCAATATCTGTCCATAATATATTTTACTTGTGTATCAGTTAGTCTGTTATTTACTTGTGCTAGCCTTAAAAGAGATTTTATATTTTTTCATTTCATACATTTACATCTGACTTGTGCAGTTTCTTCTACATAAGAAACTATTTCTTCTACGATATAGAACGGTATTGTAAAATCTTCATTTGATTTATCCATTTTATTGCTCCTATTTTTGCAATTTTTAACAATTAAATAATACTATAAAAGTTGGCAATTGTCAACAACATAAAATAGCTTTTTTGTTAAAATTTCTTAAATGGGGAATACTATTAAAAAGGAGT
>OIYS01000669.1_pt1 | contig 21937 bp, 27 predicted proteins | sample 1588271 | NCBI WGS metagenome assembly OIYS01 (sample SAMN03283286) | human gut metagenome | biome: human-associated habitat; material: feces | host: Homo sapiens | place: Peru | collected 2012
GTAGGCTCGATATTTTCAAACATGATATCAAAATTATCTAAATTATCAAGTTCAACAGATTTTTTATCTTCATCTTGTGAGTAGTTAGATGGAGAAGATACAATAGAATCATTGGCTCTTTTAGCAAGTTCTTCATTTAATCTTGTTGATGTATTTACACCAAATAAAGTATCATCATTTGCTGAAGAATCGCTATCATTAATTGTAATTGTAGGAGTATCTGGTTTTGTCATCATGTATTTTTCAAAATTAAACATTAATGTATGAGCTTTTTCTTTATATTTGCTATTTAGGAAATCTGTTTTTCCTTTACCATATATTGTTTTTCCTTTTTCATCCTTTGTTTTGAAGAAAACATTTTTAAATCCTAAATCTTGAATTTTATATGCTTCTGCACGGATTTTCTTTTTTACCTCAAGACTTGTTGATTTAACAAGTTCACCATCAACTACCTTGAATGAACTTGATTGGTCAGGAAGTTTATTCATACCAAATGCTTTTTCCCAATATGCACTATCTTCTGGAACTGTATCACCAAATACAATTTGAGTTTTTGTATTTGCAAGAACTGTTTGCCTATAATATCCTGATTTATCTCCTTTAGATAATTGTGATAAGTTTTGAAGTGCAATTGAAACACCGCATCTATATTTTCTAAATAGTGTAAACATAACTTCCATATCTTTGTTAATATATTCAGGAAATTCATCAATATACAAGAAGTGTGGTGTTCTTGAATCTTCAGTACCTTTTCTTCTTAAAACTGCATCTTGAAATTGTAGTATAAAGAACATACCAAAAGCTTTAGCTTGTAAAACACCAAGATCACCTTTTCTAGAACATGCAGTAATAACCTTACCTTCTTCTAAAGCTTTATCAAAGTTAATCATATTTGTTTTACCACAAAGTGCTTTTTTAAGTCCTGGGTTCCTAATTAAGTTATTAAGTTGAGTAATAGCTCCATACAAGAATTTTTCTGTATCTTTTCTTCCGCTACCTCTTGTTCCTGGAATTTCATATCCGTTTATATTAAGAGATGGCTTATAGAAATTCTTTTCAAAATATGCAATTAATAATTTGTATTTTTGTTCAAGCTCAGGTACCTTTTTCATTTCTTCAGTCATTTCTTCAACTTTATCGAAGTTATATAGAAGTTCAAGCATGTCTTCAAGGGAAGCAACTTCACCATTATTCATTCTTGGATACATTTCTTTAAGTAGTATTGATAAGTTTTGAAATGCATCTATTGTAACTTGTGTAAAGAATGGATCTCCAGCACCACCACCACCTTGTGATTCATACATTGAGTTTAAAACATCTGCAACTATTGAAGCAACTTTAGCAGGATCTTCAATAGCAAAAGGATTAATACTTAATGTATTAGGATTTATTGGGTCAATAGATAAAACATCTATATCAAAATTTTTTGCTACTCCAATAAAATCTGAAATAAATTTGCCATCATTCTCAACAATTGTAATACCAATATCTTTATATGTAATATTTCCTGTTGCATTATCTTTGAATTGAACTACAGGTTTTACATTTTCCATAAATTCATCTTCCATGCCACGTTTTGGTCTTAGGTAAGAAAGAGAAAAGTTTCTATTGATGTATTCGTTATTAAATGGACCGTTCATATATGCTATACCTTTTTTTAACATTGAATAGCCTATTTTTTTAGAGTATTCTCTAAAGAAATATTTTCTTTCTAGGTCTAATGCACTCATTGGTAGTAGAACAGTTGCTGTTTTACCTGTACCAGTAGCACCTTGTACAAGAGTACCCTCATATCTTTTTTTCTCAGGAACAACTATAGGGATAGCTGAATCTTTTTCATTACATATGATTGTTTCGCAAGTAAACATTCCATTATCTTTACTTCCACCTGTAAGAGATAGTCCACAAAATCCAGCAATAGATTTTGGAAGGTCTTCATCCCTTAAAATAAGTAAAAAGTAATCAATTATATTAAATATTGCAATAAAAGGTACTGCAAAGCATGCTGTTTTTATTGCTGGGGCAAAAAGTTCAGGAAAATACATTTTTACAGTGTTATAATTTGGGAACCTTTGTAATAACCACCAAAAGCCTTGATTTATCCATGTACATGCCATACCACCTAAAACAACACCAAAAAGAATACATGTTACCATGTAAAATTTAATTTTTTGTCTATCATTTTTAGGAATTCCAGAATTTACAAAAAATGAAAATGCCAGAGGTGGAATTGTTAAAAATATAGCATAAAGATATGGAGATATTTTATTTTCAATTCTCGCATCTCCAACTAAAAATCCAAGCATTCTTGTTAAAGCCATAAAAACGAGAATAACTGTAACTGCATATAGCAATATTGTCATTATTTTATTTGGATTTGTTTTTATATGTAATTTTTTAAATAGATTTTCTACCAAAATATATCACCCTTTCATAAGGTTATAAAACTATTTGACTTATAAAACTAATTCATATATAATATACAATAAATGTATAAAAATTTCAAGTCTTTTGAAGTTTTTTGTACTTATTAAATATTAAAGTAGGAGAATATGAAGATGAAAATAATAGTTGGACTTGGTAATCCAGGAAAAGAATATGAAAATACAAAGCATAATTTAGGATTTATGTTTTTAGATTTTTTAAATAAAAATTATTTAGGTGGAGAATTTAAAACTTTTAAGAACAGTAAAATTATTGAAGGAAATATAGATAATGAAAAGGTGATTTTAGCTAAACCTCAAACATATATGAATTTAAGCGGTGATGCGGTTATTAAACTAAAAAATTGGTATAAAGTTGATAATAATGATATACTAGTTATTTATGATGATTTTGATATTCCGTTTGAAAGTGTTAGATATAGAGATAGTGGAAGTGCAGGAACTCATAATGGAATGAAAGATATTGTAAACAAGTTAGCAACTAAAGATATTCCAAGACTTAGAATTGGTACTGGAGGATTAAAGAAAGGAAATCAAGAGGTAATATCTTTTGTTTTATCTAAATTTTCAAAAGATGAATTAGATGAATTAAACAATGTTTTTGAAAAAGCATATCTTAAATTAAAAGAATTTCTTGACAAATAGTAAAAATAATGTTAAAATATTTAGGTATTCCGCTCAGAACAGGTTTAAAAAGCGTGTTGCTACCTTAATTGGCGAGAACAAGTAAGTTAGAAGGAGGAAGTTAAATGTACGCAATTGTTGAAATTAGAGGAAAACAGTACAAGGTACAAGAAGGTGATATTGTATTCGTTGATAGAATGGACGAAGTTGAAGAAGGAAAAGAAATCACTTTCGATAAAGTATTATTCTTATCTGATGGTAAAAAAGTTACTGTTGGAACTGATACTGTAAAAGGAGCTAAAGTTAAGGCTACTGTTATTGGTCATGGTAAGTCTAAAAAAATCTTAGTATTTAAATATAAAGCTAAGAAAAATGAAAGAAAAATGAGAGGACACAGACAACCATATACAAAAATTCAAATAGAAAAAATTACAACAACAGCTGATAAAGCTAAAAAAGATGATTCAGCAGAGAAAAAGGAAGTAGAAAAGAAAGAAGTTAAGAAAACAACTGCTAAGAAGACTACAACTGCTGCAAAGAAAACAACAACTAAAAAAGAAGAAACTAAATAATAAACAAGAAATAAAAATTGAAGCGTAAAGGAGTGATTTTAAATGGCACATAAAAAAGGTGCGAGCTCATCTAAAAATGGAAGAGACAGTGAGTCTAAAAGACTTGGTGCTAAAAGAGCAGACGGACAATTTGTTTTAGCTGGAAATATTATCTATAGACAAAGAGGAACTAAAATACATCCAGGTACAAACGTAGGGCTTGGTAAAGATGATACACTTTATTCAAAAATTGATGGTGTATTAAAATTTGAAAGAAAAGGTAGAACAAAAACTAAGGCTAGTGTTTATCCAGTAGAAGAAACAAAATAAATAAATTAACAGGGACTGTAAAAAATTCCAATAAAAAATATCAAAGTTCATTTTGAACTTTGATATTTTTTGTACAAAAAAGAGCTGAAAAATGTGAATAATTCAACTCTTTATGATATAATTTAACTATGAAAAAAATAAATAATATCATAAATAATTATACACCAAAACAATTAAAATTCCCAATAGAAATTCAAAAAAATATAGATTTTTCTGATCCAGTATATTCTTTTTGTGAAATAGTAGATTCAATTGATCTATTTCAGTTTTTTGTAGTGAAAGGATGCAAAATAGGTAGACCAAGATATAGTTATACTAAACTTTTAAAAATTACACTTTTTTCTTTTATGGAAAATAGAAAAATCATGTAAAACAGATATAAGGTACATGTGGCTTTTAGTTGATATGAAAGCTCCATCTTTTGCAACAATTGAAAATTTCATCAGAAATAATTTAACACATACAATTGAAAATATTTTTGTTGAAATTAACAAAGTTATATTTCAAAAAGAAAAAGTTGATCTAGACCATACATATATAGATGGTACAAAAATGGAAGCTAATGCAAATAAATATAGTTGAGTATGGAAAAAGTCATGCATTAAAAATAGGGATAAAATATCTGAAAAAGTATCTGAAATAATAGATATAATAAATGTTGAAAATTTAGAATTTTAATTTTCTTGATTTAAAGAATCTAAATTCCATCCCTTAATATTAGATCTTTTTATTGCACCAAATATATTTCTTTTTATATCATGCATCTCTTTTTGAGTATCAGCAATTAAATTTTTAACATATTCTCTTTTAGTAAAACCATCTTTAGGACAGCATTTTTGCATAACAGGATAGTTATTTTCTCTTGCAGTAGCACGAAGCTCTTTTTCTGAAACATATATTAGAGGTCTGATTGTTTTTACATCACTACGACTAAGATATGTAACAGGTGCGAATGTATTAAAATTTCCGTTTAAAAATAAATTCATTATTGCAGTTTCTATTACATCATCCATGTGATGTCCTAAAGCAATTTTATTACAACCATGTTCTATGGCAAGACTATTTAACATTCCACGTCTAAGGTTTGCACATAATGAACATGGACTTTTTTCTTTTCTAATATCAAAAACAACTTCAAATATATTTGACATATATACAATATACTCAATACCAAGTTCATCACACATCTTTTTTAAATTATCTGTGTTAAAATTTTCACCACCGGGGTGAATTGTTATAGCAATAATGTCAAAATGTTTGCTATAATACCTTCTTAAATTATTTAAAGCATTAAGTAAAGTTATACTATCTTTTCCACCTGAAAGTCCAACTGCAATTTTGTCACCATCTTCAATCATGTTATAATCTTCTATTGCTTTTCTCATTTTTCCAACAACTTTTTGTAACATATTATCACCTTTTTTCGAAAATAATTATATATTAATATATTTTAAAAATCAAGATAAATTGAAAATATAAGTAAAAGATTGAATAATATCTTGATATATTTTATATTAATTGTTATAATTTATTTATATTAAAAGAGGTATTATATGGAAAAGAAGGTAAATTTAAATAAAAAGAAAATGGTAGCAATTATTGTTACAGTTGTTTTAATAACAGCTTTATGTATGTTATGCTTATTTGTAGTTCAAAAGAATAAAAATAAGCAAGAATTTGTAAACGATGAATCAAGAGATAATAGTGTTAACATTGAAAATATATCTAAAACTCAAAATGAAAAAAAGATATATAAAGAACTTAATGTTTCTTTGCCAATATTTATGTATCATTTTATTTTAGATGATTATGGAGATAATTTAGATACTGAAAATTTTGTAAAACCTTCAACACTTGAAGAACAATTAAAATATATAGTTGATAATGGATACCAAACTGTATTTGTAAATGAAATAGAAGATTTATCAAATTATACTAAACCCGTGGCACTTACATTTGATGATTGTTTTGTTTATTTTTATAACAATGCATATCCATTGCTAAAGAAATATAATCAGAAGGCTAGTATATATATAATATGTAACTATGTAAATGGACCAAACTATTTAACAACAGAGCAAATTAAAGAAATGGTTGATAGTGGACTTGTTTCAGTTCAAACACATACTTTATCTCATAGAGAGCTTACATCACTTTCTTTAGAAGAGATGGAAAAGGAATTAGTTGAATCAAAAAAATATTTGGATAGTACATATAACATTAATGTTGATACAATATGCTATCCAATTGGAAAATATAACGATACAATTGTAAATAAAGCAAAAGAAATATACAAATATGGTTTAGCTATGACGGGTGGAGTATATAATTCAAAGAAACATGACTTATATAGAATTCCAAGAATTTATGCAAATAGGAGTATGACTATTAATCAGTTCGCAAATTATTTGAAACAGTCAAATGTTGAAATAATATATTAGAAATATGGGGGAGAATATGATTGATTTTACTAATGCTATAGAAGAATTTAATAAATATAAAGGATCTGAAAAAAAGAAAACTTTAATATATGATAGTAAAAGGTATTTAGTTAAATTTCCAGATCCAATTAGAGAAAAAAATAAAAATATATCATATATAAATAATGCATATTCTGAATATGTTGGAAGTAATATATTTAGAATTGTTGGCTTTAAGGTACAAAATACAATTTTAGGGAAGTATAAATATAATGGAAATGATAAAATAGTTTGTGCGTGTGAAGATTTTACAGATGAAGAAAATGAATTATATGAGTTTGAAAGTATAGCTTTAAGTTTTAATCCTGATAAAAAAATAGGTACAGAAGTGGAAGATATAATGGAAGTTATCCAAACAAATAAAATGATTTGCTCTGATACATCAAAAATGTTTTGGAAAATGTTCATAATTGATGCTCTAATAGGAAATACAGATAGGCATAATGGGAATTGGGGATTTTTGATAAACGTCAAAACACAAAAAATAGAGTTTTCACCTATTTATGATTGTGGATCGTGTTTAAATCCACTTTTAGAAGATACAGAAATAGAGAAATTAGATGAAATTGCAATAAAGAATTTAGCAATAAATTGTTATTCTTGTTTAAGGGAAAATGGAAAAAAAATTAACTATATAAATTATATAAAAAAAATGAAAAATAAAGAGTGTAATGATGCTATAAAAGAAATATTTTTAGATATAAAAATTAATGAAATAAATAAATTTATAGATGAAATTGAAGGCATATCTAATGTTAGAAAAGCATTTTATAAATCTATAATAAACTATAGATATATTTGTATAAAAGATGTATACGAAATTATTATATCATAATAAATATCTAAAATTGATATATATATAATATAAAAAAGAAGGATATAACTAAAACACTAAATTTTGTTATATCCTTTTTATATTATGTTAGTTATTTGTACCTGTAAGTTCTTCCAAATCTGAAAATTCATATCCTTCTTGCTTAATTTTTTGTATTAATTCATCTAGAATTTCGGCATTTGTTTTTGATGTGCTATGTAACAGTATAATAGCTCCATTATGAAGACGAGGAATTAATTTTTTAAAAGCTTCTTCTTTAGAAGGTTGCTCATCTTGGTACCAGTCAACATAGGCAAGACTCCAAAAAATTGTTTTGTAACCAAGTTCATGTGCCATTTTTAAATTTAATTCACTATATACACCTTGAGGAGGTCTATAAAATTTTTTCATATCTTTTCCTATAATTTCTTTGTACATTTCTTCCATTGGTTCAATTTCTGATTTAAAATCATCCATAGTAGACATTTTTGACATGTTTGGATGAGTCATTGTATGATTTCCTACAATATGACCTTCATCAACCATACGTTTTACAAGTTCGGGATTTGTCTTCATAAAGGTGCTAACTACAAAAAAAGTAGCTTTAACGTTATTTTTCTTTAATGCATCTAATATTTGAGGCATATATCCATTTTCATATCCAGCATCAAATGTTAGATAAACTTTTTTCTGTGTTGTATCACCAATATAATATGAATTATATTGCTTTAAAAAATCAGAAGTAGCATTTCCATCTGGAGCTTCTCCATTTTCCTTAAAACTAAGGCCCCAATTTCCTTTAGCAGCAAATACATTGTTATATACAAATCCAATAGAACATGCAAGTATAGTGCATATTACTAAACTTAATATAATATGTTTTTTATCAATAGTTAGATACATAGCATTCATCATCTCCTATCTAGTTTTAGTATATTTTTTATGCTTGTATATTATGTTACTAAAAAGAATAAATTAAATATAAAGTAATTATAATATATAAAGAGGTATAAAATGGAAGAATATATAGTTAATTTAATTGGAAGTTTTGGATATTTTGGAATGTTTATTGCTATGGTACTAGAGGCAGTTATTATTATAATTCCTAGTGAATTAATTCTTGCAACAGGAGGAATCCTTGCAAGTAGTGGAAAATTTTCACTTTTAGGAGTATTTATTACAGGACTTATAGGAAGTGTTTTTTGTGCAATTGTTATATATGCTATGGGATATTATGGTGGAAGGAATTTTATAATAAAGTATGGTAAATTTTTCTTTATGAAGCAAAAAGATATAGATAAATCTGATAAATGGTTTGAAAAATATGGAATGAGAGCAGCTTTTATCTGCAGATTTTTTCCAATAGTTAGAACTTTTATTTCTCTTCCAATTGGAATATCTAAATTAAATTTTAAAAAATTTGTTATATATACTACACTTGGAAGTATTCCTTGGACATTAATTTTTGTACTTTCAGGGTATTATTTAGGAAACAACTATACTAAAATAGCAAATATATTTAATATATTTAAGCTTCATATTATTATTTTCTTAATAATATGTGTGTTAGTATATTTGTATATAAAAATTATAAAATCTAAGATTATATTTTTAAAATTAAAAAATAAAAAGGAATAAATTTGTATATTTTTGTCAAGTTTTAGGAAACTATGTAAAATATATTGAATAAGTAATTTATACAATATATAATTATTTTTTAGAATGGAGAGATATATGAAAGTTATGACAGATGATGTTGAATTAGATAAAAATAATATTTTATTTTCAGTAGAAAAAATGCCTAATACGGAACTTAGATATAGATTTAAAATTGATGATAATACTATATATAGTGTAACAAAAAGCGGTGAAAATTTTGAGTGGCAAAACTCTCATTACCATAAATTTTGTAATGAAGTTTATGTAGTACAGTTTGGAAAAATAATAATGGTAACTAAAAAAGATAAATGTGTAATTAAAAAAGTCGCTAAAATAGGTGATGTTATTGCAGTAGGTCCAAATGAATCACATAATTTATTTTTATCTAAAGATGCACAAATATGTGTACTTAAGTATGGTAATATAAAAAGTGATGACTGGTATTCGGATAAATCATTAGATGAGTTTTGCAAAAGCATTGATGTTGAAAAAATATTTGAAAAATACTCAAAAATGTAGAAGAGTATATAACTATATGGTATAATATTCTAAATATTATTAGGAGGAATCATATGGATATAAGTTTGGATATTGGTGATAATTTATTTAATTTTAGAGTAGGAGCAATAATAAAGAACAAGAATAAAATATTGGTCCACCATGAAAAGAGTAAAAAACATGTAACTTTAATTGGTGGTAGAATCAAATCAGGCGAAGATAGCATAACTGCTTTAAAAAGAGAAATTTTAGAAGAAATAGGAGCAGATACAGAATATGTTAAATCATCATCTTATGTTGAAAATTTTTTTGAAGTAAAAGGTAAAAAATATCATGAGATATTGATTGTTCATGAAATGAAGTTTTGTGATGAATCGATGTACCAAAAGGAAGTATTTAAATCAATAGAAGAAAGAAAAAAAGATAAGTTAGAATTTTTCTGGGTAGATGTAAATAATTTTAAAGATTATTTATTTTTGCCTCAAAATCTTTTAAAGCATTTACAAAATAATATAGATGAATTTGAATATATATTAAATGATGAGAGAATAAAGAGTAGAAAAATAAAAGAGTAAAAAAATAAAACTTTACTATAATAAAAAATTGTGATATAATAATCAAGTTGCAAAAATGCAATACTTTGTTAGTATTGCGTTTTTTCTGCGTGAAAGGAGTTATTATGGAACAAAAAGAAAATATACTTGGAACGGAAAAAATAGGTAAATTAATTAGAAAATTTTCAATACCTTGCATTATATCTTTAGTAGTAAATTCATTATATAATGTTGTTGATCAAATATTTATAGGATGGGGTGTTGGATATTTAGGTAATGGAGCTACAAATGTTGTATTTCCACTTACGATGATATGTCTTGCATTTTCATTAATGTTTGGTGATGGTGCATCAGCTTTTTTAAGTTTAAAACTTGGTGAAAATAGAGAAGATGAAGCAAAAAAGGGAGTCGCAAACGGTATTATAGTTTCTATATTTGTGTCAATAATTTTCTGTATTTTAGGACTTGTTTTTCTACCATTTTTACTTAATGTATTTGGTTGTACAGATGAATTTTTTCCATATGCGATTAGCTATGGATACGTTATTGTAATAGGTCTTCCATTTATGATGATAGGTACAACATTAAATTCAATTATACGTGCAGATGGTAATCCTAAATATGCAATGAAATCTATGTTAATTGGTGCGATTCTTAATATTATACTTGATCCTGTTTTCATATTTTTATTTAAAATGGGGGTTAAAGGTGCTGCTATTGCTACTGTTATAAGTCAAATAGTAACCTTTGTTTTAAATATTTTGTATATAAGAAAATTTAGATCAATAAAATTAATAAAAGAAGATTTTAAATTTAATTTTAAAGTAGCATCTATGGTATCAAAACTTGGAATTAGTAGCTTTATTACTCAAATTAGTATAGTTGTTGTAATTGCATTTGAAAATAATTTACTAAAAAAATATGGTGCCATGTCTGAGTTTGGATCAGAAATTCCAATAACTGTTCTTGGAATTGTTATGAAAATAAGTCAAATTTTAAATAGTTTTATTATAGGTATAGCTGCTGGTGCTCAACCAATTATTGGGTTTAATTATGGAGCTAAAAAATTTGATAGAGTAAAACAAACTTTAAAATATGTACTTATTACAAGTCTTTCAGTGAGTACAATTGCGTTTATACTTTTCCAAACAATCCCAGATAAATTAATTTTATTATTTGGAAACGAGGGAGATTTATATAAAAACTTTGCATGCCTTGCATTTAGAATATATTTAATGTTTGTTATTGTAAATGGAATTCAAATTCCATCTGGAATATTTTTTCAAGCAATTGGTAAAAGTGTTAAAAGTGCATTTATTTCACTCTCTAGACAAATACTTTTCTTGGTACCAAGCATGGTAATTCTTGGAAATATGTTTGGAGTTTTGGGAGTTTTACATGCAGGTCCAGTAGCAGATGGGTTAGCTTTTTTAGTATCAGGAATATTATTAATATTTGAAATTAGAAATTTAAATAAATCACAGGTAAAAGAAAATAATTTATCAGTTGATAGTGATGAAGAAATAGCTGCAGATAAAAAAGCAGACAATGTTGTTATTACCATTTCAAGAGAATATGGCTCAGGTGGAAGATATGTTGGTAAACTTGTAGCAGAAAAGTTAGGAATAAAGTTATATGATGAACAAATTCTAACAAAAATTGCAGATAAAACAGGACTTTCTTTAGAATATATTGAAAATCACGAACAAAAAAGAAGTAACCTTGAATTGTTAAACAATATATATTATTCGTCTCTTAATAATTCTGATGAAATATTTATTGAAGAGGAAAAAGTTATAAAAGATATAGCAAGTAAAGGTTCATGTGTAATAATAGGAAGATGTGCTGATTTTATTTTAAAAGATATGGAGAATACATTTAATGTATTTATATATAGTACAGAGGAAAACAAAATAAAAAGGGCTGTTGAAAGATTTAATATCAATGAAAAAGATGCTAAAAAACAAATTAGTAAAATTAATAAATTAAGAAGTAATCATTACAAGCATTATACATCAAATGAATGGGGAAATAAAGAAAATTATGATTTATGTATAAACAGTGATAGCTTTGGAGTAGAAAAATCAGCTGATGTTATATGTGAAATGATAAAAAATGTTTAATTGTAAAAAAATTTAATGTTTAATGAATTAAATCTTTTTATATAATAGGAAAGTCATATTGATTGTAATAAAAATGAGAAAAAATTAGGCAAATCTTATTTCTTGTTGCATATTGTTTTTGTTTATGGTAATATATAAGCATGTAGATATATGATTAATAAAATTCTTTTTAATTCATGGGAGGTTAAAATATGAAAGAAAACAAAAGAGGAATATCGCTAATTGTACTTATTATTACGATGATTGTTCCTTATGATAAAATGAAAGAATGCTGTAATATGAAGAGTTTCCTCTCCTTTGATTATAAATTAGATAGGTAAAAACCTATCTTTTTTTGAACTTTTTTTTATTATAGCATTTTTAGAAAGGCAGGAATAATGAAAAATGAATTTTTTAAAAATAGAATTAATAATATGAAAAGTAGTACGCAGGAGGTTTTAGATATACTAATTACGGATTCAATTTTAGAGATTGAATATAGAAAAAGAATAAGCAAAGATATATTAGAACGAATAGTTTTAGTGTATCTTTCTTTTTTTACAGATAAAAATTACTTGGAATATGAAGATTTAAGTGCTTATGAAAAAAATATTTTTTGCAGGATTATTTCAAAGGGAATAGCATCAATATATGTTGATGATGAGTATATGTACAGAGATATAAAAGCAGAAAAAAGTAGAATAATATATGAGTTAATGATTTTTTTATGTTTTTTAACAAATCTTAATTATAGTACAATAAAAAGATTAACAATAAGAGATATTAAAATTTATGCTCGAATAGGTTGGGACTGGGATTTCTTATAAAAGCATAGGGTAAAATTACTCGAATTAGGAATAAAAAAGCCACAGAATCGATTGTGGTGCGAAAGAAAGGAAAGATTATAAAATGAATTATAAAAGATATTTTTTAACATCAGAAAGTGTAACAGAGGGGCATCCTGATAAAGTATGTGACTTGATTTCTGATAGTATTTTAGACGCTTGTTTAGAACAAGATGAAAATTCAAGAGTTGCTGTTGAGACTTTTATTTCTAATGGAAAGGTAACAGTAGCAGGACAAATAACATCAAATGCAATTTTAGATGTTGAAAGCATTGTAAGAGAAAAATTAAAAGAAGTAGGCTATGATGATGCTAGATATAATATGGATTACAGAACTTGCAACATAGATATCAACATAACAAAGCAGAGCAGAGATATAGCAATGGGAGTTGATACAGGAGGTGCAGGTGATCAAGGAATAATGTTTGGTTATGCTTGTTTAGAAACAGAAAATCTAATGCCTTATGCAATAGATACAGCTCACAAGTTAGCAATGCAATTAACAAAAGTTCGAAAAGAAGGCATTATTCCATACTTAAGGTCAGATGGAAAAGTACAAGTAACAGTAGAATATATAAATGACTTCCCATTGCGAATTGATACGATATTAGTTTCAACCCAACATCAAGAAGATATTGCTATTGAGGAGTTAGAAAATGATATTATAGAAAAAGTAATAAAACCAACAGTTGATGAAGACATGATTGATTATCAAACAAAATTCCTAATAAATCCAACAGGGAAATTTATTATTGGTGGTGCAGTTGCAGATACTGGACTTACAGGTAGAAAAATTATAGTTGATACTTATGGAGGTTATGCTCATCACGGTGGAGGAGCTTTTTCAGGGAAAGATGCAACAAAAGTTGATAGATCTGTTGCATATATGTTAAGACATATAACAAAAAATATTGTTGCTAATGGTTTAGCAAGAAAGTGCGAAATTCAAGCATCATATGGTATTGGAATAGCAGAGCCACTTTCATTATACATTGATTGCTTTGGTACAAATAAACTTCCAGAATGCGATATTATTAAGATAATAAAAGAAGCATTTGATTTGACACCTAATGGAATAATAAAGTATTTGGATTTGAAAAAGCCTATATATGCTAGAACTACAAATTATGGTCATTTCGGAAGAGAAGAATTTAGTTGGGAAGAACTACGACAAATATAGAAAATTAAAATATAAGTGAGGTAAATATGGATAGAAAGTCTTTGAAATTTAAAAATGAAGAATTGTTTCTAGAAGTGGGACAATATAGAAACAACGGAAATATAGCAATAATAGCTTATACAAAAGATGAATTATATGGAGATATTACAATTAACTTATCAGGGTATTCAATAGATGAAAACGAAGGTTTTATACATCCTATTAATAAAGATTTAGGACTTGAAAATGCTCTGATTAAAAAAGGGATTATTAAAGAAGTAATAGCTACAGTCAATTATAATATGGGAATGTATGATATGGTTGTTTTTGATGTAGAAAAATTAAAAGAATATGATCCATTAGGAGTAGCAAAATATCAACAAAATATAGAAAAAGAGGAAGAATTTGAATAAGACTTGTAAGAAGAGTGAAGAAGAGTTAAACTATCACACAACTTACAGAAGTCTTTTTTTATTGGAAAGGAAAAGATGATATGTATTTATTAACATTTATTGGTGGTGCAATGTTTGGAGGAACAATAACACTATTTTTACATTGTTGTTTAATTTTAGGAAGGGAGAGTGATAAAAAATGGGAGGAAGATCAGACTATGAAGAAAGAAAAGAAGAACGAAGATTAAGATATGAACAAATGGCACAAAAAGCAAAAGAAAAATCACAGCAGTATATGAATTCAAATGCAAATAGAATTTTAGCAATTACACCACGGACAACCAATATTAGTAGGACATCATTCAGAAAAGAAACATAGAAGACTAATAGAGAAGGCTCATAATGATATAAGGAATTCTATTAAAGAAGACAGCAAAAGTAAATATTATGAAGATAAAGCTAAAAATATAGAAAACACTCAAGTAATTTATAATGATGATCCAAATGCAATTGAAAAACTAAAAGATAAATTAGAATATTTGGAAAAACAAAGAGAACTTATAAAGGCAGATGAAAATCATTCAACTTGGCAATTACAAAATATTGGAGCAAGGATTAGAGAAATAAAAAGAAGAATTCAATCATTAGAAAGATTAGAAAATATTGAATTTGGAGAAAAAGAGTTTTGTGGTGGAAAGATTGTGCAGAACAAAGAAATAAATAGAATTCAAATAATATTTGATAATATTCCAGATGAAGAAATAAGAAACCACTTAAAACATAATGGCTTTCATTGGTCTAGAAAAGAATGTGCTTGGCAAAGATTATTTAATGAACAAACAATAAAAGTAACTAATCGTTTATTAAAAGAGGTTTTAAATAAGGAACGAGAAGAGGAGGAAGAATTTGAATAAAGTAGACTTATTAACAGAATTTAAAGATATGTTAAATCATAATCTTTTGTGCTATTCATCAGATTACTTAATGAATACTCCTAAAAAACAATATGTTAAGGAGTGGGAAAAAACACAAGAAAAAATAAAACTTGTAGATGAATTGATAGAGCAAGAAGAGGAAGAATTGGAGTAATTTTTAAAGGTAAAACTACTCCAATAAAAAATAAAAGTGCCACACAATCGATTCTCGTGCGAGAGAATTAAAAAAGGGGGAATATAAAAGTGGAAAATCTAAATACAAGTGTAAAGTTTGAAAGAGATGGAAAAGAATATAAATTATTGAACAAATGTGTAAATAACTATTTAATAAACCAGAATAAATCAATAGAAATAGGTACAATTAATAAAATAGAAAAAATCTTAAGTGAATTACAGGAGTACGATTATAAGATAATAGATTCTTATTTAGAAATTAATAATTATAAAATAAATAGTATTGATGAACTAATAGAACTAATATCTAATATAGAAGATTATCAGCTTATAGAAGTTCATAATAATAAAGAACTAGGGAAATATATTTTAGAGAACTTACCTGATTTTGATACACCAGAATATCTTTATGAATTTTTAGATATTGAAAAATTGGGAAAAAAATTCCTAACTATTAATAACATCAAATATAGTTTTTGTTCAAATGGAGTATTACTAAATACAAGACTTATGCTAGGAAATGATTTAATAACTGGAAGAATAAAGAAAGAACATAGAATTAGATTATTAGTGGCTAATAAACAAATGTATAAAAAAGATAGTTCCTGTAAAAAAATAGAGATATTATTTCCAATATCTGAAAAAAAGTTGCAGGAGAAAATTGAATTATTAGATTTAAAAAATGATAATATAGAAATTTTAGAATGTTATATGTTAAATTTATATCCAAAATCCGATACTTATTTGACATTAACAATGGAAAGAATAATGAATAGATTAAGTTTTAGAGAAAAAGAAATATCATTGTCAGATGTACAAGAATTAAGTATAAGAATTCAAAAGTTAAATAATTCTCAAATTGAAAAGTTTACTGCATTATTAGAATGCAAAGAAACAGATATTTCTTCTTTGAAAGAAATAATAAAATTAACAGATGAGATTAAAAATTATGAATTATTACCTGATGTAAAAAATCTAAAAGAAATGGGAGAATTTTTAGTAAATGAAACAGGACATTTTGACGATGTTTCTACTCTATCAGATTATATTAATTATGAAAAATTAGCAGAAGAATATTCTCAAAATGGTTGTGTATATAGTGGAAGATTTACTGATACTGGATATTTAATGAAGAAAGAATGTTTAGAAATAGAACAAAACAATGAGGAAGAATTTGAGTAATGGAGGTGAGCTAATGTTTATTAAAGAGGAGGTAACTACCAAAGAGCAATTAGATGAATTATATAGTTGTTCTGCATTTACAAAAGAAGGACTATTTGATGATGATGCTAATATAAATGCATTTATAAATTGGATAAAAGATTATTCGGAATTATCAGATCCATTAACTATATACACTATATCAGGAGAAGTTATGAACAAACAATATCATTTGACAGGTGATAATAAATATCCTGTTGGATTTCAAATTATATCTATACATACCAAAGATATAAAGAATCTTGATAATATTATACTACCAAGATTTGAAATGGGGTGTAGATGGTTTGATGATATAGTTGATAATAATTTGAGGAGAGAAAGAGAAAAAATAAAACCAAAATGTGCATTAATAGGACAAGATGGAAACATATTTAATCTAATGGGAATAGCATCAAGAACTCTAAAAAAATATAATATGAAGGAAGAAGCAACAGAAATGATTGATAGAATAACTTCATCCAAGAGTTACGATGAGGCATTAAACATTATAGGAGAATATGTTGAGATTACTGATGAGGCAGGTCTAACAGATGAGGAAGAATTCGAATAAAGTAGTAAAATAGTGGGGAGACTGAAAGTCGCCCCATTTAAAAATGAGTATCTCGCTAAAAGCCACGCTTTTAGGCAGTTTTAGGGAGTCGGAGCGACCCCTTCTTCCTGCAAAATTGCTGTGAGGCAATTTTGAAGAAAAAACGAGAAAGAACAGGAGGGTGCTATGGAAGAAAAAAACAAAGAGGAATTAGTAAGGATGTTTGTAAAAGTTCCTAAAAGTAAGAGAGAATTAATTTATAACGTTGTAGCCAAAAGTTCATACAATAATGCATCAGAATTAATCAGAGCAGGTATAGATAAAGAGTTAAATCTGCAAATTTACAAAGATAATATGGATGTCATTATAAAAGAATTAAGCAAATTAATTGATATTAAATTGGATTCATTTATAAAATCACAAAGAAAATTAAATGCAAATAATGTTCGAATAAGTGCTTTGAATACCTATATTATGGGAGAGGTAATGAGTAAAGTTATGGGAGATGAACTACATCAAATATTTATGAAAATATTGGAAAGTGGTAGAGTGAAAGCAAATTATTTTGTTAGTAGAAATGCAGAAGAAATTTCGAAAGAGGAATTACTGGATTTCTATGGGATAGGAAAGGTTTATCATAATGAGTAGTGTATTCTTTGAATTAGAAAATTTAAATCCTAATTTTAGAACTACTTATTTTAAGATTAAAAATTATACAGAATATATCGCAAATAGTAAATTTGTGATTAGAAATAAGGACACTACACATGGATTATTTGGAAAAGTAAATAATTTTCCAAACATACAAAAACAAGAGGATATTGAGCCATTAAAAGAGCATATAGAAAAACTTGCAAAAAACAAACTTCCGATTTTTAGAGGAATTATTTCTTTGAAAGAGATAGATGCTACAAGACTAAATTTCTATGATCAAGAAAAATGGATAGGGTTATTAGAGGATAGACTTCCAAGTATAGCAGAGAAACTGAATGTAGATTATAAAAGTCTACAATATGTTGGTGCTGTACATATAGAAAAAGGACATCCACATTTTCAATTTATGCTTTGGAGTGAGCAAAAGAGAAATTATTATATTAATTACAATATTAAAAATCAATTAAGAAAAGAATTTACTAATAAAATCTTTCGTGAGGATTTATTGCCAATATATCAAGAAAAGGACATTGCAAAGAAAAATATCACATCAGAAAATTATATATTGAATGAACTAAAAAAGGTGACCTCAGATGAAAAACTTTTACAAGAACTATTGAAATATGAAAAAGACTATAATCAGACACGAAGGATAAGAGCATTGTTAAGTAATACAGAAATTAAAAACATTGTTGACTTGATGATAGATTTAAAAAAAGACTTAAAACAAACAACAGGGAGTATAAAGTATCAATATCTGAAAAGATATCCTGATATTATAAATAAGGTTGATCATATTTCAAATGTAATTATAGATTCATCCATGCAATGTAAAATCGAAATTGAAAAATATATAAAGGCAAAACAAAAACTAGAAGAATTCAAATATACTAATAAGGAAAAAATGGAACAAGCAATGGAAAAAGCAAAGGAAGAGGCACAAGAGGAAATAATAAAACTAATAGGAAACCAGATATTAGATATAGAAAGAAAGTGGTTAAATACGAATGAACAATATACTTATATTAAATATACTAATGATAGTAGAGATTTAATGGATAGAATACTAACAGTATTATATTTTCAAGCAGAAAATCAAAGAAAATTAAATCGAAACTATGAAGTCAAATATAAAAAACAATTGTCAAAACAAGCAAAAAAAGAACTTGCTATATCTAAAAGAAATGCATCATCATTTGTTTGGGAGGATGAAATTTAGAAAGTAAAATTATAAATTTAATAAAAATAGTAGAAAAAAATAAATTTGTATGTTATAATACAAAAAATAAACTTACTGCACCTAGTAATAATATACAAATTTGTTGCAAAACAATTATATTATTAGGGGAATTAAAAGTATGGAAGATATTAAAAAATTAGCAGTAGATTATTACAATTTTATATTAAAGTATGATGAGTGCTTTTTTAAGAAGTATAAAGAGAAAGAAGCCGAAAAAGATGAAAAAGCATTAAATATAAAAGAGATTATTAATAAAGAACTAGAAAGAATGACTAGACCATATCTTTTTCTTACGAAAGGAAAAGAAATTGAAGAACTAGAATATATTCTTTCTAGTAAAAATGAAAAGCTAAAGCATTATATCAGGATTTTTGACTTCATAAGTGATGAGTGTTATGATTTAGCTGAATTAGAATTAGAGAAGTATTATCTGAAAAATAATTTAGAAGCTAATCCTGATGAAATACTTGATACAGCAATTGAATGTATAGAACAAGATAAGCTTGATAGAAAAATATTTTCAGAAGAACTTATAGAAAAATATAATTTGATGAAAGAATCAGATTCAATATGCAAGAGATTAGTGCAAGTTTATGATGCAATGCAAGAATTTGATTCAGAAGAGTGGGAATAAAAGAGTAGCAATAGGCTACTCTTATTTTAATGCAAAAATATTTATCTTTTATTAGGAAAGATAAGATTGGGGAGGAAAGTTGGAGGTAAAAACAAAGATATTATTAAGCTTAATGCACAATAACAATTATTTTACAAATCTAAATGATTATTTAACAGAGAAAGTAGAAGAAGATAAACTTTCATATAAGAATTTGAAATATATGTATAATAAATTATATTTAGGTAAATCATTATACTTAAAGCAAAATATTTTTCCAGTATGCCAGTTTTTGGTAAAAGGTTATTCAACAGAAGAGGCAGAAAAACTTGCTAGACTATTGCCAGATGCACATAAATTAACAGTATTTTGTTATGAAGAAAAGGAAGAAGGTTATTTGTATAATAAACTTTTTATGGATTTAAGGTTTGTTTATTTAGAATACGATGAATATATCAAAAATGGATGTGATAAAGAAAGAGCTTTTGAATTAGTAAAGGAAGATATTGAGGTCACAACAGTAAAACAAAGACAAATTGAAGTTAATTTAAAAGAGCAAGAGATTAGTTCAAAAAAAGAATTAGAAGAGAAATGTAGTGAGATATACGAACAGATGCATAATCTTCGAGATGATTTTGAAAAAGATACAACAAATGATAAAAAATTACTAGAATATTTTAATGACAATAATGCAAAAGCCAGATTTTCAAGCATTATTGTTGCAGGAACTATTTTGGGAGGTATAGAGTTAAGAAATATTTGGAGAGATAATGGTAAGCTAGAAGGTGAAAAAGAAGTATTTCCATATAGTGAAAAACAAATAAAAATGATAGATCAATACAATAGACTGCAAGAGACATTAGATAAGGTAGAATGGTATGCAGAGCATTGTTTAACTAATGAAGAATTAGAAGAGGAAGAATTAGAATAAGTTATTAAAAAGGAAATAAAGATTTCCTGTATAGGAGAATAAAAATAAGTAGAAAAATTTTAATAATAATAGCAATAATAGTAAGTGTATTTATAAGTGCATATTTCTCTACGATGTTATTTTATATGCTAACACAAAACACGGATAATATGCTAATGATAAATATATCTAGTATTGTTAAAACCATAACATCAAATAAAAAGGTATTACAAATGTTTTTGATAATAGAAACAATAGTAATATCTTTATTATTGTTCGTTACTAGAAAAACTAAAAATATATATTATAGTGAGCAAGTAGAACTGACACCAAAAATAAAAGTTCCCAAACCTATTGGACAGGGGCAATATGGTACTGGATGGTGGTTAAATAAAAAGGATTATAATAAAGTTTTTAATTGTAATTTAATAGACAGAACAAATCCATATAGTGAGATATCATTTAATTCAGGTGGAGTAGTAACTAATATTGAAACAGAAGGAAATATAGATAAAGTCTACTATATAGGGGATAATATACATACTCTACTAGTTGGTAGTTCAGGAAGTGGTAAAAGTAGGTCAGTTATAATTCCAACAATTACAATGCTTGGATTATCAGGTGAAAATATGCTTATATCTGATGTGAAAGGTGAGCTTTATTTATATACTGCAGAAAAACTAAAAGAACTTGGGTACGATGTAATTGCAATAGATTATATAAATTTTTTAAAAAGTAATAGATACAATTATTTAGATATAATTATTAATGCAGTGGAGGATAATAACATACCACTTGCAGAAAGTTTAGTAAGTGATATGGTAAATGTATTAGTAGAAAATAATGAAAAAACAGAGCCAATATGGAAGAATGGAGAACAGTCAGTTATAAAAACTGCACTTATGGCTGTAATATTAGAGAATAAAGGCAAAAGAGAGTATCAAACATTATCTAATGCATATTACTTTGTAGCAGAAATGTTTAAACCTGATAAATTAGGAAGAATGCCAATAGATGAATATATGAATTCAAAAGATGCAAATGATCCAGTAAAAAAATTTTATGCAGTAGCACGGAACAGCACCATCTAAAACAAAAGGCAGTTTTGTGGCTGCAGCACTTTCAACACTTCAAATGTTTATAAATGAATATGTTGCAAGTAACACACAAAAATCAGATTTTAATTTAAGAGATTTTGCAAATAAA